>SDBU01005476.1_pt1 | contig 15174 bp, 13 predicted proteins | sample 2277071 | NCBI WGS metagenome assembly SDBU01 (sample SAMN10397929, study PRJNA504765) | marine sediment metagenome | isolation source: marine sediment core GS08_GC12, 126 cmbsf | place: Arctic Ocean: Gakkel Ridge, Loki's castle | collected 2008
TGCTTATGGCGCCGGCGAGCTTGCGCAGGGCCTGCGACATGAGTCGCGCCTGCAGTCCGACGAAGATGTCGCCCATGTCCCCTTCCAGTTCGGCCCGGGGCACCAGCGCGGCTACCGAGTCCAGCACGATCGCGTCCACGGCGTTACTCCTGACCAGCAGCTCAGTCACGTCCAGGGCCTGCTCCCCGCTGTCAGGCTGGCTAACAAGCAGGTCATCCAGGCTCAGGCCCAAGTTGGCGGCGTAGTCCATGTCAAAGGCGTGCTCGGCATCCACGAAGGCGCAGATGCCTCCGGCCTTCTGTGCGTTGGCCAGGATATGCAGGCCCAGCGTGGTCTTGCCCGAGGCCTCGGGTCCATATATTTCCACCACCCTGCCGCGCGGCACGCCGCCCACGCCCAGGGCCATGTCCAGTGAGATGGAGCCGGTGGATATGACCCCGACCTTCTGGCGCTCTCCGGCGCCGAGGCGCATTACCGCCCCTTTGCCGTATTGTCTTTCAATCTGAGACAGTGCTCGTGCAAGGGCCTGCTTCTTCTTTTCGCCTTCCGCATTGCCGCCCGGACTGTCCGCGGCTGGCTTGGCTGCTCCTTTGCTCGGGTTCTTATCGCTCATCTGTCGGTCTCCTGCTTGACTGCCTGGCTGCTTTGTGGACCTGGGAGTCTCACGCGCTCCACCGGCGTGTACTCGGGGCCGGTCGGCTTCAGCCGACTCTGTATGAGAACAATGGTGTCAACCGTCATCGAACCGAAGCTGTGGCCCATCAGGGCGGCCAGCCTCTCTCCCATGGCGCCCGAGGGATGAGGCCGCCGCACGCGGCCGATGGTGACGTGGCTGCGGAAGGGACGGTCCTCGCGGGCCACACCCACCCGCGTCATCCTTTCATTCAGACGCTTGGCAAGTTCGGGCGCCACCTTGGGCGAATCCTCCGCACTCACGAAAAGCACGCGAGGCCGCTTGAGACTCGGGAAGCCGCCCGCCTCCTTCAACTCCATCCCGAAGGGCCCCAGGCCTCGAACGCACTCGCCAAGTATTTCGACGATCCGGGGCACCGACTCGTCCGGCACAGAGCCGAGGAACTTGAGCGTGAGATGAAGGTTGCCGGGCTCAACCCACTTCACCGGCCGACCGTAGCTGCGCAGATCCTCGATCAGGGCTGCTACGGCCTTTCGAATGTCCTCCGAGATTTCAACGGCGACAAACGCTCTCATAAGATTCCACGTTGGGGTTGGGCCTATGATACTCCATACCCCCGACGCCCGCTGGTCCGCAGGGCACGGCCCGGATCAGAACGCCAGCATTTCCCTGAACTGATTCAGACGTCGGTCTACGTCCTCCAGAGTGAGCGCGGCCGTGCGGCGCACACCGAAGTCCTCAACGTTGAACGAGGCGATGACCGTCCCGTACGCCATGGCGCGCCGAAGGGTCTTTGACGTAACCTCCCCCTCACGCGCGAGCCATCCCATCATCCCGCCGGCAAACGTATCTCCGGCCCCGGTCGGATCATTGACCTTCGTTGTGGGATACGCCGGAATCACGAAGGCTTCTCGCTCCGTGACCATGACAGCCCCATGTTCACCCTTCTTGATGACTACGTATTCAGGCCCCATCTGCAACATCGTATGGGCGGCGGTCAGATGCCGCTCGCCCGTCAGAAGCCTCGCTTCACTGTCATTCACCACGACGGCGTGTACCCTTCGGAGCACGGACTCGAGCCCGGGACGGTCCCATTTGATCCAGTGATCCATGGTGTCCAGTACGGCGAACAGCGGCTGGTTCATCTGGTCCAGAACCCGGCCCTGATGGGCCGGCGAACCGTTCGCAAGAAACACGAACCCGCTGTCGCGATAGGCGACGGGCACTTCGGGCTCGTGGTCCCCGAACACGTTGAGTTCCAACAGGAGGGTCTCCCTAACGTTCATGTCCTTTGCATAACGGCCCGACCAGCGAAACGTCTTGCCGGGTTTTTGCAGCAGGCCTTCCAGGTTGATAGAGGGCCTGTTCAGGACGTCCAGGCACTCCTCCGGCATGTCCGTGCCGATAACCCCCATGAGCCTGACCTCCGTGAATATGGAGGCGGCCAGGGCGAAGTGAACGGCCGAGCCGCCCAGAATCTCGTCCGTCTTGCCGTAAGGGGTCTCGATGGTATCGAGTGCTACCGATCCGACCACAACGAGCGACATCAGACCACCCGCTTCTCCATTGAATCGTCTGAAGTGAATCTGCGATGTTCAGGCGGACGATACCCCAGCTACGCTGTGCTGTCAAGCGCCTTGATTTCCCGTCGCGGCGTAGATGGCCGGCTCTTCAGCGCATCGCCCCAGCGTCAACGCCATGCCGAGCCGGCCCTGCGTATAGGCGCGTCGCAGACTTTCCTCAAAGGCCTCGCCGGTCAGCCAATCACATATGCGGCCGATCGTCCTGAGCCGTTTCTGTTGCGGCCGGCTCATGTCCAGGGCGATCAGCAGAGTGTAAGCGCAGAACACGAATTCCCAATGGGCCATGGCCGCAGCAGCCTTGCGCACGCGATACTCGCCCAGGCCCAGGGAGCGCTTGCACGCCCAATAGAACATCTCGATTCGTCCGCGTCGGGCATAGCGGGCGATCACCGCTTCCGGGCTCCAGTCGCGGCGATTGGTCACCAAACAGCGCGTCTTGTGGCCTCCTCGCGGCAGCCTCCAGAACACGACCTCAGCCGGTCCAGTGCCCGGCAGGATGCATTCGACGCCCCAGGAGTCTACGGTGCACCGGCTTGCTGGGTTTCGCCGCCTCGGCGAGGTCTCTCGGAGCAACTGGCCCATAGTCAGTTGGCGGCCTTTGTACCATACCACCCGGTTGGAGCGGGCGCTGAATATCCAGTCCCATCCGCGACAATGTGCGGCTTCCACCAGGTCACGACAGAAGTACCAACTATCCGCCAGAAGGATGACGCCCTTGCCCAGGACCAGGCCCGGCCGTTTGACGAGGTCGCAGGCGAGCGCCATCTTTCCCCTGCACACGCTGCCCGCCTGCCGGTGCTTGTCGTAGAGCTGCAGTCGTATGGGGAGCGAAAGATCGCCGCAGACCAGGTGACTGGTCACGATGCAGTGACCGCGAATGCGGCAGTTCTTCCCCTTCCCTGCGTGGTGAACGCACACTCCTTCCACCTGGCGGCCGTTGGCGCGTGCCAGAGTGGTATCGTCTATGATGAAGGACCTCTCCTCGCCGTTCTGTGTTGCGACAAGGTCGCGCACGAGGAGATGGCGCAAGTGAGCAAGATGGCTGCGCGACCATCTGCAACCGGTCAGAAATCGGTTCAGAGTGCTTTGGTCTGGCGCGTTGCGAAAGAGGCGGCAGATGCTCAGGACGTTTCGGCGACCAGGCGACAAGACAAGCCCTGCCAGGTAACGACGGAAATGCTGAAATTGGGTGCCGCTGAAGGCTGCACGGAAGCGCCAGAGCAAAGCGTCCAGCGAACGTGGCGTCTCCCAGACTCCCATGCGTCCTCATCCAACTCAGGTGAAATCCCCATCGGCGCGTCTGCGGCGGGCGGTTGCGATGCCTCCTCAGTCGCTGTGAGGAAGCCGGGAAACTGTTCTCCCCGTCCTTTGCTCGTGCCAGGCTGAATCCAGCATATTGCGTGCCCCGCAACTTCTTCCTACTATGGCTGGACGCAACCGCAATTCCTGCAAGGCAATATGTGCATTGTTGGGAATGCGAGTCGTCCATCAGTCCACGCCCCTCTGTTGCCGCCGGAGTCACACATTACATGGTTGACGCATTGGACGACATGGTATAAAGGGAATGGTAACGTCATGCGCGCCACAAGGAAACAACTGGCCGTGCTGCGGTCCCTTCGTAGACGGAAAGGGCGAAGGGAGGCCGGGCTTTTTCTAGTCGAGGGGCTGCGGCTTTGCGAAGAGCTATCGCGCACGAAGAGGCGCGCGGGCGTGGCCGTGGAGTCGGTCTTGCTCTCCGAGGAACACGCTCAGGGGGACAAACTGGGCCGGCTTGCGTGGACTTTTCGCGAGACCGGCGTTCCTGTTTTGACGGCGCCTGCGCATGAGGTCCAGCGGATATCCGACACAAAGCACAGCCAGGGCGTCTTGGCGGCGGCCCGATGGTGTGACACGCCGCTCGGCGCGGTCTCTTTTTCTGAAAGGGCGATCATCGTGGCGCTGGACCGAGTGTCCGATCCTGGCAACGTGGGAACCACGATCCGCACGGCGGCGTGGTTCAGGGCATCCGCCGTTCTGCTGGGCGAGGGATGTGCGGACCTGCTGAATGCCAAGACCGTGCGGGCTACGATGGGGGGGCTGTTTCACCTGCCTGTGTGCCGCGGGCTTTCTCTGGCGGACGCGCTGGATCGTCTGCACCGTCTGGGCTTTTCGGTGACGGTTGCGGCAACGGACGGCTCCCCTGACTGGCGAGCATGGGCGACCCCTCGCAGGTCCGTCCTTGTCCTTGGCAGCGAGGCGCACGGCGTCAGTGGCGAGGTGCGAGAGCGCGCGGATCGCGTGTTCGCCATCCCCAGAAGGGGCGCGGGCGAATCGCTCAATGTCGCCGTGAGCGCGGGGGTATTTCTGTCGGCCGTCACTTGATTTTTCTCTGAAGATTATGTTGCGCGTTGCGCACTACGTGGGTTTCGTGCTCGTCCTTGCCATCGTCCTGGTCCTCGTGGTCGCCGTAACGAGCACGCATCTGGGTCCGGTCCGAAAGCCCCCTTGGAAGGACCTGGACATGACGGACCCTACGTCAAAGGGAAGCGAGAGCGTTTCCGATTCCGGCGACGGCATCACGATCTTCATGTGCGGCGACGTGATGACCGGCAGAGGGATTGACCAGGTCCTTCCGCATCCCTCCGATTCCCGCATCCACGAGCCGTACGTGAAGGACGCCAGGGAGTACGTGCGCATCGCTGAAAAGGCGAACGGGCCGATCCCGAAGCCGGTCGACTCTCCGTACATCTGGGGCGAGGCGCTGGACGAATTCGAGCGCGTGCGGCCGGACGTGAAGCTGATCAACCTTGAGACAAGCGTCACCAAGAGCGACGACTACTGGAAGCACAAGGGCATCAACTACCGCATGCACCCAGAGAATATCCCGTGCACAACGGCGGCCGGCATAGACTGCTGCGCCCTGGCGAACAATCACGTGCTGGACTGGGGATACTCAGGGCTGGCGGAGACGTTGGAGACTCTGAGGAAAGCGGGCATCAAGACCGCAGGCGCCGGCCGAAACCGCGAAGAGGCCGAGGCGCCCGCAGTGGTGGAGGTGGCGGGCAAGGGGCGAGTGATCGTGTTCTCATTGGGATCCGAGACCAGCGGCATCCCGTTCGACTGGGCCGCCACGGAGAGCCGCGCGGGCGTCAACCTCTTGCGAGACTATTCCGAAAAGACAATTCAGCGGATCAAGCGGCGGGTGCAGGAGATCAAGCGAGAGCGGGACATCGTCATTGCGTCCATTCATTGGGGCAGCAACTGGGGCTACGACGTGGATGAGTCGGAAAGGGAGTTCGCCCATAGGCTGATTGACGAAGCCGGCGTGGATGTCATCCACGGGCATTCGTCTCACCACGTGAAGGGGGTCGAGGTCTACAATGGGAGGCTGATCCTCTACGGCTGCGGCGACTTCATCAATGATTACGAGGGCATCGGCGGCTACGAGACTTTCAGGGGCGACCTGAGTCTGATGTACTTCGCCACTGTCGAGCCGTCGTCAGGAAAGCTGCTCTCTCTGCACATGACCCCGACACAGATGAAGCAATTCAGAGTGAACCGCGCGTCGCGACAGGACGCCCTCTGGCTCACAAACGTCCTGAACAGGGAAGGCGACAAATTCGGCACGCGATTTGATCTGGACGACGACACAAGAATCAGCGCGTACTGGAAGTAAGCGGCCCCCAGGTGTTCCTCGACAAGAGCCTGAACGTTACGCGCATCAGCCGTCCGCAGTAGCCTTGGGAGGCTGTTGCGCAAAGCCATTTCGGCACGCTTCAACCGCAACATCCTGGGTCGGGTGGCGGTCTGTCATACAAGATATGGGCACTATTCGGGTTTGTGCAACAGCCTGCTTGGGCGAAGGAGGATCCGCTGCATGCGCCGGTTGCCCACTGCAAAGACGATTCGTTTCACGATCCCCTTAGGCGGATATCCCCACCGAATATGATGAGGATAAGCACGATGTCGAGCACGGCTTGAGGGACGACGAAATAATAAGGAGAGATCTCGAAATACATGAAGCCGGCGAGTAGTGCAACCCAGATGGCGATGCAGGACAGCACCCCTTTAATGCCAAGGTCGCTCCTGCCAAGAAGAATGAGAATCCAGAAGACAAGGAACGGGATGCCCATTCGGTAACCCACGCTCCCTATGGAGGCTAACGAATTAGGAGTTTCTGCGGCGCGAAGCCGGCCCTAAAACTCTGTTGAACTGGACCCCTGAGCGGCGTGCCTGGGGATTTAGCGATGGTGCCCTGCCTTCGTGCAGCCAGTATACTCCGTGGGGAAGTCCTTGCACAGACGTGTCTACCGGCCCCCCCACGGCGCGCCATTTGTTTTACGACCTCACGGCATCCTCGAAACGACAAAGATTCTGAAGACAGTCAGCCCGCGAATGGCGCCAATATATGGTGATGAAGAAGTCACAATTTGCGTTCATTAGCGTGAGCCGACTTCGCCATGGCAGCTCTGGCTGTGACGGCTGAATTCGCGGGCCACTTTTGGTGCGACGAGGGGCGGCGCCAGGCCGGTCACTCGTGCCCTGCCAGCCGCTTCATCAAGACGCGTTCCATGGTCGCGCGGGGGGCGGGCTGACCTGTCCAGAGTTCGAACTGGGCCGCAGCCTGGTTGACGAACCACGTGATGCCGCTGACCGTCAGACAGTCCGCCTCTCTTGCTTCGCGAAGGAGGCGCGTCTCCGGCGGATTGTACACGGCATCGAACACGACCATGCCTTTCTGGAGCGCGGAACGAGGCACTGGGGTATCGTCCACGTTCGGATGCATGCCCACGGAGGTGGTGTTGATGAGGATATCCGCCTCGCAAGACCCGACCTCGGAAAGCCGGAGCGATTCGCAGCCGATCTCCTCGGCCAGCCGCCGGCCGCGCTCGTAGGTACGGTTGGCGATTATGAGCTTCGCCCCGCGCATGCACAGCCCGAATGCCAGCGCCCGCGCCGCGCCCCCCGCACCCAGCAGAAGAACGCGCTTCCCCGCGAGTGTAGGGGCGCACGACCGTGCGCCCCTGCCAGATTGCGATGAAATCGTCTCCACCGCCTCTTTCAGTGCGCGGATCGCCCCTGCCACGTCAGTATTCGTCCCAAAGAGACGCCCGCTGCGATTGACCACGGTGTTGAGCGCGCCCACCTTCTTCACGATCTCGTCCAAATCGTCCATGGCCGCGATGACGGCCTGCTTGTGCGGAATGGTCACCGAGTAGCCTTTCACGTCGATCTTGCGGAACGCGTTCACGAACTCCACAACGTCGCCTTCCACCTTGAAAGGCACGTAGACCGCGTCCACTCCAGCCTCCTCAAAGGCCGCATTGAGAATGAGTGGGCTCATGCTGTGCGCTACTGGATTTGCGACCACGCCGTAGACGGCGGTTGCCGGCCCGATCTCGCGATACCTGTACAGGCCGGCCAGTTCAGCAGCGGTCAACTGGCCCGGAGCCGACTCCTTGCCCTCTCCGAGAGAGGCGTACGTCAGGAAGCTGCCGAACTTCCTCCCGAGGATCCGGCTGATGACGCCCAATTCGCCCATACAAAGCGCGATGGTGGGCCGCTCCCCTCGAAGCAGGTCGAACATGCGCAAGTTGTCTCGGATATCCCGGGCCGTGCAGGCGACCTTAGCCACGTCCGCCCCTGAACGGACGATCTCCGAGTGAATGTGGCCGATGTCGTCAGGCGTTTCCTGGAAGTCATGATGGGAGACGATCAGCCTGGTCCTGCCGTGCCGCCTGATTCGATCAACCGAATCAAGCTCCACGTCCACGTAATCGGCGCCAAGGTCCACGGCCTGCTGAAGCAGGGCAAGGCGCTCATCCTCCAGCCCGTCGTACGCGCCGCCCTCACGCTTCGGCCTGTTCGTAACGATAACCGGGCAGGGCCGGTTCTCCAGGAGACGCTTCAGGTCCGCGCCGGGCGCATAATCCATGCGCAGCTCAACCAGGTCGGCCAGCCGGGCCGACTCGGCCATGTCCCTGGCGATCGTTGCTTCATCGCGAGCGGTTACGGGAATGCAGATCATGGGATCAACGAGAATTGAAAAATAGGAGACTCGGTCACCCCGAGTCCCGGGTTCCTATCAGACGGATCACCGGTTTCCCTCAGGCTCGGCACGGGTCCTTGTACGCCAATCACAGGCCCTTTCGGCGGCGCGCGGTCTTGGTCTTTCGGGGCCGTCGCGTAAGTGCCTTGTTGATGGCCTTCAGGTACGCCAGGGCAGAGGCCTGGATGATGTCGGTGCTGAGCCCTCGGGTGGAGAGACGCTGGCCTTTGTACTCGACTTCCACCGAGACCTCGCCCAGCGCATCCTTGCCCATGGTCACGGCGCGGATGCGATAGTCCTTGAGGCGCATGCGGACCCCGGTCAGGCGCTCGATGGCTCGATAGACGGCGTCGACCGGTCCGTCGCCCGTGGCCGCGTCCTCGAGAAGTTTTCCCTTCGCATCACGCAGGCGCACCGTGGCCGTCGGGACGGTGTGGGTGCCGCTGCTGATGTGGAGCGACTCGATGCGATAGAGCTCCTTCACTTGGGCGAACTCATCCTCGAGGATCGCTTCGATGTCGCCGTCGTACACGACCTTCTTCTTGTCAGCCAGAGCCTTGAAGCGCTCGAACGCGACCTGGATCTGCTCCTCGGTCAGCTTGAAACCGAGTTCCTTCACTCGCACGCGGAAGGCGTGGCGGCCGGAGTGCTTTCCGAGGACCAGTTCGCTCCGTGAGAGGCCCACGTCCTCCGGCTTCATGATTTCGTACGTGCGCCTCTCTTTGAGGACGCCGTCCTGATGGATGCCGGCCTCATGGGCGAAGGCGTTCTGTCCCACGATGGCCTTGTTTCTCTGGACCTGAATGCCGGTCAGGGTGCTCACCAGGTGGCTGATGGCGACCAGGCGTCGCGTGACGATTCCGGTACGGCATCCGTAGAAATCGCGCCGCGTTTTGATAGCCATGACCACTTCTTCCAGCGCCGCGTTACCGGCCCGCTCACCCAGGCCGTTGATCGTGCATTCGACCTGGTCGGCGCCGGCCTTGACCGCAGCGAGAGAGTTCGCCACGCCAAGCCCGAGGTCGTTGTGGCAATGGACGCTGATGACCGCCTTTTTGAAGTTGGGCACATGGTCGCGGAGGTATCGGATGAGCTCCGCGAACTGCTCCGGCGCGGCGTAGCCGACCGTGTCCGGGATGTTTACGGTCGTCGCCCCTGCCTCGATCGCCGCAGAAACGACCTCGGCCAGGAACTCCGGCTCCGTGCGTGAGGCATCCTCGGGAGAGAATTCCACGTCCTTGCAATACCGCCGGGCATGCTTTACGCCTTCCTCGGCGATGCGCAGGATTTCCGACTTGGCCTTTCGCAGCTTGTATCTGCGGTGTATCTCGCTCGTGGCGCAGAAGACGTGGATGCGGGGTTTGGCCGCCTTGCGGACCGCCTCCCACGCGCGGTCTATGTCCTTTGCGACGGTTCGCGCCAGCGCGCAGATGATTGGCGCTTTCACCTCCTCGGCAACGGCCTGCACCGCCTCGCAGTCGCCCGGCGAGGTGATGGGGAATCCCGCCTCGATGACGTCTACCTTGAGGAGTGCGAGCTGTCTGGCGATCTGGCGCTTCTCGTTCAGATCCAGTGTGGCGCCCGGCGACTGCTCGCCATCGCGAAGGGTTGTGTCGAATATGATGATCCGTCGCATGGTATCTCTCCGACAATCAGCCGATCAAGATACGAACGCCGGAGGACCTGCTCCGGCGTCGTGTCGCTGCGGCCGTTCTATATTGTTCTCTTTACGGCGCTCGACGCCGCTTGGCTTTCTTAGCGCGCGACTGCTTCTTCGAGTTCTCCGGGCGAAGCGAGCGGACGGCTGCGCCGGCTCGCCACATCTCAGAGTCGCGCATAGCCTTCAACTCCTTACCAAGCCGCTCGCGATAGTCGGGAGCGCTGTTGGCCTTGAGCACAACTTCCGTCTCTTTGCCGCTCTTGACTCTCCGATATAGATCCCGGAAAAGCGGCGCCACGGCCTTTCGAAAGCGTGGGGCCCAGTCCAACGCGCCGCGCTGCGCCGTGGTGCTGCAGTTGGCGAACATCCAGTCCATGCCGTTCTCGGCCACCAGCCGGATAAGGCTCTGGGTCAGTTCCTCAACCGTCTCATTGAACGCCTCACTCGGCGTGTGGCCGTGCCTGCGCAGCTCGCGATATTGGGCCTCCATGACGCCGGCCAGCGCGCCCATAAGGATCCCGCGCTCTCCGGTCAGGTCGCTGTGCACCTCTTTCCGGAACGTGGTCGGGAAGAGGAATCCGGACCCGATGGCGATGCCCAGGGCCAGGGTACGCTCACGCGCCCGGCCCGTGGCGTCCTGGTGAACAGCGAACGAGCTGTTGATTCCGCTGCCGGCCAGGAAACTCCTGCGCACGCTCGTGCCGGAGCCCTTGGGCGCCACCATGATCACGTCAACGTCCTTGGGCGGGATCACCTTCGTCTGCTTGCGGTATACGATGGCGAACCCGTGAGAGAAATAGAGGGCATCGCCCGACTTCAGGTGCGGCTTGATGTTCGGCCACTGGGCGACCTGGCCGGCATCCGAGATCAGGAACTGAATGATCGTGCCGCGCTCGGCAGCCTCCTCGAGTGGGAAGAGCGTCTTGCCCTTTTTCCAGCCGTCCTTACGGGCCTTATTCCAATAGAACTTCTCCTCCGGCCGCTGGCCGATGATCACGTTGATCCCGTTGTCGCGCATGTTGAGCGCCTGGGCCGGGCCCTGCACGCCGTAGCCGAGCACCGCCACGGTTTCGTCCTTGAGGACTCTGCGAGCCTCGGAGAGCGGGAACTCATCACGGGTGATCACTTCCTCGTTCACGCCACCGAAACTCATCCTTGCCATGGCACTAACCTCTTTAACCAGTTTGTGTGTGCTATCCAGGGACTCCGGCAGATCGTCCAGATGCCTCAGCCTCCGGTCGGTCCTTCCGTGTCTGCATCACCAACTCCGTTCGCACGTGCACAACACCCCCCCTTGCAGTCGTCGGATAATACCGTGGAAAGCCTAGCCGCGTCCACCTGATTGGTTGCAATGTGATGCACGGACGTCTGCCGGAATCCTCCCAGTCCCATGCACGAGAGTTCAATCGCGATGGAGGCGTGTGGCGCCGTCTCAAACCCTCGTTGGCTGGCACGCGGCCAGACACTCAAGTCGATCTCATCTCGCCGGCAACGGCCGACGTCCCGCCACTCGCCTCTTCTCGCCCCCTCCTCCGAGCCTGTGTGTCGCGCAATCCTCACTGCTGTAAAGACTAACGCGAAGTGCTCGCAGACGTGATATCCCGTGCCGTCCGGCTCGGAATCCTCTTCCCCGCCGCTCACTGTGCCCCTTTCGCAGATTGACGCAGCCACGTCGCGCAAATGTGCAGCAGAATGGAAAGGCATGCCCATTGGAGCGCCCCCGAAGAGACCACCGTGGCTTTGCCCTCAGCACATCGAACCCCATCCCCCAAGCTCCAGTCCGAAACCTCACCCACCAGCTTCCCTCAAGGGCGCCCCTCTGCGCTCATCACGAGCGTGCATGCCCCGACTTCAACAGCCTCCGCGGCCTTTTCTTGCGAAGATGCTCGACATGTCAGCCAGACAGAGTATAATCCGATTACCTCTCAGACTGTGCGATGATGCGCCTGCGACCACGCGTCGGTCAAGGACAGGTTTGTCGCACGTTTTGCTATAGAATGTGGAGGACGGGCACCAAGTTCTCCTCAAGGCTACGGACTCAAAGAGGGTTCCGGGATGGCGGCCTCGAAAGGTTTTTTTGAAAGGCGTTCGCTCCAGTCAGAGGTCAAATCATTGATCGTTTCGAAGTACTTCGACGCTTGGGCCAATGTGATGATCGCTGCCCAGAAGAGATACCCACGCCGATCCACTGGAAGCATTGCTTATGTGGACTTGTTCGCCGGGCCTGGTCGCTATGAGGATGGCGAAGCCTCGACGCCGCTACTTGTTCTGCAAAAGGCGATTCAGAAAGAGGAATTTCGACAACGCTTGGTGGCTGTCTTCAATGATAAGGACCAGGACAATTGCAGGACGTTACGCCAAGAAATCAAACGCCTCTCCGCCATCCATAGTCTCCGATTCCAGCCAACGGTAAGGAACCTGGTAGTCGGCGAAGATGTTATCAAAGTGTTCGAAGAGATCCGATCCGTGCCTACCCTCTCTTTCTTAGACCCATGGGGTTATAAGGGCCTTTCGCTGCGATTGATTGAGTCTGCTGTCCGAGGGTGGGGATGCGACTGCATCTTCTTTTTCAACTATAATCGCGTCAACATGAATCTGGGCCTTGCAAATGCCGCGGTCAGGGAGTCGATCGATGAGATATTTGGCCAGCAGCGTGGGCGAAGGCTGCGAGAACGCTTGGAACCGTTGTCAGCCCATGAGCGAGAAGCGACCATACTGGAGGAGCTATGTGACGCCATCAAGGAGCTCAGTCCTGAGTATGTGCTACCCTTCTGTTTCAAGAACGAGCAAGGAACTCGCACAAGCCATCATCTTGTATTCGTGAGTAAGCATTTTTTGGGCTACGAAATAATGAAAGGAATCATGGCCCGAGAAAGCTCGATAAAAGACCAGGGCGTGCCTTCTTTCCAGTATTGCCCTGCGGACCAGCGGCAGCCCCTCTTGTTCGAGCTCTCCCGCCCACTGAACGATCTTAAGGAAATGCTTCCCCGTGAGTTTGCTGGACAGTCTCTCAAGATGATCGAGATATACAAGAGACACAACGTTGGCCGGCCCTATATCGAGAAGAATTACAGGGAAGTTCTGACGGAGCTGGAAGAAGAAGGGAAAATCTCTTCCAGCGAGCATAGGCCAGGGACCTTTCCTGGCCACGTCGTGGTCACGTTTCCGCCGAGAAACCGTTGAGGAGGCGATCGTGGGGCTGAAATCTGAGATTGAGTGGACGCAGGCCACCTGGAACCCGGTCACTGGATGCACAAAGGTCAGCCTGGGTTGCAGGAATTGCTATGCGGAGCGCATGGCGCGGCGACTTCGGGCAATGGGACAGCCCAACTATACGACCGGGTTTCGCGTTGCCCTGCATGAACACGCTTTGAGTCTGCCGTTGAAATGGAGATCTCCTCAGGTCATTTTCGTGAACTCCATGAGCGACCTTTTCCATAAGGATGTGCCGCTAGAGTTCATCGTGAACGTTTTCAAAGTGATGAATGAAGCCCAGTGGCACACATACCAGATTCTAACCAAGCGATCCGAGCGGCTTCGTGAACTCCAGGCGTCGCTCCCTTGGGCCCCCCACATTTGGATGGGCGTCACCGTGGAGACAGCGGACTACCTGGCGCGAGTGGACGATCTCCGAAAAACCGGCGCGCATGTGAAGTTCGTTTCCTTCGAGCCGTTGCTGGGTCCAATTCCGGAAATCGACTTCACGTCAATCGACTGGATAATCGTCGGCGGGGAATCCGGGCCCGGGGCACGTCCCATGAGACGAGAATGGGTCGTTGATATTCGTGACCAGTGTGCCCGAGCATCCGTGCCATTCTTCTTCAAGCAATGGGGAGGTACGCGGAAGAAGAGCGCGGGACGCAAGCTCGATGGCCGGACCTACGACGGGATGCCGTTGAAACATAGGCCTTTCCTGAATGCTCGACCCCGAGGAGTTGCGGGGAGTGGGGAGACGGCAGTCATAGGTCCCAGCGCAGGACGCAGTCAGCGCGGAGCGCATGCGTAGAGCTGTCTATTTCCGGGCAGCCTCACATCTCGCCGGCAACGGCCCCTCCCCCCAGAACCTACAGGCGGCCCAAATGCTTGAACGGAGCCATCAGCGGGCCTGATTTTCCTTGCGGACTCGTTCAGCCTATAATCACGAAGTGGGATTGGAGTGATCACGGAGGAGCCTGTGAAATCGCTCTCAGACGTTCGGTCGGCGACTCGAAGGGTTTGGCAAAAAGGGCTGTGGAAGCTGGGGTTCCGCGGCGTGCTGCCGGACCGGCCCTCCACGCTCATGGTCGAGCCGACGAACGCGTGCAATCTACGCTGTCCGGCTTGCCCCACGGGATCCGGCACGCTCAACCGGCCGACACGAACGATGGCCTTCGAGGAGTTCAAAGGAATCCTCGACCAGGCGCTGGACCCGCCCGGCTATCTGAAGCGCGTGACGCTGTTCAATTACGGCGAGCCGTTTCTCTGCAAGGACCTGCTGAAGATGGTCCGGTATGCGGCTGGCAGAGACCTGGAGACGTTCACCAGCACGAACGGCCATTTCTTCCGGTCGGACGACTTTGCCCGGCAGGTGGTGGAGAGCGGCCTGACCGAACTCATCATCTGTCTCGACGGAGCGGACCAGGAGACCATGTCGCGCTACAGGCAGAACGCGCGGTTCGACGAGATCCTGGAGGGCATCCGCCGCGCGGTCCGCGCCAAGAAGGAGTCGGGTCGCGCCACACCTATGATTGAGCTGCAGTTCATCGTGATGAAGCACAATCAACATCAGCGCGGCCGCATGCGCGAGATCGCGTGCGAACTCGGCGTTGACCGGTTCGTCGAGAAGACGGTCGGAGTTCACGCGCGGGATCCGAACTTCCAGACCCTCGCGGAAGACCTTCTGCCCTCGGACCTCTCCAGGAGCCGCTACCACCGGCTGCCGGACGGCACATTTGCCCTCAAGGGCGAGGCGCCGCGAGGCTGCGAGTACATCTTCAGCACCATGGTCGTCAATTCCAACGGCGACGTGGTGCCCTGCTGCTACGACATCTATTCCGAACACGTCATGGGCAACGTGTTCCAAGAGCCGCTCGGCGACGTCTGGCGCGGAGAACGGTTTCAGGAATTCCGGCGCCGCGTCAGAAGAACGCGCGGCGACATGCCCATCTGTCGAGCGTGTCCGGAGGACCGCGTCACCGTCAGGGCCACGGAGGAGATCTGAAACGGAAGGTGTTTGGTGGTGGGTGAGAGGTGTGAGGTGGGAGGTGTGAGGTGGGAGGTGTGAGGTGGG
>SDBU01005477.1_pt1 | contig 15172 bp, 23 predicted proteins | sample 2277071 | NCBI WGS metagenome assembly SDBU01 (sample SAMN10397929, study PRJNA504765) | marine sediment metagenome | isolation source: marine sediment core GS08_GC12, 126 cmbsf | place: Arctic Ocean: Gakkel Ridge, Loki's castle | collected 2008
CTCGTTGGATCTTCAACCCACGGACGCGTCCTTCGAGTCTCCCCCACGGCGCTACGCCTCTCGGCCAGCGGTCTGACGCCCGAATAGTTTGGATCTTCATAGTTAGAACCTCCACCGGCTATCCCGTGCCGGCACTAGTAACTCCCAAAGAACATGGCGCCAATAATGGTCAGCGCAGCCAGTACGACAATCAGGATCGGCTCGAGGACGTCCCGCGGCGTCATGGGAGGTGGCTCGATGCGGCTCTTGAACCATTCGTTGTTGGTCATTGATGTCTCCTTGGAATAGAAGCGTAATATAAAAGATATACGAAGTCAACACCTAATTCGCTTCCCTCGTAGAAAACTCCAACGAACACATAACCCTGAGCGCAACAGCTCCCTCGAGCGGGTAATGCTCTCCTCAAGAAGGAGAGGCGCCTCGAGTTTCGGGTGGCCTGGATACCAATTTACGCGTAACGTAAACAGTAATTACGCAATACGTAAATACAAACACCAGATTTACGGGAAGCGTAAGCGAATGATCCACACTCCCAACGTTCAAATATAGGCCTATTTCGTGTCGAGTCTGGAGGTCACCTGTACGTGAGCGGTACGCGGGAGATACTCTGGCGGCACGGTTAAGTGACTGGTGCGTGAGGCCATTGGCAGGATGGAGGCGTCCGGCAGGCGAAGCACCTTGAGCACTTCGGGGAGCTGATGCGGCACGGGCTCGAGCAGCCATGGCACCGCGGGCGGCACGGGCTCGGATCGGATGTGGATACCAAGTATCCATGCCTCGCGCCTGCCACGGGCATACCCCTATACCCCCGTGGTGGTATGCCGACCCGGCCTGGGGGGTCAGGCGGGTGCGTGTGACTGGGTCTGGCGCCTCGCCCTCAGGATTTTATCGGTTGACACGTCGCGTTCTGTCGCGCACACTCCACACATGTCGCGTTCTATCCGCATCAGTGAAAAGTCGTATCAGCGTCTCAGAGAGGTATCGGAGACTGAAGGTCGGACCTTGACGGCGGTAGTGGAGCGGTTGGTGCGGTGTGCGGGCGTGGAGGTTGTGGTGCGTGCAGAAGCTCCTCCGGGGGGGGGAGTCGTTGCGAAAAACACGGCGGAGGGTTCCGTGGTGGAGGGGTCGGTGTTCACGTCCGAGCCGGTGGTGGTGACGTCTGAGATGCTGGACGAGAAACGGTGGGTGACGTCGGTGCGTGCGGAGGAGGCCGACTCTAATGCCAAGTGACTCCGTTGACTGTTGTGATGTTGTGGAGTAGGGTAGGCGAGATGTCGACGGAGTGGGGTGATGGGGTGATGTCTACATACGACCCGAAGATGCAGCATGTGACGTTGCGGGTACCGAGGGAGGTGTGGGTGAAGGTACGTTTGGAGTCCTTGAAGGCTGGGGTCTCGGCGCAGCGGTGGGTGGAGGAGACGCTGGTCTCGAGACTGCGGTGGGAGGAGAAAAAATCGGACGGTGGCGGGTGATGAAGTGTGAGAAGTGCGGCGGCGGGCGGGAAGGCACCGTGACGTGGGTTGGCGAAGGTGGCTGGATGGAGTGTGCGCATGGGATGTCAGCGCAGTGGTGCCTGCGGTGTGTGCGCACGGCGCAGCTCGCTCACGCGCGGAAGATGCAGGCGCAGATTCCAGCACTCGAACGAGACCTTGCGGAGGGTGGCGGGGGCGCTCAGCGGCGCGGGGAGCAGTCATGAGGCATCGGCATCGTACCGTTATGGCGCATCAGCGCGGCACGTACGAGTCTCGTGTGACGGCGAGAACGAAAGCGGCGTTTCTGACGCTCAGAGGGGTCGCTCATGCCGCGGCGCGCGGAGTGGACATTGCAGCGTTGCCGTCAAAGCGCTGGAGTGGTCAGCGCGTGTATCGGATGACCTGCGATGCTGATTTCGGGAAGGGGCCACACGAGGTCTGGTTACCGGCGCGGGTGCTCTGGTCGCTGATCGATCTTCAGAGGTATCGATGCGTATTTCACTAATGGCACTGCACGGGGATCCCACGCCATGAACAAGGGTCGTTAAAAAAGGAGCCAATATGAATTTTGAAGAGGGTAGTGGGGGCCAGGAAATGGCGAGTATACCAGGGGCATCGTCTCCTCGTGAGCTGAGTATGAAATTGAAGATCGAGAGGTCAATCACCTCAGCACAGGAGCGTTTGGACGCCGCAAAGAGGGCGAGGGAAATACTGGACAAACACCCGGAGTTGGAAGAACTCCTAAATTTACTCCGTCGATTCTGATGAACAAGGGTCGTGAGCGAAAGAAGCGGGCGCGGCGGAGGGTGGTGGTGGCGCTGCGGGAGTTATCGCGGGTGGCGGAGGTGCGGGCGGAGCGGGGCATGCGCGATCGGTGGACGCCCATCGAGAGACCTGTGAATCGGTCGGATGTTCCACGTGAAAACATGAAGTCACAGTAACGTGAGGAATACGGCAGCGTCAGCGTGGATGGGACACGCCCCATAGGCACCATTGGAGCCCAGCGCGAGCAGCCCCTAAGCGGGGAAGGATACCGGGGTAGCGTCCGGCACACGGCTGGTGTCGTGCTCGAAATAGCTCAAAGGGAGCCGGCCAGAACCGGCACGCTGCCACCAGAGAGAAAACGACATGACACCTGAAACAGACACCACCTGGGAGGAAGCGGTGTCCCTTCCATTTCAACGCCCCGGTACCATCATGTGCTTCCGCTGCAGGAGCGAGTTCAAGGACGAATCCGACGTGTCTATGCTCGTGGTCAGGTCGCGCTATGCCGACGGGCATGTGAGGAGTCGCGCGGTCTATTGCTCCGCGTGCGCCGAACAGTTCAGGACGTCACATGGCTGAGTTCTTCGACGAAGAACCAGAGACAGTGTCCTCGCCACGGGCGAAGAAGGAGCCGATCCGGGAGCGGCCGGCACCGTTACCAGAGGCGGGGACGACGGATCCGGCGGATCCCATCTGCCCCGTGCTGGATGCCCAATTAGCCGACGAGCTCGCCCTGCTCCTCGAGACGGGGTTGACAGAGGACATGGCGGTCCATGCCTTAGTCCCAGGGATCAGCCCTGAGGCGTGTGCGCGGGCGGTGGTGCGGTGGATGAAACATCCCCTGATGCTGGGGGCGGTCACGACGTTGCACGGGGGGAAATGGCACCGGTTGACCCCCGATCAGCGGATTAGCCTCGCCTTGTCGAAACACCGTGCCCAATGTGCCCGGTATCTGATGGAGACGGAGTTCTCCTCGACGACGGGGTTGGCGTTCACGAAACTGAGTGAGGCGCGGTCGGTCCTGGAGAAGTTCACCGCGGGGGAGATTGACCCGTCAGATCCGTTAGCGGCGTTTGCGCGGACGGCGAAGGCGGTCATGGAGAAGGCGGCGCAGGCACAGAGCGAGCGGCCGAGAGGGTACGGGCCGGATCCCACGGACGAAGAGAACGAGGTGCTGAACTGATGCGCTGGAGACTGATCCGAATGTCGATTGACGCGCTGGCAAAGTTGTTCACATCCGGAGAGCATCACGTCCGATGCGTCTCCGGCATCCCGAAAGGGGCTAAAGCGGTTGAGATCCGAGTCGATTCGAGACTGCGGTCAGGAGCCGTCCTCATCATCGAACATAAGTCGTTCGATGAACTGAAGGATGGCGCTCTGATTCCAGAACATCCTGCACCGCTATTCGAGAGCATTAAGGTGTATCCCAAGGAGACCCCATGAAATGCGGACTCGGGTCGGTCATTGCCATCGTGCTCTCGTGGTCAGCGTGGCACTCGTTCTTGTGGCTGATCCCCCACGGGCTCCTCGGCTGGGTCTACGTGATCTACTACGCGGTGGTGCATTGGTGACACTGACACCCTGATGCCCGTCCGCTTCTATATTTGGATCCGTTTGGGATGGAAGTGCTGGATGACGTTTCCCTGTAGACATCTACACGTTCGGCCCATCACATTCGTTTCAGAAACCGAGTGCTACTGCGTGAAGGATACCCGATGAAACATTATGTAGTCCTGCTCCGAGACGGTACCTTGCACGACTTTGGAGAAATCGAGGACGTAGAGTTTCATAAAAGCGGGACGCTGATTCTCTGGGGTCGTACAGATGGCAGTGAGAACTGCGGAATTCCAGTGCCGCTTATGCGGATGTCGTATCCAGCTGGGGAGTGGAAGTCATTGAACCAGGAGACCCCATGAAACGACGGACGTTCTTCAAGAGGACGATAGGCACACTCGCCGCGGCTGTGCTGGTGTGGATGCAGAAACCGCTGGCGTGGAAGTCGAAGCCGTGGGTCATGCCTGAGTTGGGAAGAGTGCATTACGTGGATCCATCAATATATTACCGAACATTGAGTGGACAGGAATACGTGAAGCCCGATCATTCGTGGGCGGGTTTACAGCCCATCCACAAGACTATTTCAGACGCGATTGATGCATGTGAACCAGGTGACACGATTGTTGTCCGCCCGTTAGATGCCAGTCGCCCTTGATCCCGTCCTCAGGGACGCCCTCGTCACCGAATTTCGTTCTCAGGTCTACACTAAACTGGGGTATATCGAGTTCCCGCACCAAGCCGCGTGGAGAGCCTCCACTGAGGGATTTACCCTCACCAAGACGGTCGTAGAGCCTCAGGACGCGCTCCCTCCAGGGCACACCCGCTACCGGGTCCAGTACACCGATCCGACAAAAGTCCCAGATGTCTCCAGGGTCAAGGTCGACTACCGTTTAGCGACTCCTCGATCGCACGGGCCAGCGCACTACGCATCCTTATTGGCCGCGTACAAGAGTGGAAAAAGTCAGGAGATGGGGATCTGGGCGACAGGCTTTGCTGGCATCCCGAACGCGCTCGTGCAACTCATTGGGTTCGAGTACAAAACCGCCGAACAGGAATTCGCCTACCTCGTTGACGCCCTTTTGGGATCAGGCGGGATGGGGTGCAAGAAACGGCATCTGTACTTCGACGTGCGGAACGGGCGGATGCACTTAGAGTTGACGAATGGGATGGTCTACGAAGTTAAATCGTGGGAGCGGAAAGAATCCCTCAAGGGGCATCAAGTGACCGCTATGTTGGCCTGCGAAGCCTACCAGCTTCCCGGCTTGGAGTCGTTCACGACGATTTCTCAGAATCTCAGGGCGGAGCGAGGGTTTTACGGCTGGGGAAGCACCTGTGACGCGCCGTGGCTCGGGGAATTGCACGACATGGGGCATGGGCGGGATCCAGACTGGAGTTGCACCTGCGGGGCGCCAGGATGGCTCAATCCGTACACCTTTGACCTGAAAGCGCTCCTGCGAGATTGCCCAGATGCGACCATGCTCGAACCCTATTACAAGGACTCCCCGTGGCTACGACGGATCCAACGGAAACACCTCAAGGGGATGATGACGCGGGAGCGGTTTGCGATTGCGTGGTTGGGGCAGTTGGGGACGTACGCGGGGAGGGTCTACAATTATCAGCGAGGGGCCGCAGTATTCGGGCCGGGGGAACATCCATTCCTCTTTGGGAAGATGAATGAGGAGCAGGCGGTAGAGGAGGTATCCGCATGAGTGAAGACGATTCCACCAAAGCCTACGATGAGTGGCTCTTTGAGTCAGATGTCGATGTAGAAAGATGCTTCACACTTGAGACGGAATTAAATGGGATTGTAGAGAAAAAACGACTAATCTACATTCATTTCGCAGGTCCAGTAAGGTTCGTCAACGGGAAGTTCGTCAAAGCTGACGAGGAGCAGGCCGTGGACGAGGTGACAGCGTGAGACGTCCACGGTCTGCCCGTCCACACGGCTGGTGGGCTGAAAGTTGGGAGAGCCGAGACGAGTGGCAGGAACTCAACCCAGGCCTCACCGGAAGCGTGATCCGACAAGCCGTCTGCGGTCAGTTCAAGTATTACCAGGGCGATTCACATCGTTCTCCTCCTCACTCTCCTCCAGAGGTGAGGTTGCCCAGGTACACGCCTCAAGTACAACTGGCATCGGTAAGACAAGCCCAACAGAGGCGCTTTAATGAATTCGTAGAGATGATTCCAGCTCTTAAGTCGGCGCGTTCTGCGTGACAGGATGACACCTAACGATCTCGTTATTCCAGATTCGTGGGACATCGTCGCCGGAGCGGACACCGGCACGTACATGTCCGGGCTCATCGGCGCGATCCCCCCGATTGACGAACCCCCGATCTACATCCTTGAGGAATTCCCGAATTATCACTACGTCGCCGGGACGATTGAACTCTTAGGGATCACGGTCAGGGAGTGGATTCGAGCCTTCGGCCAGCGGCTCCAACACTACGGTGGAGGCGAGACCGTTTTCGCGTGGGTGGATCGAAACACGGCCTTTACCTCTGAAATAGGCGAAGGGTTAGGGTTTGAACGGAATTTCGTCCACCAAGAGCTTCGGACGGAAATCACGCGGGAGTACTTCCAACACAACAGGATTTGGCTGGCCCCGTGGCTCACCGTGCTACCGTATGAACTCGAACACGCGTCATGGCCGGAACGGTCGACCCGCGGGCGGTATATTCGGAACCTCGAAAAAGATCACACCTTAGTCTGCGCGGAGCATATCTGCTCGAGGCGCCCGATCAGCAGTCACGAGAAAGGGCAGAGCAAACCTCGGTTTCTGGATCAGCACCTCGCCAAGTATAGGACGCAGACCCAGGCGCCGAGCGACATCCATTTAGGGGATCAGTAAAATAATCGCACGCACAGGTGGCATCCGTGCGATTGTGGGGTAGAATGGCCGCACGCAGAGCCAGATCATGTTGCCGTTACCCTCACGTTCAAACGACGATGGCCGGGTAGAGTATGAAATTACGCCCGGAATATGGCTATTAGAGGGGCGTGCGCGCCAACGACTGTATAATCCTGAAAAGACGAAAGCCCGCGATCAGTTTACCGCAGCAGTTCGCAGTGGGGCATTGGTTCGTCAGCCGTGCGTGCGATGTGGGCAGGATAAGAGTGAAGGCCATCATCCAGATTATGCACGGCCATTGGACGTGGTTTGGCTTTGTAGGCAGCACCATAGATTGGAGCACACGATGAACGCATCTGGCGACCCATCTGCGGGCGGAAAAGCACGAGCCGAGAAAATGACAAAAGAAGCGCGGATAGAGTCGGCCCAAAATGCAGCCCGTGCCAGATGGGAGAAGCAGGAAACGTCTAATCCGAAATCTGACCATCCCCAAGAACCAGAGCCAGACGTCCCTGATACCGAATGGGACGATTCTTGCGATCCGCATTTAGGAAAAGCCTAGATGGCCGACGACGCACAGGTCGAAATTTGGACGAAGGACTGGCGAAGGAAAAGACATCAAAAATCTCGTCAGAGGGGCGGCGTCGAAGCTCGTATCATCCTTTCAACTGCCTTTTATTGGGGCGAGCAGCAGGCCATCCACGCCAGAGACTCTATCCTCTCCAGAGCCTTTCGGAAAGACGCGGACAAAAACAAACTACGACTCGTCTTTGAGATGGTGCAGCGTGAGGTGGATCGAAAGATCGGGCGTTTGTGGTCGATCGCGCATGAGTACCACGCGGCTCCGAACGTGACGGATCCCTCAGCCTTCGATAAAGCCGAAGTCATCGATCAACTCGTGCGCGCCACCGACTTCAAGTTTGAGCAGAACATGAAGCGGTGGTTAATCTATTACTGGATGCTCACCGGAGGGGTCGTTTGCGAACATATCGACTGGAAAGAAGGCGTCACGCACGACGTTATGCCAGTCCGAGACGAGGAAGGGAATCTCCTCTGGGAAGATCAGGTCACTGGGGATCAGGTCACCGAGGACATCGTGGATCAAGCCCTCTCGTCGGGATTGAACCCGGATCGCTTCCGACCTGCACAGCAAGTGACGCCGGTTGGCGAGATTGGCGGGGACATCATCGACCCCTTACGATTTTTCATTGATGCCAGTGTGCCGAGGGTGAGTGCGCTCGGGCCGGATCAATCGTGTGAAATCGCGGAAATTGTCACGCGCGGGTTCGTTGAGAAAACCTTTGGCACAGAGCCCGCGAGTCGGATTCGGTGGAATAAAGCCGACCTCACCATCGTGGAAACGAAACTTGAAAATACCGGGACACCCGTGGCGGGGATCAACCTCAAGGATCTGTTGCCGCATATTCAGGGGACACGTGGGCACGATGATCCCGAAATGTGCATCATGATCACACGGTATCAACCGCCGCACCAGGGCTACGGATTCGGACGGAGGAGTCTCTACGTGCCGAATGAGATTCGGTTGGACGATGGAGACATTCCCTACCAGGAAATTCCGGTCCTCGACTTTCATTGGCGCCCTCCGGCGACAGGGTTCTGGAGCAAAGACTTCGTCACGCGCTTGATTGCGCCACAGAAGTTCCTCAACAAGCGGATGAGTCAGTTGGGGGAGTCGGCGAATTCGCAGGTGTACGCCCATCGACTCCTCGGGCCAGGGATCAAGAAAAAAAGCATCGGGACCGACATACCCGACGACATCGAAGGGGGCTTGAACGACCAAGGGCAACCTCGTGTCGCGTATCTCACCCCGCCGAACCTTCCGCAGTTTTTCATGGAGTCGATCCGCACAGTGACGGAATTTATCGAGCAACTCGGTGGGGCGGACCTGTTGAGTCAGCGAAAATTTCCCGGTCAACTCCGAGGGTCAAACGTCGTCCCGATGCTGCAGGAACTCCTCGACTCAGAGGATGGGCCGGTCTTTTCACATCTCGGTGAGGTCTTCAGTCGGGAAAAGCAGATGCGGATCAACCGTATCAAACAATTCTACCCGGCGAGCCGCACGCTCAATTACACCGGGGAGGATCAGAAGCAGGAAGTCCTCGTCCTCCACACCGATGACATTCTCAGGTCCGGCGTCGATTTCACGATCACGATCGATCCGGGAACGCTCATCCCTGAACTGTCCTCGATGCGGTGGGCACGCGTCACCGAAACCCTGAATGGGCCGTTGGCGGGTATTTACACGGACAAGCGGACGGGGCAGATCGACTACTCAGCCGTGGCCCAGGATCTGAAGTTCTCCGACAAGGGGCGGCTGTCGAGAGCGACCCAGTACCGGAAACTCGCCCGTCAGGTGACCGCGCAAGTTCGCACCGGGAAGCTGATGGTGATGGATCCTGATCCACAACAAGTCATGATGGCGCAACTCCAAGGGAAGCCACCTCCGAAACCACGGATCATTGACGTGGAGCGGGGACGAGACTTTCAGGTTTATCCGTTCTGGGACCACAAAGCCATGCTGGACGAGTACGAAGCCGTCATGGGGACGTTGGAATTCCAGCAGGATGTGAGCGAAGAGACGCAACGGACGTTTCTCACGCTCTACGAACTCTCGCGGGGGGCCTTACAGCGTATTCAGGAGGCGCAGGCGAAAGCCGCCCAGTCAACACAAGCGAATAACGCCGTGGCGATGGCGACACAGCAAGCCGCCGCGCACGCGGCCTCCTTAGCCGTGGAAGGGGCCTTAGATCAGGTGGCGGCGAACGCCGAAGCGGCCCAAGGCCCGCCCGATCTCGCCACACGGCTCCAAACAGAACTGACCAACGAACTCAGACCGGACAATAGTCGTGCAGACGCCCCATTTGAGCCACGTACGCCCCGCCGACTCGACTCCGGCCAGTAATCATGCCGAGATGCACGCTTCGGTTCACAAGCGACGGGCGGCTCACCACTGAATATGTAATTTGGGGTGGGATGCGCCAACGGTGTCGAGATCCCAAAGACGCCTATCACGCTATGGGGGTGATGGTGTGCACGGAATGGGACGCCTCATTTGAAGCGTTCTTAAGGGGTGTTGGCCCCAGGCCGTCAAAGCAGCACAGCTTGGACCGATGGCCCGATCCGGCCGGCAACTACGAACCCAGAAACGTACGGTGGGCTACAGCCATAGAGCAGCGGAACAATTGGCGTCCTCGACCCGTTCCGTTCGACGAGGACGATGACTAGAAGCGTACCAGCCTACTTATTTTCCAGCTAATTCTTCCTTTCCGCCCAAATAGGTCATATGTCGTCTGGCGCATAGCCGGAGGGATCTGCATACTCCCTCTCTATGCGGATCCATCGAGAAGCCTTGTTTCATCAGGAGCAGACCTAATGTTACCATTCACGATCACGCGCATGGAGAATTTTGCGCCACCTGACGGCGATGGAGGCTCCGGCGGTCAGCCAAGTGGAGGCCCTAGCGGTCAGCCAAGCGGTCAACCGAGCGGACAACCGAGCGGTCAGCCAAGCGGCGATCCCGGCCAGCAAGCGGCCCATACGACCATCACCGACGACTCGATGGTGCAGTACCCCGGCATGGACAAGCCGGTACGGTACGGCGACCACGCCAAAACCCTCGTATCTCGGGCGGATACTGGGAACCTCGTCCGCGAAATACTTGCCGCGGCTGGAAGTCGCCCACAACCGCGTCAGCCCGCACAGGCCCAACCAGGTCAGCAGACACGCTCAGATCCCTTTGCGAGTATGCGGGCGATGCCGTTGGTGGACGGAAAGACGGCTGCGGCACTTGCCGATCAGATCATGTCGCAGGGTTTCGCGCCCAGAGACAAGGTCATCAAGGCGCTCCAAGATCAGGTCAAGGGTTTGTCGGCCCATGCGACGTCCAATCGGACGGGGACGCTCAATAACGACTATGCGGTGAGCCGCGATCAGATCATTGCGAGCCTCCCGATCCCGAAACTCGATCGCTCCATTGAAGGCTCACAGGAGGCGCTCACGGAGTACGTGGATAGCACCTTCTGGATGTACAACTTCGACAAGCGTTTCCAGGATCCAAACGGACGGGACGCGGTGATGAAGGAATTCAGCGAAACCGTCAAGAAACGATTTGACCGGGATCGGAAGTTCTTCCGAGCACTGGACAAGGGTGATCTGGAGGCTGCAGAACTGAAGGCGAACAAGGCGCGGTTCGTACGCCCCACGGCAGGGACTGGTCCGAATGGCGCCCAGCGACCCGTTCGTGAGAGTAATACGCAGCGAGCCGCACGCATGTTCAGCGGCAGAGAGCAATCCACCTAGTAGGAGTACAGCATGGCTGCTACGACAGACGTCGGAGAAATGTTTCGGTACACGTATCTGAAAGAGGACTTGCAGTATCTCGCCTCTCAGGAAATCGTCATGTGGAACCTGCTCAAGCCTCGCATGAAGGAGCAGGGCGGGCGGGGACAGGCCATTCTGCCGATCCAGACAGCGAATACGGGTGTCTTCGTCGGCCACGCCGAGGGTGGGGCAAAAACGACACGGCGCGCGCAGCCATCCACGACGGAGGCGGTGTTCTCGTTGCAGGAGTTCCACGGCATCTGGGACATCTCGTGGAAGATGCTCCGCGCCGCCTCCAAGTCCGAGTGGGCCTTTGCGAAGGCGCTGGACTTCATGGATAACTCGTTCCGGCGCCGGACCTTCCGGCTGATCAACGCCGATCTCTGCGGAGCGGGTCTTGGTGAACTGGGGATTCTGCCGGCTGCGGACGATCAGGCCGCGGTGACCGTCAATTCCCTCCCGTTTGCTGACATCGGCATGATTGTCGATTTGGTGGATAGTGGCGACTTCAACACCCTCCACGTGGACGGGCAGACCGTGGACGCCATCAGCATCACCGAGTCGGGCTACGTGATGACACAGAGCGGAGCAGCGTCCTCGACAGCGGCGAATGACTTCTTCACCGTGGCGGATTCGGTGAGTTCTGGGGCCTCGCTACACATGAACGGCGTCTTGTCGGTCATCAGCGACACGAATCCGGCCTCCCCAGTGGGGAATTACGGTGGGATCAACGCCGATACCGCGGGGAACGAGTTCTGGCAGTCCACCGTGTTTGCGAACGCCGGCACGAATCGTCCACTGACTGAGGATCTGTCGATGCACGCGATGCACGTTGCCAGACAGCGCGGCGGGAAGCCGATTGACTTCTGGGTGTCCAACGGCGCGATTCTCCGTCGGTACCATGAGGAGTTGACGGATCGGACGTTCATTCAGGTCAACAAGATCGCCGGCGTCACCGAACAGGGGCAGAAGGTCGGGTTCGGTCGAGCCGATGATTTCGACGGCCAGAACGACGGCGGGCGGGGCGAGACCCCCTACACGCTCGTCGGCAAGCCGTGGCACGAGGAGCCGTATTTCCGGGCGAACACGATCATTGGGATCAACCAAGAGGAGATGCACATCGCCCACGACGGGATTGAAGTCCCGACGCCGCTGTCGGACATCTTCAGTGGGATGACGCCGCACTTCACCGACACCGTAAACACGACGTACGAGGTCGTCTCGTATTGGGAAGCGGAGTTGGTCACTGGAAACAGGCTCGTCCACATGCGGATCGACGACATTTCCGAGTCGTAAAGGGAGACGCTGATAATGGGTCTGATCCTCAAGGGACAAAAAGGCAAAACTCCAGGGGTGACCCTGGCTCGATCCTGGGTGCATATCGAGATCCATCCGGCGGATCTCCCGGCAACTGTGGCCGAAGCGACATTCGAGGTGGAGGGCGGCGAAGTCCTCGTCCACTTGCTGTACGGGCGAGTGACCACGGTGATCGAGACGCAAACGTGCAACACGAAGGTCACACTGAACCCTGATTCCGGCACCTCTGCTGATGTCGCCTCCAACCTGGACATCACCGCCGATGAAGTCGGAACGATCTACATCGTCGAAGGCGACGGGTCCACCCTGATCGGCGTGAATGCCGGGCAGACATGGGCAGGGGCGGGATTACCGCATCCGTTCATCATGAATGCCGGGTCGATTGACATTGAGACGTCAGCCACCAACACGGGACGCATAAAATGGCACGTTTATTACGAGCCATTGACCGAAGGCGCCCAGATCTTGAAGTCATCAGGGATCGAATAACTGCGATAGAGCAGGAGACACAGAGCCATGCCAGTAGGAAACGTCGAAGCCAAATTCACCATCGCGCAGCGGTTCGCTGGCAATGCCGAACTGACCCTGGGCTACGACCTGATGAAAGGGACGGTCCGGTTCGTGGACAGCAACGTCTCTGGCGGAGCCAGTGGCAACGGTCTGTCGTGGGCAGCGGCCTACCTGACGATCGACGAAGCGATCAACGGCTCCGTAACCGATGACGTCGTTCTCGTCGCGCCGAATCATACGGAGACCATCTCGGCGGCTGGGGGGATCGACTGCGACGTCGCGGGGCTCAGCATCATCGGACTCGGCACGGGCTCTCGCCGTCCGATTATCACGATGGACACCGGGACCACGACCGACATCGACATCGACGCGGCCGGGGTCGTGCTGGAGAATCTTCACTTCAAGAGTGGATTCGCAGATATTGCGGTATGTCTCGATGTCAACGCGACGGACTTCACATGTCGTAGTTGCCAGTTCACCGAGGATGCGGATGACGAGAACTTCCTCGTCTGCATCCAGGATGCTACCGGTGCCACGTCAGATCGGATCACCGTCGAGGATTGCTACTGTCTCCAAGACGATGCGTCGAACACGCACTTCATCAACTTCGCCGGGACGGGTAAGGGACATATCGTCCGACGGAACGTCCTGATCGGTGACTGGGGAACGATGTGCATCGGTGGTGCTGGTGTAGTGATCTTCGGGTTGGTTGTGGATAATGACATCCACAACGTGGCGAGCGACGCCGACTCCTGCATCAGCCTTGCAGGCACTGGCATCGCCGCTAGGAACTTCTGTGGTGGTGCACACGCCACACAAGGCATTACGGGAACCCTCTGGTCGCTCACAGAGAACTACTACCATATCCACACAGAGGATACACAGGGTATCCTTGAACCGGCTGCTACGTAATTCGCCCTGGGAGGGGGCTTCGGCCCCCTGCCGATTGCGTGAATGCGATGAGCCTCTGACGCATAGGAGACAACGATGAGTAGAACGCTTGGCACGGTCCCACGCGGCCGATATACTCCGCTCAACGCGGAGAGCCAGAAGAACCCCGAACGGTTGACCGCTCTCAGAGGGCAGACCGGGGCGACGTGGTTTGTCGATTCCGGTGTCGCTGGGGGCTCCAGCGGGAACGGCCTCTCGTGGACGGGAGCCTTCCTGACGGTCGCCGAGGCCATTGACAAGGCACTCGCCAACGATCTGATCCTCATCAACGCGGGGCACGCGGAATCCACCATTACCACGGCGATCACGCAGAGCGTGGCGGGGGTGCAGATCGTCGGACTTGGGCTGGGAGATCGGCGTCCGACGTTCACCTTTACGGCGGACGTGAACTGGAACCTCGATGCGGCCGGTCTGCTCCTGGAGAACCTCAACTTCAAGGTGGGGATCGACAGTCTCGCCATCATCATCGACATCAATTCGACCGATTGCGCGGTGCGCTATTGCGACTTCGAGGAAGGCTCCTCGCTTCAGTGGCTCACGGCCATAGATCTGAACGGTGGGTCTGGCAACGCCTGTGACAACTGCGAGATCATCGGCAACACATTTACCAGCATCTCTGCTGGGGCTGCCACCGCTATCGGACTCGACGCAGTGATGGACAGCGTGATCATCGCTGACAACCTCATCGACGGCGACTTCTCGGACGCGGGCATACATAATCCGAGCGGGAGCGTCCTGACGAACCTACGCTTGGAGAACAACATCGTCAGGAATAGGAATGCTGGGGATCACGCGGTTGAACTGGTGTCGGCCTGCACAGGAATGGCCGTGGACAACCGCTTCTTCTCTGATACGACCGGCGTGGTGTACGACCCTGGTTCGCTGTTCAACGCGGGGAACCTTGAGTGCAGCGCGATTGACTCCGTTGGGGGGCCGTCACCGTCTGGTGGAGACTACAACCCAGTCTTGGGCTATCGAGTGCAAAAGACAGAGGACGGGAGTACGGCGACCAAGGATGTCCTGTTCACGATTACAGGGTTGGTCCTGATCACGAGTTGGATCGGGCAGGTCACGAACGCCTTGGGCGCGACCGCCAAGTATTCCGATTACGTGCTTGAGATTGACGGGGCTGGCGACCTCGCCGCGTCCACTGACATCAGCAGTGCCGCCATCGGCTACACGTTCCAACTGGGAGGCGATGCCGGCCTGACGCTTCCGGTAAAGCTCGTACTGCTGGTTCAGGTCGACGAGATCCTGTTTCCGGAGCTCCAACTGCGCCAGTCGGAACTCGTCGGTCCCTTCCTTGCCTTCGGCTGTGAGTTCGTCGACTTTGGCGTGGGCCTCCTCCAAATCAGCAAGGGAGTTGACCGCTGCGAGCGCCGGGTCGACCATACCCTGCACCACTGATATGTAG
>SDBU01005478.1_pt1 | contig 15171 bp, 12 predicted proteins | sample 2277071 | NCBI WGS metagenome assembly SDBU01 (sample SAMN10397929, study PRJNA504765) | marine sediment metagenome | isolation source: marine sediment core GS08_GC12, 126 cmbsf | place: Arctic Ocean: Gakkel Ridge, Loki's castle | collected 2008
CAAAATATTAAGAGTTATTCAAAATCGCTCCTTCGAGAGATTAGGGGGAACCAAGTCTATGAAGGTTAATTCTCGTCTCATTGCCGCTACCAACAAGAATCTGGAAGAACTCGTAGCCAAGGAATCCTTCAGGGAGGACCTCTATTATCGTCTGAATGTCGTTTCCATTCATCTTCCTCCTTTGCGTGAGAGAAAAGAGGACATCCCCCTTTTAGTAAGCCATTTCCTGAAGAAACACAACAAGACAGGCGGTAAAGTAGTAAAGGGAGTCTCTTCTCGGGCTCTGGAGTTACTAGTGGATTATGACTGGCCCGGTAATGTTAGAGAGCTGGAGAACGTTATTGAAAGGGCTATTGTTCTCAGACAGGACGAGATGCTCTTAGCAAGGAGTATCTCTTTGCCGGCAGGGGAAAAGTCTTTGCCATCAAAAATCCCTTTCAGTTCAACGCATGCTTCACTAGCTGAGACAGAAAAGGAGCTCATTCAAAAAGCTTTGAGAACTACCCAGTGGAATCAAACCAAGGCAGCAAAGCTGTTGGGAGTACATCGAAATACCTTACGACGAAAAATAAGACATTTCAATATCCATAAAGAATAGGTAGAACTCTCTGTCTCCAGATTATTTCCTCAGAACAAAGAACCCGTAGACCCCAAGATTAGCTAGGAACGAGTCAATTCCCCGAGCCCACCAGGTAATATCCATACCCAAACATAGCAGTCGGCCGCAACAAAAGAATACTAGATGGGCAATTTGGTGCAGTTGCATCATAGCACAGACATCGCAGTAGCATTGTCAAACACTCAAACAATTGCCCTGCTTTAGCACATACCTTGCACCAATATGGGGCAAATGAATCAATTAGTGTCACTCCTCGTATGACATCTCTACCTACCGAAAGCTGGTCATAAAATCAACAGATTAGAGCGACTAGTATTTTCGATTAACTCAGATGAAAATCTTTAATATAGCGACCTATCCTTTTCCTAGTTTGCTTCTTAAAAAAACAAGATTTCTTGCTCCTTGAAAATATGGTTAAGTTGTAAGAATTCGAGGAATATTTTTAATTCCTACAGCGCTCAAGACTTCCTTATGTCTAGTCTTACTCTCTACTGGACAAAGAAAAACTCTTCCTGCTACTTCATTTTTAGCTAATCTAATATCATCCAATCTGTCGAGAGCTTCTCTGGCTGTTATCTGAAGATGAGCCTGTCTCATTTTCTTTTCCAATATTTTCTCTAAAAGATAGGAGAGGACACAAATAAAGACATGAGCTCTTACTCTATTATTTTCATGATGGCGGATAGGACGAAGACGAAGAAAATCCTTTATCTCCTTAAAGGCTCTCTCTACTCCAGTGAGATTCTTGTATTGCCTAATGAGTTCTTCTGGTAAAAGATCTAAGGCGGTACTTTTAATGATAAAGATTAGTGGCTCGTATCATTGAACTGGCAACGCGATATGGTAGATATGGGCAAGAGAAGAATAACAGCACTACTCAAACAGGAAGGTTGGAAAGTGAACCACAAGAGAGTAGAGAGAATATGGCGAAGGGAAGGGCTCAAGATGCCCAAGAAACAATCAAAGCGAGGGTACCTCTGGCCGAATGACGGATCCTGCATCAGGCTTAGGCCTAAATACAAGGACCATGTCTGGAGCTATGATTTTGTGGTAGAAAGGACAGCTGAGGGAAGGGCATTCAGGATACTCACTATTATCGATGAATACACCAGAGAATGTCTGGTAACTCTTAGCCAGCGACGAATTACTTCTCAAGATATTATCGAACAGCTATTCTATCTGTTTATATTCAGGGGTGCTCCTCAATATATTCTCATCTGACAACGGTCCTGAATTCACTGCAAAGACAGTACGCAGATAGTTGAAATATCTAGGAGTCACAACACTTTTCATCGAGCCCGGGAGCTGGGGAAGCACACTGGCATCGTGAGCTGCACTAAAGGAAATCGCTAGTGCAGTGATCACTCCACTTTCCTCATTAAAACAAAAAGTGTGCAGGACCATCTTGGTCAAGACCAAGTCAAAACAGATTGTTTTTCTTCTGAGTTCCACAAGGTCTGCGAGATTTCACAAAGAACATACTAAATACCCACTCATCCTCAGCTTTATGATAATGACTTCTCAATATTGCCTCATGTCTGAAACCCACTCTCTCATAGAATGCATGCGCAGCTTTGTTACCAGCATGAGTTAACAGATATAGTTTTCTCAACTTAAGACCGTATTTTCCGTATTCTTTATCGGCATCTTTCTTTAACGCACTGAACAAAGCCCTTCCTCTGCCTTTACCCCTCGATTCTGGTAATAAGACAATTCTATGTAACTCGGCCAACCTATGTTTTGGTAACCCATGCATCGACCACGTAGTCAAACCAATAATCCCTCCATTTTCTTCTGCAACAATATAATAATCTCCTTTTCTTATCTCTTCGAGAAAAGTTCTTTTTGCCTCTTCCAAATTCATGCTGTAAAAACTAGCCAGAACTGCAGCAATTTGCCTCGCATCTTTTTCAATTCCCTTTCTTATTTGCATTTCATTCAACAGTCACACTCTTGGCTAAATTTCTGGGCTTGTCGACGTCACAATCCCTCCTAATTGCAATATAATAAGCCAATAATTGCAATGGTATGACAGTTAGAATAGGAGTCAAAATATCGGCGCTTTCGGGTACATACAAATGATGATCAACTATTTTCTTAACTTCCTCATCTCCTTTGGTTCCAATCGCTATTACAATACCCGCCCTTGATTTAACCTCTTCTATGTTTATCAGTACTTTTTTATAACTCCCATTATCTCTTGTAGCGATAAAAAAAACAGGAACATCTTTGTCTATTAATGCAATAGGACCATGTTTCATCTCCGCAGCAGGATAGCCTTCGGCATGTATGTAGGAAATCTCTTTCAATTTTAGAGCACCCTCCAAAGCAATCGGGAAATTAATCCCCCTTCCCAAGTAGAGAGCATTGGTTTTTGTGTAAAATTTTTCAGCAAGTAATTCAATACGCTCCTTATCTTCTAAGACGGACTGCATCTGTAAAGGCAACTTCCTTAGATCTCTAACTCTGTTGCATACTTGCTGTTCTCGCAATGAACCTCTGATCTTCGCCAGATAAATGGTAATTAAATAAAGCACAGCTAGCTGCGTAGTAAAAGCCTTGGTAGAGGCAACACCTATTTCCGGTCCGGCTCTCGTATAAATAGTGCTATCAGATTCTCTATCTATAGAAGAACCTTTGACATTCACAATGGAAATTACTTTGGCTCCTTTCTTCTTAGCTTCTCTCAAAGCAGCCAAGGTATCAGCGGTTTCACCTGACTGGCTGATAGGAAGAATAATTGTATCTTTCTCAATAATCGGATCTCTATACCTAAATTCAGAAGCGTACTCTACCTCAACAGGTATTCTGGCCAATTCCTCTAACATAAATTCCCCAACTAAACCTGCATGCCAACTTGTACCACATGCAACAATTATTATCCTCTTAATCTGCCTGATCTCTTTTTCACTTAAATCAACTTCATCGCCAAGGAGAACATCTGAATCCTCCAATCTACCATTAATCGTTTCAGTTACGGCTTGCGGTTGCTCAAATATCTCCTTCAACATAAAATGCTCAAAGCCTCTTTTTTGTGCTTTTTCTGCACTCCACTTTATCTCACTGATTTCCTTTTTCTTGCTATTGCCCTCTAAATCGAAAATCTTCACTTTGTCTTCTGTCAAAACTGCTATTTCTCTGTTCTCCAAATAAATGATCTTCTTTGTGTGCTCCAAAATAGCGGGAGCATCAGAGGATATAAGATTCTCATTATTCCCAATACCAATAATCAATGGGCTTTCATTTCTCACAGCAATTAACTCTTTGTGGTTGCTATGCAAAATCCCTAACGCATAAGAGCCCTCCACTCTTCCCAAAGCTTGCAGAACGGCTTTCTTAAAATCACCTCTGTAATATTCCTCAATAAGATGGGCAATTACCTCCGTATCAGTTCCAGAAATAAATTCATGATCTCTCTCCAATTCCTTTCTTAATTCACTATGATTTTCAATTATTCCGTTATGAACAACAGCTATCCTTCCAGAACAATCACTATGCGGATGTGCATTTTCTTTACAAACACTACCATGTGTGCTCCATCTAGAATGAGCAATCCCAATTCCCCCACTTAATTCGGAAAAGTTCAGCTTATTGTCAACCTCCTCGACCCTACCAACATCTTTCTTCAGAGAAATCTTCCCTTTGTCTAAACAAGCCATACCGATTGAATCATATCCTCTGTATTCTAGTTTCTTGATACACCGAAGCAGTTCCCTACTTATATCTTTGTTAGAAACTATGCCAACTATACCACACATAATCTATTCACCATCCTTTATTCATTTGCCTCGAAAAGATCTTCTGGTATGATGATTTGCTAAAAAATGCCAAGGGCAAATACATTATCAACAAAGCGTAGTTTTGCCTGAACCCTCTAAAGGAAATATCTCCCTCTGAGTAAAGTTTCCGTGCATTTTCCATCCTCTTCTTCCATTAACCTAGATAACAGTCTTCGAGTAGCTTCTTATTTTCCTTATATAGAAGCATATGAACTTCATTAGGTTATTAGAGCAATTGCTGTGCCAGACCTTGGGATATCTTTAATTTACTGATAAATGGGTTGAATAGATGACCTGCCCCCGTTAATTGTACCACTTGTTAAGTTAGAGGCAACGGGACGATGGCTTCGGAAACAGCTGGTCTTTAACATAAAGCACCAAGCGTCCGTATCCTCCGAGACTGAATCCACAAGTCCTTGTGTTAATTTTCCAGTATAACACCGCAATAGCACTGCTTTCCGAGTTTTGGAAATATATGTTATATAGTGTGGATGAGGTTTTATGAGTTGCTTTGTCGTGCGGTGGGCACTGCTCCCCCTAGGTCTATGCATCATAGCGAATAACGTGCTTGGCGGGCGTATGGCCTGCAGACTTAACTGTATCAAGAGAGAATGGATTGGCGAACGGCGGGCTTAAACCACAACTGGAAAGTATTCTTGGATGATAGAACTGATGTCGTTGCCCAGCAAAAAGTTGCGAAACTCGTCCGGTGAGGGAAGGGATCCTGAGGGATAGAATCCTAGCTCCTGTTTAACTCTGAGTGGCTCTACTTGAGAGGCGCCCTATGGCTACGGCCAATCTCTTTTGTGACGAACTGAGTTTCAGTTCAAGATTAGATGCGTATTTAGTTGGTAAGTATCGACTTCAGATATTGCTCCTTCTGTTGCGGCCCATTTGCAGTAATTGACGATATTTTGTTGCCCTTCTTCCCACATACCTGACAAGCTGCAAAAAAAAACACAGCACTTCATCCAGTCTTGCTACTCGAGGTTACTTTCTGAATCTTTATTGTGTACCAGTTTTTGAACGATGCGATTCCACCAGAGTCAGACCTGGTCTAGGGGACAGCGCTCATCTCCGAGTAAAAAAAGTCAGAACAAAAAACCATTAGGCACCGTTCTGGTGCAGTCCCATCATTCAAAAGACATGGGAGTTTCATTGTTGAGCACTTCCCTAATGCCTTACTTTAGTGCACAATGTGCACCACCGTAGAGCAAACACACCGGGCTCCTTCATATCCATGCCGTGTCTCCACTCACCCATCATTTTTCTTAGACAAAAGCATAAAGTGAAAAGTGGTTCTGAGCAACCTCGCGCCATTTCTTTTCTTTCACTTTGAAAAAGTGGCACAAAAGTTGCCTTTACAGAGTAAAGATTAAGATGCAGGAAAAACTGCCTGGAAGTCTAAAGAACTGAGGCCGCACAGAGAAGAAGGATAATAAGTATAATGAAAAGATTAGAGGAGAGTAAAATGAATGTTGTGCTCAATATCAAAGAAATTCAATTGCGAGGGGTGTTAGAGGAGTTGGGAAAAATTGGAAAGGGTGTGGACATCTCGGTTAATATTAATGAAGATGAATTCAAGGAAGATAGATTGAAGGAAGAGGTATTCGAGAAAGATGAATTCAAGGAAGAAAGTGGAAGTTCCATTAGAGAGGAACTTGAGGAGATGAGGGAAAAAGTTCTTGGAAACATTGATGCGTAAATTACCGGAAGTCCTTTAGTGGCTCATTCTTCCATTTTCATTAATCATTTGAACTAAAGAGAACATAATTCGGAGACAAGACTTCTCTGTGGGAAATGCATCCATCTTTTAGCGTTTATTTTTAAGAAGAGCTAGATTCTTTGTTCATCATGGGAGAATGGGTGCATAGAGTCGTTCAATGGAAAACTAGGGATGAGCTATCAATCGGGAGATGTTTACTACATTGGCTGAAGTTAGAGTGTTGGTTTGGGAGTGGCACAAGGGATGCAACCGGGTAATGACCTACCCCCTAGAATTGGTCCAGATATTATGTTAGACCAGAGATGGAAAAACGGGGGATCTAGATGATGAGAAGAAACTGTGGACCTGAACAAATCATTAATTAAGATCCGGGAAGCGGAAGTTCTCCTCAGTCAAGGATCTACCGTGGGCGAAGCTACTGAGAAAATAGGGGTGATCGAGCAAATCCATTACCGTCGCCGGCGGGAATACGGTGGGATAAGAAATTGAGAGAGTAAGCGACAGTAATTATGATTGAATCTTTCTCGACATTAAAACGGCCGGCATCGAAACGCTACAAGAAATACGCAAAATAGGAAAAAAGGATAAAGTAATGAAAAAGATGAAAAAAAAGGTATTGCTGGTCGCTTTCTTTCTGTTATTCGTTGGCTTAGGCTCAACCTTTGTTTGTGCTAACACTCTAGAAAAACGATGGGGAATTGGTCTTGGCAATCCTTACCTATCCATGAAGTACCACGATAGTGCAAGAAGAGCATATGAAATAAGGGCAGCCTTTGGGACAGGAATTAGTGTATATAGTGCTAGATTTTATCGAAACTCTGAGCTTAAGGGCAAATCAGTCACCTTCTGGGGACTAGAGGCAGGCAGTATAGCCTTTACTAAAGAAGATATTGGGGGTAGTGGCCATTTCGCTATGCTTTTCGTTGGCCTTGAGCGGTTCATTACTAAGAAGATGACACTTTCTTTTGACATAGGCCCGGCGTACATTAGTCTGTCTTCGGATGACATATCTGTAGAGGGAGTGGAATCGGTATACAATCTAGGCATTTACTACTATTTTTGAGATGGTATATCCAAATCTAGAAGACAAGGAATACGGAGGGAACGATGATAGGTAAGAAACTGGCAGTATTATTGTCCATAATTATGCTATTCTGCTTTTCACATATCTCCTTTGCTGAGGGCCTTAACTTTGGCATAATATCAGCGATAGAGAAGAAGATCGATGAACTGAGAGATGTGGAATATCAACCACCTGAAATCAATCAAAGGATGGATCTTTGGGACGTTGAAACTGGTCCGCATCTGCGTGGTGCTCATATCCATCAGCGTCGTGTATATCCTGAGCTGGATGGGCCAAATTACATGGGACCGGGTCTGTTCGGTCCGCCTTATACACAGGAGGACTTCAACCGACTGGCAGATTGGGGAGCGAACGTTGTGAACATCTCACATCCAGGTCTTTTTACTGAAATTTCCCCTTACGTATTGGATGAGGAAGTGCAAGATAATCTAGATAGGCTTGTTGAGATGGGTGTGATGGCTAATATGTTTGTGGTGATAACCTTTCGCACAGGACCAGGGCGCAGTGAGCTTACCTTTTCCGGAGATGAAGCTGGCACCTACTTTGGTAAAGGTTATGTGAAATTCTCTGAGCAGTACTACTACAATAATGAGGTATGGCAAGACCAGGCAGCACAGGATGCCTGGGTAAAGATGTGGCGTTACACCGCTGAGCGCTACCGAGATAATCCAGCAGTGGTAGGCTACCAACTTATGGGGGAACCCAATGGGAACGACGTATGGCTCGACATCTATGATCCATACGTTTTTTATCCTGAATATGAAGGGAGTCTCTATGACTGGAACCAGTTCTACCCTCGGATCGTTGACGCTATTCGTCAGGTCGATTCCCTCACCCCTGTTCTCGTGGGTGGGATGAACTACAGTGAAGTGGAATGGCTTTCCTACCTTAAGGTCATAGATGACCCTCGCACAGTCTACATAATCCATCAGTGGGAGCCTTACTTCTATACCCACCAACAATCTCCCCTCATAAGCAGCTACCCGGGTATGGTTGATGTAGACTGGGACGGAATGGACGAGACTTTCAATCGAGACTGGCTCGAGAACTACTTGGAGGAAATAGATGAGTTTGCTAGAAAATATGGAGTACCTGTGGCAGTGAATGAGTTTGGGGTGATGCGCTGGGAGCCCGGGGCTGCCGAATTTATTGATGATGAGTTGGAGCTGTTTGAGCGATGGGGCATGAATCACGGGATCTGGGCGTGGGAAGGATCGTGGGATCCCTACGTGAGGGTGGTCGATGCCTTTAACTTTCGCCATGGTCCTGATCCGAATAATCACACCGATGTTACCTCGAGTGACCTCATCGAAGTCATCAAGAAATACTGGGCACTTAACACAATACGACCAGCAGATCTGAGTCGGGACTAGGTAATTTGAATCTTCTCAATTGATCCACAGAAACCAAGCGAACGATGGCAGGCCTCCAATATTAAATCAATTTAGTTGTCAGATACCGCCTTTAGACATGGCTTCCCTATGTTAATTCTCCGTTTTGTCTGTGTTTTAGAGTGATGCAAAGGGCTTGCTTCGCACCGTACCCCGCCAAAAACCAGACTGACAACGAACTTTAATGCCATATGGCGTAGCTAGCTTTTGCAGTAAAATGATGGTATCCCCTGATACCTTTCTATAAATATTGAATAGAGGTCATTTTTGAACTTGCACGTAAATAATAGGAAAGTACCCATATGTTATCTGAGAAATCTGTGATCTTAAATTGAATCTTTTCTTTAGCTCTTGCAAACCAGCAACAATAAAGCTTTCATAAACTCAAAAAAGTGTGGTAGAATTCATATAATTAATTTCGTGCAAAAGTTGGGTGACAAGTGCTGAGATTTGGTCTAAGGTTGACTTTTGTTCAGAGTCGTCGAATCACGCTCTAACTAAGGGTCTTGCTAATTCAAACTGGTAGGTGATATTGCGACCATAACATAAATACAGAATAGCAGCCTGAACTCACCATTCTCTTGATTTTGACGAATTGTCTCTTTATGCTAATCTCCTGATGGAATAAATTCGAACTTCTTGATGACAACTTCAACTTCCTTACCGTCGGAAGGGGGGTTCCCTGCAGCTAACCAAAGAACCATTCTCGTTTTTTCATTGCCAGGTTGGGGAATATTTGTCCCGACATAATTCCATGATTCGATTATATGCGAATCGTCTGGAGGATTAGCATAATGCCCCAAAACACTTTGAAAAAATATACTATCCTTTTTCCACTCAAAGCTGTGCATTGAGTACCTGTTTCCTGTTGGCATGTCAAACCGGTAGATATTCTCAGGGAGATTCCACGGCTGTACTACAAATTGGGTATTTTGTTTCTTGATATTGCCCCATCGGCTAAACTCGATGTCAATCTCTCTATTATTATTTTCGGGAGATTTGTCCCAGGTGAAAAAGCCAAGAACAACATTCTCATTTAGTTCATCAGTTCTACTTGCCAGGTAAAAAATGTACTTTCCGTATCCAAAGCTCTTCTCGGAGATAATTTCTGCACAGTACCACCTTCGGCTATCCCTGGTTATCTTCAAGTGTAATTGTCCTTCATTGTCGACCCATACATTGTCTTTGCTCCAGGAGAAGAAAATCGGTTTCGTGGAATCTGTTATTTGTCCGCCTATCTTGACCAGCCAGGTATAGCCAGAAAAATCAATTCTTCTATCTTCTCCAGAAAGGACGGTAGGAGAAGTACTGGTAACTGAGGCAACGGAGGGCACTTCATAGATTTTTGAAGCAGGGGCATTTAACGTTCCGTATTCGGTTAAAGGCGATACTTCTTTGCGTTCCCAGGCAAGAATGTTTCCCCACAAATCGCTTCCACTCCCTAAGCCCACAAATATAGATTCTTTTTCTGGTAAAGAGAGTTTATTCGAAGGATAGGCGATTTCTTGAGTAAGGCCAGGCTTCTCAATAGTAAATACTCCAAAGGGTGCTTCTATTGTCCAAGTATCCTCAATAAAAGAGACAGGTTTCCCCTGGACGGGAATGTCATTCCATATTGTCAAGTAAGACTTCTCGAAAAAGGGCGTTCCTCCATTAAGGCTCATTTCGCTTACAGCATCCTGAGGAATTTTCAGGATTCCTTGAAGGCGTTCGCCGGAGACGAGTTGAATTTCTGCACTCTCAGCAAAAGAACAAAAGGAAAAAGCCAAAAGAGGCACTAATAGGATCTCAACTAATTTATTTATCATAACCCCCCGCTCTTCTTCTACGATGATTTGCGATCATCTGTACGCTTAGGCTCACGGTAACACGGACTGTGATTTTTCGGGCAATTCGGCTTGAAACATGCTCTCCAAAGACCAAGACTATCTCATTCCAACTGGTACGTCAACTTTGAAGTGGAATCTGTCCGTGGCCTTTGTCATTGGTTGGTAACTCAATCTCTTTTATCAGGCAAACTGGGGCGGAAACCTACAAAGAAGGACGACAAGTGCTGAGATTTATTTCCCAGTATAAGATGAGGGTAATTCCATTCTCCCGGTTTTTGAAATACATTATATAGTGTTAGTGAGTTTTTGTGGAATGTTTCACGGCATTTTGGGCGCTGCCCCCCCGGGTCCTGCACGCCACAGAACAATAAGACTGGAAACTGCCCAATCCAAGAGCCAGGCAGAATTTAGGGCTCTTTATTTTGCCTGAGGAACAAATTCAAACTTTTTGACGATAACCTCAGTTTCCATTCCATCGGAAGGAGACCTGTTATTAAATAGCCACAGGTTGACTCTAACCTTCTCGTCCTTGTGTTTAGGAGTGCTTTTTCCAGTATAGTTCCATGATTCAATTATGTAGTTGCCGTAAGGAGGAATTGAATAATATCCGTAGAGACTTTCGAAGTATATACTTTCCTTTCTCCAATCGAAGCTGTGTGTCGAGTAGTCTTCTTTTAGTCGAAGATCAAACCGGTGAGAGTTTCCAGAGCGAACTCCTGGTTGTATCACAAACTGGGCATTTTCTTTTTTTGATTGACCCCACCTTGAGAACTCAATGTCAATCTCACGATGATAATAGCTAGGAGAACTACCCCAGGTAAATAGGCCAAACACGACATTCTCATCCAATTGATCAACCCTGGTTGCCAGGTAGAAAATATATTTCCCATATCCAAAACTTTTCTGGCTGGCAATCTCTGCGCAGTACCATCGGTCATTTCTCTCGGTAATCCTCAAGTGTAACAGGCCTTCTTTGTCAACCCATACGTTTTCTTCCCAATCTAAGAAGTAATTTGCTATTAGTCCGGCCCTAGGTTGTCTACCTCTCTTCACTGACCAAGTGTAGCCTGAAAACTCAATTGTCCTGGGTGTAATCGACTCGCCTTTGGTTACTGGCAGTGGACGGTCCATAAAAGTAAAAAGAGTGACTATTCCCAGCACTACTGCCAGGACCAGCCCATTACTCACTATTTCCCTCCTTGGGAAGCCCGATAATTGGCTCCTTTTGCCTCCAAAACCATCTAACAAAAAAAGCCCCTTCCTTTTTTAAAAGAACGGGCGATTTGCTCCAGCGAGGATGCAACCTCAACCAAGCTTTCTTACTTGGGGAGCTTCTCTTTCTTCTCTTCCTTTAAGAGGAGCTTACCCCATAAGAATAGAGCCTTGTCTTGAGTATTAGACAATTATTAAGGGCAATTCTTTGTCAGACGTCTTTGTCTCCAGTAAAACGCATCCTTAGCGTAGTGCATTGATAATAAAAGTCAAGTTTTCCTATTTGTTTTTACTGTATCCTTCCAACCAGGTCCACAAGTGCTTAAATTTGACTGTTTTGGTTAATTAAAAATCAGAATTTCACTATTTTTGGGTGATCTAAAATTTCATCATTAGTTCTGCCAAAGAGAATTGCCTGTTTATGGTATCCTTCTCAAATATGAAAGAAAAAGAGCAATAAGAAAGATAAGCAAAGATGTAGAAAAGAACATTATTAGAGAGCTAGGGAAGGAAAGGAATTTGACTAAAGATAAAAGCATTCCCATTAGCTTCTATAATTATAGCTACATAAAAGACCGGATTTACCAGGCCTATAGACAGAAGGTATCTTTACCTACCATAATTACCGAGCAAAGAGGGAAAAGGCTAATAAAAATGAACAAACATATTCTAGTTATTGATGATGATATAGGAATAAGAGAATCATTATCTTTGGTACTCGGTGATGCTGGGTATCAAGTGGATACGGTTGAATCGGGTGAGCAAGGAATTGAGAAGGTTAAAAACAATAAGTATAATTTAATCTTTCTTGATATTAAAATGGCAGGGATGAATGGCATTGAAACACTACGAGAAATACGCAAGATGGGAAAAAATACCTGTCTATATAATAACGGCTTTTCAGAGAGAGTATTTTCGCCAGTTGGAAGATGCCAAACAGGATGGAATGGATTTTGAGGTAGTGGAGAAACCCTTCGATAGGAAGAAGCTTCTTTTGCTTGTTGAAGATATTTTAGAGATTTATACTCCGGACAATTCATTCAGGAAACAATCAGACTAAGCAAACGGCTTATACTAGAACAAGGGAGAAAGGGAGTTCATTTTACCGAATGATTCTCGGTGAGAGGTCGCCAAAAGTAGTCTGCTCAGGAAACTCGAAGAATAGTTGGTTGCCAAGAGGATAAGCTGCACTGTGAAAGAGAACTGCCCTGTGATTTGGGTCTTCCTTTAGCCATTCGGCTACTGGTTGATAGTCGGCTTCATTATATACTCTCACCCCAATCACTTGAGCTTGATTTAGCCTGGCCATTTCAACAATTTTATTAGTCTCTCCAACATCAGCCGGTACTTTGATTACCGGCAAGTCAAGCTGATAAATCTTCTTCAATTGGTCAAAATATCGAGCTGGTGTGTCACAGTACTGGTCGGGGTAACCTTTATCTGTATATTGCACTATTATCAACTCGTCAAGAGAAATTGTTAAGGGCTGGTCACCAATGACTGCCCCAAATTCTGTTTTTTTGATTGGGGCACTGCCCAGAATCTCAGCTTCAACACCGAATCTTTCCTTATAGCCCATCAACTCGTTGGCAAAGCGATCAGTAACGGTGTAGCTATGAATCCCATTTTGCGCAAGATAAAGTGCAGCTTCAGCCTTAGCCGGAATATCCATACAAGCTATTACCAAAAAGAGCTGCTCCTTTTTAAGGTAAGCCTGCTCTGCCACCATATTGAAGCCGTGAGTATCGGGTAAGATTAAATTATCATCTAAATCTCGCTTCACAGTAAAATATTCAGTTTTGCTTGGGTCAATGAAGAATGGAAAATTTCCTTGACCATCCCCCGCATAATAGACTGGTTCAGAATAAGATGGCTCGTATTTCTTCTTACCGTGTGCGGGTGTCAAAGGTACAACTTTTACCCCAGCGTATTCCATCATCTCTCTGACTCTAGCCCCTTCCATGTAGGGAACGACTTGCGAAGACCTTTCTGGTATGCGGTCAGGAGGAACCCTCTCATCATAGTCAGAATCCTTCCACTGAATGTCCCGAATGATCCGCTCAACCTGCACACCAATGCCTTCTCCACCCCTAAGCTCAATTTTGGAAAGACCCAAAACTAGTTTCCCAGATTGTTGAGACTGACTCGTAGAAGGAAAACTGCATTTCGAAGTCCACCAAAGCCCAAACAGAACTACTAAACACAGTCCTCCTAGAATTGGCAATAGCTTCTTTCTCAACTTTTCTCCTTTAAGGCCAAGAGGGCACATTCTTCCCCCTGATTGTTATCTGTAGGTTTTCTTTTAGAGGGTTATTTCGCCTCTCTGATAGCCTACTAACAGCGTATTGATTTATCTTGGCTATATAATCAGTGCATCCGGCGGCAAGACACTCACTCTCATCAGCCTTCGGCCTGCTCCCTCCGTTTACCTTCTATCCCCTCCAGAGATCTAGCTAACAACGATTCGGGGGGAATGATTGAAATTTCTAAACTTCAAGATAGCTACCGTGAAATCGTAGTGCGAAAGCAAAAAGATATACCTGGCAGACAATCGGACCCCGACGTTATTGAATAATGTTCTCTCTTTCTCTTATCAATTTAAGACGATACTATTATAGATGAATTCTGTTCACCGTCAACACCCTCTCTCGTTGCCTAATTTTCCTGAGCATTTTTCCAAATGTGGTCTCGATTTCTCTTCGTGCCTTGCCTGAGATAAAGGAGGACATTCCTTTTTTGGTGAGCCATTCCCTTAAAAAGCACAACAGAATAGATAATAAAGGAGTAAAGACTGTTTGTTTGTAGGCAGGAAAGTCTCTACCATCAAATGCCCCTTCCAGTTTCACCTATACCTCATTGGCTGAGAAAGAAAAGGGGCAAAACCCTTTTCCCAGAATTGTTTCCTCAGAACGATGGACCGGTAGGCCAAAAATCACTCTGGAACCAATCAATCCTGTGAGTCCACCAGATAGTATCCATACCCGAACATAAAAGTTCCCCGGAACGCGGAAATGCCAGATAGTGATTTAATTTAGCTGCATCATTGTACGGACATCCTATTATTATCAAGCATTGAGGCAATTGCTCCACTTTAGTGCACAATTTGCACCGATGTGGTGCAGATAAATCAATCAGGGTCATATCCCATAGGGCACTCTCTGCCTAAGGAGAATTCGCCGTAGAATCAACAGACCAGGTTAGAAGCGGTTTTGAGCAGACTTGTTTAGTTTCTTTCTCTTTCTTGAAGGCTTGGCATCAAAATTGCCTAATGAAAGTTATACAGGAGCATAAAATACATTGATTTCTTCGAAATAGGCTACTTGGCTATTCTTCCAATGTATGTCATTCGCACTAGAACAAGGAGAAGGTGAAATGATTTATTTCCCTCTAGCACCGGTAACTTTGGCTCACATAGCATTAGGTATCTTTAGGTGGACTAGAACTATCTATCCCATTATAGCTCCTCACGAGAAATTGACGGTGATCATACCTGTATATAATGAAGAGAAAGACATAACAACAACTCTTCAG
>SDBU01005479.1_pt1 | contig 15170 bp, 33 predicted proteins | sample 2277071 | NCBI WGS metagenome assembly SDBU01 (sample SAMN10397929, study PRJNA504765) | marine sediment metagenome | isolation source: marine sediment core GS08_GC12, 126 cmbsf | place: Arctic Ocean: Gakkel Ridge, Loki's castle | collected 2008
CCCATCAGCCCTCAGCCCTCCTCGGGGGCCCCAAGGACATCTTTAAGCACTTCAACGAGCTTTTGAGCCCCGGGAATTTTCAAATATATTAATTTCCACTTCTTCTTCTCGCCCTGATCGCTTGCGTAACCCTTCTCCCATCCCTTGACTGTGTAATCGAGGGCATCCTCGAACTCCTCTCGGGATTCATAAGTACCCTCAAGAGTCTCTATCGCGAAAACGGGCTCTTCGCCCATGGGCTTGATGATCTCCACGAGAATTGTGACTGGCTTGTTGGACATTCCGCCGGTCACCGTGAGAAGCTTGCTATTCTTTACGCTCATTCTTTCCCATGTAAATAACTATCAAAAATGATAGTTCGACCGAGATCCAATATATAAATACACATGCTGTAGCTATCAAAAATGATAGTTGAAAAAGGTAGTTTATACGACGTCTGATAGAATTAGCCGAGACGGCGGAACAGCCAGATATTTACCATATTCCGCTCTCCTGATTAGACTGAAAGAATAGAGCTTTTTGAGGTATCTCTGCACCGTTGGCTCCGAAGCGATCCTATATCTCTCCGCAAGAGTTACGACCTCTCCAGCCGAAAGAGGCCGCCCCGTCTGAACCATCCTGAAATATAAATCGAGGGGCGAGCTGACACGGCAAAGGACAGACAGTGAATCCTCGGATATGTAAAAAACTTCACCAGGGACGAATTTCTTGTTGACGAGTTCATTAAGCTTATTGACTGCCTTATTTAATTCCTCACGGGCCTCATTGACTGTACGCAGCCTATCCTGTAACAGATCGACTATGCTAAGGAGATCTTCCCTGTCGAAGTCGTACTCCGCCATTCCTCCTTACCCTCCAGCCTAACCCGGGAAAAACCGTGTACACCAAACCAGTTTTAGAGTTCTATCAAGGACTACTATTTTCTTCAAAGGGATATATCGAGTTTCGGGACTGGTAATACTTGATAGAAAACCATATCTGAGCTCCTCGAATTGATGCGCATGAGCACGGATAAAAACGGGACGCACCTTGATGGAGGACGGAAATGGGTGAAAGTGTCCACGTGCAATATGGCTAGAGCGTTTCCAACGTGGCCTGGAGGATTTTACTTATTCCGTGTCTGGTCGTGAGGTGCCCCCATCTCCTGCGGGCCTCATCGTAGAGCTTGGAGATCACCCTAGGGTCCCCCGACAATCCTTTCTCCCTGGCCCATACGAGGAGGATCTCGCCCCTCTCCTTCGTCTCCATCTCTCAAACCTCCTGGGCAATTGGGATCGGGGGCTCACTAGAGGGCTCGCGCGCGTGCGCGCTGTCCCTATCCAGCTTCTCTTTGATCAGCGTCTGGGCGAGCAAGAAAGTCGGAGTCATCTCCTCGATCCGAGCATTCAGCTCCGATATCTGTTCCTCTAACTTACTAAACGTCTTCCCGCTCACCTTGCCGAACGGCGTGTCGCTGCTCATGATCTCAAGCAGTGGCAGCGCCTTGAGATACTCCTCCCTGACCCAATCCTCATCGCGGCAGGCCTTGTTGTACTCCAGGGGGTCGACCTTATGGCCCATCATAAACTCTGCGACGCTGGCCTTCGCCGGGGACTTTTCCCACTGGCTCCGGAATACGTCCCTGAGCTCGTGCAGGTTCAGTCCATATCGGGTGGAGCGGTTCCCTCCACTCCTGGTGATGAGGCCTATCTTCTCAAGGTGCTTCAGCCAGTACATCTTCACGGATTTGTGGCTGACCGGCATCCGGATCCCTTTCTCCTTGTCCTCGAAGGCCCGGGTCAGGAAGATCTGCTTGTGCCCTGGGGGCCTGACCTCCATCCAGTCCTTGAGGGCCTCTATGGCGTCCCGCCCGATGAGGGGGTAGAAGGGCTCCTTTTTCCTGCGCTTCATCCTGCCGGGGAGCTCTATCCTGATGGTCTCGGGGTCGTTCCGTAGCTGTTTCTTGAGGCTCTCGAGGCCGTTCTCCGACCAGTAGATCATGGAGGAGGTGTCCAGGCCTCCCTGAAACATCGAGAGAAATATAGCCCTGTAGCAGCGATTGGACGAAAGGACCATATCCCGGATGTTCTCGATTGTCAGCCTCCCGATGACCTGATCCTGGTCGCCCCGGATGATGAAGCTGGGATCCTTCGGCAGGGTGGCCCGGTTGTGGTTGAAGAAGCTCTTGACGATGGCGTATGCGGTGTCCTTGCTGCTCTGTCGGGCATTCATTGTCCCGATCCATCCCTGTATCAGGTCCAGGATGTCGAATTCGCTGTCGTTATCGGAGTTCCTCTGATACCGGACGAGCTCGTCCGGGGTCATCCCCTTGAAGGGCCCACCCTTCTCCCTGACGTATGTCATAAAACGGTTGAAGGTGGGTCCGTAGCTCCTCTTGGAGCCCTCGCTCATGCGACCCAGCCACTTGGCGGTCGCCAGGCTTTCCGTTTCCACGCTTTTCGTCTCCATGATTGAGACACAGGCGGGCCGGATTATATAAAACTTATCCTATACGGGGTAGATACACATCATAAACAGCCCTGTATTGGGGGAGTATTACCCAAAATTTTAAGTGTTGATGAGCTCCATTAAGAGGTGAAGTTTTGGAAAATGTCCGTAGAGGAGAAGGAAGAGAAGCCACGTGACCCAATCGCGTGGTCGGGAGCCAACCCCGGAGGCAGGATATGGCTGCCTGAAAGAGAGCAAAAAGGAAAAGGAAAATAAAATGAATAGATTAAGAGAGAAAACGACAGCAATACTATTAGTACTTTTTATTGCCTTTAGCGTTGTAGGCTTTGCCCCAATCTTTGGTACTATTGATCCAGCTGCAGTCGAAGTTACACTCTATCAAGGTGAATCACATACTGTGACGAAATACGTTACTACCCCTGAATATCCGCCTGTACTAGATTTACTGTTGTTAGAGGACGAAACCGGAAGCTTTTGGGACGATATCGAACTTATGCAGGGTCCTCCCTATCCCGGATTAGCTGAACAGATATGGGATGGGATAAAGGGAGAGGTAGATGACTTCAGAGGCGCTGTGGCTGGTTACCGAGATTTCCCCACCGGTGTTGAAGGAGAAATACCATGGGGAAGTCCTGGGGATTGGAACTATCGTCTCCTAGCTGGCTTCACAAATGACAAGACCACATGGATAACTGGAATAAATGCACTCACAGCAGGTGGTGGAGCGGACGGTCCCGAAGCTCAGTACGCGGCGTTGATATGCGGCGCGATAGGAGGTTCATGGACCTATGAAGAAGTCACTTACAGCGGAAGCCCTCCCTCTTGGAGGGAAGATGCTACCAAGGTCATTGTACTAGTGACAGATGCTCCTCCCCATGTGAACGGGGATTATGGTGGATGGCCAGGACCATCTTATGATGATACCGTTACAGATCTTGAAGGGTTCCATGTACTCGCCCTCTCAACATATACCCCTTGGTATCAGGATATAGCCGATGCGACAGATGGTTCAACGAAGCTAATCTCATCAGATAGCTCAGATATCGTGAATGCCGTAATGGCTGCGCTGGAGGAGATCAAAACTGAAGTCTGGGGTGTCGTAGATAGCCCCGCTGGCATTACGGTTACACTGAGCCCCGATCCACATGTGGGCGTCACGGGAGGAACTACTGTAGAATTCCAGGAGACGATCACTGTCGATATCAGTACAGAACCTGGAACTTACACTTTTACTGTTGATTTCTATGCAAACACATACCCTGAGGCAGGAACGATCATTGGTGAACAGACGATAACAGTCACAGTGAAGCCAATTCCGGTGGACATTGACATCAAGCCTGGAAGTGACCCCAACAGCATTAACATAGGTGAAAAAGGTCTCTTGCCTGTAGCCATCTTGGGCAGTAATACCTTTGATGTAGCAGACATAGATCCGTCAACTATTGAACTTGGAGGCGCAAGCTTGGCCTCCCGTGGATCAGCTAAAGCTCCGAAAATGGCATATTCCCTCGAAGACGTGGACGGAGATGGACATATCGACCTAATCGCTTTCTTTAGCGTAACAGACCTAGTCGAAGTCGGAGTTTTAACAGATACGACAGTAGAACTGATACTAACCGCAGAACTCTACTCTGGTCCATCGATAGCTGGATCGGACTCTGTCAGGGTCGTTCCTCCTTAAGGAAGTGTCTTGAATTGAACTCTCTAAAAATCCCCCTTTTTTATTCTCAAAGCCACGGCACGCGCTCGTAGCCTTTAAGCGGTTATGCGCCCGCGTGCGCGCAATAAATATGTGATTAAGATGCGTCTTAAGGCTCCATAATTTACTTAATTAGGCAACGGATACTGTCGCTCACAATGAAAAACACAAGGAGAAGAAACGACCTAGACATCGTGGCCGATATACTCGGTGTTGCCCGGGCCCGGGCAGGCGCTAAGAAGACACAGATCGTGTACGGAGCGAATCTGAACTTCAAGATAATTAAGGGCTACCTCGAGAGGCTGATCGGAAACAAGATGCTTCGACATGACCCTCCTAGATACTACGTGACCAAAAAGGGGAGTGACTACCTCGAGGCCTACGTGAACCTAGTATCCTTCGAAGAAGCGGGGCTCAGCCCCACCGTCGCACGGGTGACATAGGGGAAGCTGAATGAAAAATGCGCTAGGTAGAACGCGAGGTATAGGAATTTACCTAAAAGTAGCCAATGCCATCGCCGACCCCGTCGCATGGGAGCAGCTCAGGAAGCTGAGAGACCCACTGCCCGACATAGACCTGGAGAGGATGAAGTAGATGGATGACAAAAACTCAATAATCAAAATGGCTGAGTCCCTCGCTGAATTAGACCCTATAAGCGACGCCATCTGGGATCTGAGGAGTGAGGTCCTAGAGTGCCTCAAAACGGAGGACTTCCTGCCCGTCTCAGCGACAGGCCCCGAAAACCAGATCCTAATCGACGCCGTGATCAGGATCCTCCTAGAGCTGATATAATGACGAATTCTGGGCGAATGAGCGAACAGACTGAAGAGCAATTTATCAAGCAAGAAATGACGATCTTAGAGCAACGTATGAAACTAGAGAAGCGGATAACACATGGTATTCTCATGTTGCTACTTTGCAACCTCGAAGACCTGTCAGCTGCCTTTGTGCTTGAGCTTCAGAGAGATCTAGAGGAATGGGATAGTCCACCCGCGCGCGGAGGGTGAGATTCTGTGAGCGAGGATGATACTGAAATCTACGATGGATTAACCGCAAGATTCATAGGTGGCCGGCTCTCATGGGGCGATCCCGACACGGGTAAACCCATCTTCGCGTTGAAGAAGAAGGACATGGCCGACTACGGAGGAGAGGGCGTCTATTACATCTTTAAGGTCTATGAGCAGAATTTTTCGAGTAAGGAAAGAAGGAACGAGTTTTTCGCACTGGGTTTTCCCTTCATCAAGGCCCTGTCTGGACGAATGAAGATCCCGCTATACGAATTCGATGAGATCACGGAGAGGTCCCAGGAGGCGATGGTTAAGCTGTTGCGGGAAGGCGTCGACATAGAATCCAAGCAGGTCGACGTGAAGATCGAGGTTATGAATCACGGTACTGGAACCCTTCACACCCTAACTGTCGGCGTCCAAGCGCGCGCGTAGGAGAGAGTGTAGAAAATCAACACTTTACCTTCTCTCTCGCTTCCACCTGTGTCCGCAGAGGGAGCATTTCCATCCTAATTTTGTATTTTTGATATAATCGCGACTAGCTCCGCATTTATTACACTTGGACATTTTCATCCGCCTCCAAGGTCTGGCGGTATAAATGGATCCATTCTGCGATGACGTTCCAGGTGACGGGATCCGGGTAGTTCGGACGGCCAGGCTGGTGCTTGATCAGCCTGTAGAAGGCCTGGAACGCGATGGTTGCGCCGAGGAGATCCTGCTCCGTCTCGAGGTGCTCCCTGAGGCGGAGCTCCAGACCCCTCAGGACCTCGGGGATCTCCTCCCCGTGGAGTCGATGCCTCCTTTGTGATAATGGTACCATTATCTACTTTCACCCTCCTCTCCCCTTAAGGGCGTTTATCTCCTGGATCACCCCCTCGAGGAGCGCCTCCCCCTCCATGAAGCACACCGGGCAGCCGTCGCCTAGATCCTTCTGCATCTCGTAGACGTCACGGCCCAGCTTGTCTAGGACCTTCTGCATGATCAGGAGGTTTCCCGTGAGCCAGGTGCCCTCGGGGGTCTTGGCCTTGAGGTGGTTCCAGTGCTTCATGCAGAGCCTCACTTTACGTTTTCCTCCTTGAAGTGGCGTCTGTGGTGGTCGTTTATCGCTATCTCAACTGTTTGGGATTTCGATATTTTCAGCTTCTTCGCTAGGTCCTCGATCTTCTTGTCCGTGTCCAGGAACACGTAGATCCTGGTTAACATTTATTTACTCCTCTTAGCCTTCTCGTTGAAATCTTTGATCGCCTTATAGGCCTCGGTCCTGTCGAGGGCCTTGGCGATCCTCTGGTCGACGGCATGGTCGATGTCGTGAATCGTGGCCATGAGGCGCTGGATATACTGGATGGCCGTCTCGAAGAGCTCAGGATCCTTCACCGTCTTGATGTGGCCCAGGAACTCCTGGATCGTGTCAAAGGCCCAAGTCATTCACTTTCTCTCCCTGTTTATCCATAGCCTTTTTTATCTGTATTACCGCAGACTTCACGCTCTCCTCGTTTCCTAAATCAAATTTGAAAACGCCTATTATCTCCATCCCCTCCAAGGCCTCTCTCACAGTCTTTTCATCCTCGGAGGTTAGACCCACTTCCTGTAGGATTATTGCTGGCTTTCTAAGGAACTTGGCGTAGGTTATTTGCTCAATGAGTAGGTGGTGCTCCTCGTCATCTGGATCACGTATGCCTTGTGCATAGTTTTCCGTACCCAAGGCGAGAAAGAACTCAGACGCTCTTATTCCCTCTCTACTTGACCTAATCCGATCCTCAGCCATTCACTTTTCCTCCACAATGTCAAGGACTTCAATAGTAATCCTCACCCGTTTATCTTCAAGTTCTGACAGGGCATCATGTAGAATATCTCCAGCATCATCCCAAACCACTAAATGACCGCAATCGAAACCCCAGTCTATAACTTTTCCTTCAAGTACCGTTTTCTCAACCATTTACTTTTCCTCCTTTCTCTGAAAAGTCCATATTTCGTCGAATGGCGCTGTTTTCTTTGGGAGTTTGGCATCCTCGAAGACCACCAAAACGAAGGCAAACTCGAAAACCCCGCGTCTGCGCATTTTCTTGTAGCACTCGATCTTCAGGAGGTTCTTAAACAGGTTGTTTCTCGGGTCCGTCTCCGCCTCGAAGAAGACCCTGTGAGCCTGCCAGATCTTCCTTTCCTCAGGCTCAATTTCAGTATCAAGTTTAAATTTAGTTGTCGTCACGGCAATATCCGGACGAAAGTTAAAGCTGACATTAGTACGCCCGTATCGGCTGTCAAAATCCGGTTTTATATTAAAGTCAAGTTCCTGCTCGTAGTTGATGACGATCTCGTTGATCTCCTCGAACTCGTCGATGATCCTCTTCGTGGCCAGCTTCACGAGCTCCACGTGGTCTGAACCTCCGCTGCTCTTAATCGAGCGCTGATACACTTTACTTTCTCTCCTTTTTCGCGCGCGCTAGCCCTCGGCCTCCCGGAGGGTGACTTTGTAGAGCCAGCCTCGGGTGGTTCGGGGGATGGGGCCACGATACCGGTTCTCGTCTTGGATGGCTTTGTGCCATGCTGCCAGGCTGCCGAAGCCACTGGTGGGCACGTATTTCCTGAGCGCCCCGATCATGTATTGGCCTTCCTCCTCAATGTAAACGTCTGCCATCTTTGACATGGTGCGCCCTTTGTTGGTCCAGTCCTTGCCGGTCTTCTTGCGTCTGTTGAGCCTGAAGGTGTGCACCATGCCCTGCTGCAGCAGCTGCGCCCGGGCTTTATCATTGGAGAAGCTAATCACCATCTCCCTCGTCCTCCCGGGGGTTCTCCAGGTCGGCCTCCGTGATGGGCTCGGCGTCCTCGAGGAGGTCGATGCAGTGGTATCTTATTCCGATATCGTCGCCCACCTCCTCGAGCTCGATGGCCAGGATGGGCTCGTTCTTGTCATCTATGCAGCTGTCGCAGAGGACGGCGCAGGCTCTATTGGAGTCCCTCTTATTGGGGTCCCTGGCCAGGATGTTACCCCACCCCGGGTACTCCCAGGTCTTGTACTTGTCGAGGTTTAACATGTTGACATGCGGGCTCTCCTTTATGGGCCGATAGCATGCGCAGCACCTCCCGAACTCGTGGACAACGTCTGCAATGCCATTCATCTCAGCCCTCAGCCGCCAATAAGGACTCCAAAGAGAACGCCAACCAAGTAAACCAGCAATAGCAATCCTGTTGGCTCTATCTTGAGCCTCCTTTCAACTTTATGTAGCACCACTCCCACCATAAAACCGCCATAAACGGCTAAATACCCCATCACCCCTCAGCCTCCTTGCATAGGGTCAATCGTCTCAAGGTCTGTCCTGACGCTGAATTTTACGAGGGTAATCGTCTGCCCCGATCTGTTCGCTATCATCTGAGCCATCGGCTTGAGTGACGTCATTCGTGCATCGTCGGCCCCGACCAGGGGCACCCATTTCTTCAGCCCGGGAACCATGTAAGCGGTGAGGCCCTCGTCGTTAGTATCTTCCTTCTCATGTCCGATGTAGGCGTACAGCTCCTCGATCTTAGGCATTCTTCAGCCCTCCTCCTCATAGATTACTCTTACAGAATCGCCTTCTATGCGAACGTCTCTGATTTCTCTGTCGAGTATTGACATATCAGCCCCTGCAGCAATACAAGCAAGGTAAAAATGTGACATCAACAAAGCGTGCAAGAGCCTCTTAGGCAATACCATCTCATTCTCTTTTCCCTCGGGCCCCGTTATCACGGCCTCCTTAATGATTTTTATAACTCCACGTTCCTCAAGGTCTTTAATTGAAACCCACTCCGTTTTCAGGCCATTCTCAGGATATTCAACCAGAAATCGCCCTTGTTGGGAACCCTTACTGTAATCGCCTTCTAGGATCGAATGAGGTATAAGCGCAATGTATGATACGTCGCCTACCATTGATCTCTCTCCAGGTTTTATACGAATTGCAAATTGGTGTCCTGACATCAGCCCTCAGCCTCCTCGAGCGTGAGGGGCACCCCGTGATGCTCGAAGAGTCGCCTCAGGGCGTCCCTGATCGCCGTTTGACTTTCCATGTAGATGCCCGCCTTCACGAGGCGGTCGAGGCGGTCCACGTAGGCCGGCCTGAGTGACAAGCTCAATCGTTTCATTCGTTTCTTCTCCACCGGTATCAGCCCCCAACCTTCGGGTAGAAGGGAGGTATCTTGTGGGCTACGAAGAGGCGGCGGAGGGCTTCCCTGATCGCCGTTTGTCTATCCATGTAAAACCCCTCTTTGACGAGGCGTTCAAGTGCGTCGATGAAGGTCTTCGTGAGGTACATTTCTACGCGTTTCTTCTCCATAGACATCAGCCCTCATCCTTCAGTGGCGCGCGCGATTATGAAATACCGGTCCACATATCTGCGGATGACGCAGCGAACCAGTTCCTCTTTACAGCCGAAACCGATGAGCTCGACGATATAATCCATCCTCTCAACTAGGTCAGGGGACAGATCTAAGCTAAGCCTACTCATCGCCCTCAGCCTCCTTCAGGCGCGCGCGCTCAAGTAGACGACGTACCACGTCGTCGAAGGTATCGCCTCCCTTTTTCAGAGAACGTAAATCGTCTCGGGTAGAAGCATCTACCCGTATCTTAACGGGTGTCTTCACGGACATCACCATAACCAAAGGGGGCATACGCCCCTCTTAAAATTTGCGGTAGATATAAGCAATTAAAAGGTGCGTTACTCATATTTCCATTGTCCGGGGCCATGTCCCCTAATTAATGAATGGCGGACATCACCAAGGCCCCGGACACCATAGACTCCCTTCTCAACGGCTCATAGCTGAGAGAGGACTTCATAAAGACGGGGACACCAGGAGCACGCTCCAGGATCCCCTTGACCCAGGCTCCCTCGGGCTGGATCTCGGGCTTGGTCTGAGGGCCGATAATGATCCAATCGAGGAATGCGAGGTCGTGGTCGATGGGGCCATAGAGCGGCTCGAAGATGGCCCACCTCCATCGGGCCCCGATCTCCTTAAGCTCCACCAACCTCCAAATATCGGCCTGCTCGTTCACAGTCACCCCGAAGGCGACATTATCAGGATATTTCCCACCGTTCGCACGGTCGGGTGCCTTGGTGAGGATCGCGAATATGTGCCAGTACGCCTTCCTCACCACGGAGAGGATGGCCTCTGTCTGCGCTGGCTCCAGGCCGAATAGGTCTCCCGTGCTCACGGGGGTTATGACCGAGGGCTTTTTCCTGTTCAGGGGTTCCTCGATTCTGTTCGGGGTGCCGTCCTTCCCGTCGTGGAGGTGGGGGATGAAGGAGGGACAGAGGTGGCAGAAAGTGCCCAGCCTCTTGACGATCTTCTCAGCCCAGCAGACGCCTCTCCTCCTCACGGCGCAGTCCTCTATGCTGCATCCGCTTGCCCCGTTCCATGTGAAGCCTAGGCGTGGTGGGCACATGTAGTCCAGGAACTCCCAGCCTCCATCTTTTGCGCGGTTCATAGCTCAACCTCCAATCTCTCGCGTTCGACTTCCTGAGTGGTGCCTTAAACTCATTCGGTGGGTTTTGTCTCCAGGTAGGTGAAGCCTCCTGCTGTGGAAGCGACGATATCGAGACCTCTTTTCTCGATTCTAATCTCTAACTGATGCTTGATGTAACCAGCTTTCTTACCCTCGACTTCTATCTCAACGAGGTCATGTCCGCTTTGAATGAATTTATCGATCATCGGATCGTAGATGCTCCTCTTCAGAAACTTCCCTTCGCGCTTCTTTTCGACTTCCTTCATCTCGAACTTTATTTTACTCACGTTATTTCACCTCCTCCACTTTCTCCAGGTAAACCCATTCAGTCACATATGAGGCCTTTACCAATTCCTCAATTCCTCTTTCAACTATCCTCTTATTGAGCATAGTATTGACATAGCTTGCCTTCCTGTTCTCCACCGTTATCTCCACTAATGGGTGTTCGCTCACTAGGAACTGATCAATGATTGGATCGTATATGCTCCCGCTCTTTTTCGGCTCCTTCTTTTCCAGCGCGATTGACTTATCCACCTCAATCTTCAAGACCCTCTCCCACGGGTTGGAGCTCATTGCAAAGTAGAATACATTACCGTAGGTTCCTTGAAAGAGAGCTGAGAAATATGCGAATGCGATTTCATGCCGGTCGATCTTTTCGTATCCAGGCAGAAACTTCAGCTGTTCCTTGAGGTGTTTCGTCTGTCTATGTGTTAATCGTCTTGCATCCTTGGGGAGGAATCCCACCGTGGCATAGGCCTTTATATTTCTCGGAGTTTGCATCCGTCCCACGTCGAGGTCGACGTCGGTCTCCCCGAGCTTGGCCAGGTCGTCCCCGAGGACGAGTCGAGATTCTCCGAGAGATGTTTGAATCGGGTCTTTTGTAAAAACTTCTTCAATCATCTCTGGCTGGGTTAGACCGATTATCGCCAGGGCTGAGGGACCATTACCCGAACTTGCCGTCATCCTCATGGCGAACAACTCGCGAGCTCGCTCTTTGCCATATAACTTTGAGAGCCTCTTGCGCTCGCGTCGAGACTGAGATTCACGTGGTATGGATTTACTCCGCCGCGGTGTGGGTTTGACGATTTCTGGTGGGAGCATTGCCTCAATCTGCTCTTCATCATAGATCCCCTTCAGGAAGTAGCGGTCTCTTCCACTTCTCCTTATCCTCTGGACTGTGCCGAATACTTCCATCAATTGAAGTGTGGTATATGCTGATGAATTTGTCATTCCAAGACCTTCGGCTATCTCCTTCGATGTTCGAGCCTTGTCTATTCCAGACAGGTACTTTTCAATTCTTTCGCTTTTAGCTTCAAAACGACTTTTCGTCATTCATCCTGTCTCCTAGTTTTTTCGCCCCAAACTCACTTTCATCCAATTCCAAATCTGGAGTTGGTATCGGGGCAGAGATTTTGATGTTGAGAGAGCTTATTACTGCCTCTTCAAGGGTGCGATCCGTCGGATGAAGTGGCCTTTGTCGCCACCCAGTTCTGCCTCCATAATTCCGAGGATCTCCCGGGGGAAGCGGTCCGCTGTTTCTCCACTCGAACTGCTCGACATAGGGTTGAGGATCTACAATAATTGGGGTTTCTTTAAATTCCTTCTTTACGCGTTTCCTGCGCTCCTCTTTGGGCTTCGGGCCTTTGCCCTTTATCTTCCTAGTATCCTCTTCTGTTTGTTTCTTGCCACAATGTGGACATGTGAAATTTTTAACCTGCTTCTGCTTCCGTCTCCCCTCATTACCATAAAAAATCTTAACAAAACCACAATTAGTACATTCAAATTTTCTTACTACAGTCCCCTCCCTCTTTTGACTTGATCAGGCCTTGCTCTCGGATTTTCCTTCGCTGTCCCTCGCTGAAGTATCCAGACTTGTATAGTTCTTCGTAGGAGTCTCTCAGTTCACCCAATAGAACTTCGACTTTTTTATTCAGTTTCTTAAGGTATATTTCTCGTCCATCGTGTTCCTTTACGAGTTCGTGAGCCTCTTCTACCTTTGGCCGCAGTCCGTCAATCTGCTTCTGTAAACTATCTAATCCGACTTCTATCTTAGATAAATCGGGTTTTGAATCTGGGCGTCTCATTCTGGACGTTAAATCTGCTTTGAATTTATCATCCACTGTTTTTTCCAGGTATAACAGGCATAATCGGGTGTTCCTGTCGAGAGCGGACAAGGCCTCTTTGTACTCTGCCCTGTTCGGCATTTTCACATTTCACCTATTGAAATTTAGGATACGATGTGCGCTTTGATGATCGCCCGCTCTAGCTCAGAGAGATCCCACGTCGCGAGAACAGCGAACAGATTAGGCGTGATCAACTTCAAAAGTAGCGGATCCTTCGGAGGCTCACTTTTCCAATCCTCAACCTCCCACAAGATAAAGTAGTTTCTCAGATGATACCTGATCTGATCGATCAAGATAGCCGGAGGAATTATGGGGACCGTCGTTTTACGATGTTCTCCACTCCAGCTTACAGAACTCGACCATTCAAACGTTCCCTCTGGGAGCTCGACTTCTCGCTCAGATTTTCTAGCTGTTCCGTAACCGTGGCTTCCATATCGCGTCGGGCCTTTATGTGAGAAAATCGCGCGCCCCTTTGGATATTTGTATAAATGACAAACCTTCGCGTCAGCTCGTACAATCGCAATCTTCGGATGTCCATCCTCCCCGATTCCCGCATCTTTGAAAGCCTGATAGATATCAATCACTTTTCCACCATGCTTCATGTGCCCATACGCTCTTTGAAGGTCCTTGTAGATCACGTTCTTCCTGATTGAGGCGTTCTCCCTGAATAACTGTTTTAAAAGCCTAGCTTGTTCCTTTGCTTCCTCTTCAGGTACGACAATCGTCTCGAGTTCCATGTTTTAATCGAACTATTAATCGTGGATAATCATTTAAGTTTTGAGGGTGGCTCTCCCCGTAGCCACGCGAGTTTTATATATATGTTAGATATTTTAGACTGTAACTGTGATTCTATGGCGGGGTTCAAATTCGATCACGAGAAAGAGGGGCTCAGTAAGACCCTCAAAGAATACGAGGAGGTCGCCCTCAGGTATGTATGGTCCAGGGGCGAGGAAGGGGAGGGCTCGGGGAAGACCTGGGCGAATACAAACGAGAAGCTGGGGGCAGATAAGACCGTCTCCAGAGCCTCGGTGATATTCTTCATGAACAGGATGGTGGCCCAGGGCGTTCTCGACTACAGAACCAGGACAGGGAAGGGAGGCCACCACAGGGTGTACTATACATTGCTGGATGAGAAGGCCTACAAGAAGCACCTCCTGAAGACGATTGTGGCGAGCCTCATGAGAGACTTTCCCGACGAGACGAGGGAAGCCCTTGGGGAGCTAAAGTTCTGATCGGCATGAGGAGGATGCGTGATGAGCCATAATTGGATAAAGCTATACTATCTCCAGGCACTCGGACCTCACCTCATATCTGGCATCGAACGATGCACGTGCGGAGCCTTCCGAATTAGGGAAGAGGACGGCACATACGGTTATTTCAAGCCCGGGTGTTCGAGCCCGGAGGAGCCACCCTGCGAGGGACGCTGAAGTGCTCGCGCGCGCATCAGGGGAATTATGATTTGAGTGTTTCGGAAGAACTGGGTCTGGGTAATAAAATTACTGTTCGGGTTATGGCAGGGAGAGCAGACCAGGTCATAAGCAGGATGCCAAACGGGCTCGTGGTGTTATTCGACCAGAGAAGTGAATACTTCGATCTGCTCGCTCCGGGCCAGGAGGTGGAGTGTCATATAATTTACATTCAGGAAAACTACATTATCGTGAGCCCCATAAGTGAGCCCAGGGAGATAGAAATTGTACATATCCCCGACATCCCCGTCGACGACATCATAGAGGATCTTGAGAAACTGATAAAAGAAGTACCTAAAAATGCCAAAGTCATTCCAAGGGCACTTCTAAGGGTGCTTAGGCTGGAGCAGCTGATTATCCGGATTCTGACGGGAGAAGGATAGGAATCTGCGCGCGCCTTCCTTACGAGCGTGCGCGCAATATGAAATACGATTGAAAACGATAGTAACAAGATCGCGCACGCTTTGACTCAAAAAACTGAGAAAGTCTCAAAAAAGGGGCAGTGCCCTCACTCGGGCTTCTCTTCCTCTTCTTCCTTGGCCTCGGGCTCGGCCTTTTCTTCCGCCTCGGGCTCGGCCTCAGGTTTAGCCTCTTCCTCCGCTTCCGCGGGGGCCTCGACCTCCACGGGGGCCTCTTCCTCAGCTTCGCGGGCCGCTTCCTCGGCCTTGCGTCTCAATTCCGCCGAATCCTCTAAGCGCTTTTTGTCCTGCTCCGACATGTCAATCAGTAAAACCCTTTCAGAACTCTTATAAAAGAACTAACCAAACTTTAATTGCCCTCAGTTCCACCCCGGGCATTGAGGGACATCACGATGCCATTTAGGGGAGCACCGAGCACTCGGAGCGAATCGGGCTGACTGGCTGCCGTTATGGCTTGAGCCCGAGGATCCCGGCTGTGAAGATGCAGGAGGACTCCCCGCTTAACTATGCGCTCGCATTCGAATCTTGACTGATTCATGCA
>SDBU01005480.1_pt1 | contig 15166 bp, 9 predicted proteins | sample 2277071 | NCBI WGS metagenome assembly SDBU01 (sample SAMN10397929, study PRJNA504765) | marine sediment metagenome | isolation source: marine sediment core GS08_GC12, 126 cmbsf | place: Arctic Ocean: Gakkel Ridge, Loki's castle | collected 2008
TGTCAGCAAGATCTCCTGGCGATAGGTTTCCTGGTCAGCGAAGGTTTAATCGACAGCATGGATGACATCGATCATGTCCATGTCAGCGAGGATGGCTGCTGCGTGGACGTTTGGCTCAAGAATCCAGTCGAGTTGCCCAAGCGGGGCATCATCACCAGCGGGTGTGGCGGTGGGGTGACGTTTGAGGACCCCGAAGCGGACATCGAGCCTCTAAAAATGGATCTACAAATCTCCCCCGAGCGTTTATTCGCCCTTTTTCGTCAATTGCACATTCCCGACAGCCTGCACGCTAGGGCGCGTGGTGTGCATGCCTCTGGCCTGACTGATGGTGAGAAGATTATCGCGCTAGCGGAGGATGTCGGTCGTCACAACACGCTGGACAAGCTACGAGGTTTATGTTTGGTGCAGGGTATCGCAACCGAGGGGCTGGCTCTCCTGGCGACCGGTAGGATTTCGTCTGAAATGCTGCGCAAGGGGGCCAAGATGGGGTGTCCGATCATCGCCTCTCGCAATTCGCCGACGTCGCTGTCCATTGCCTTAGCGCGTGCGTGGGGCATCACGCTGGTCGGTTATGCCCGTCAGGGAACGATGAGGGTTTACACCAGACCTGATCGCCTCGGGCATGAATCGGGTTGACCCAGGAGCGCTGCCATCATAAGTGCGCGGCGTCATTTCTCCCAACTCTCCCATCTGAAGCACAGGCTCTGAGCGCGCCTCGCTCAGCGGGTGCGCGGATTTTCTAGCCGGATGGCAGAAATCTTATATTCAGGTATCTTCGCGATCGGATCCAGGGTGTGATCCTGGGTCAGGCGGTTGGCGGGCGCCTCGCGCCAGTGGAACGCCAGGAAAACCGTGCCGGGGGGAACACCATTTGAGATCTTCGTCTTCGTGCGGACCGTTCCTCGCCGGCTGTGGATGATTACGGCAAAGCCGTCCTTAAGGCCGATGGCCTCTGCGTCCTGGAGGTTGATCTCGGCGTACCCTCTTGGTTCGCGCCAGTGGAGCGGCGCGCTGCGGCGGGTCATCGTGCCCGAATGGTAGTGGTACAGGACGCGACCGGTGGTGAGCGTGAGAGGGTATTCTTTGTCGGGCTTCTCCGCTGGATCGCGAGCCTCGACGGCGTGGAATAAACCTCGACCCCTCGCGAAAGTATCCACATGAAGGATGGGCGTGCCTGGATGGTCATCATCCCGGCAGGGCCATTGCAACCCGGAGGGCTCAAGGCGGTCATAGCTCATGCCGTGATAGATCGGGGTTACGCGCGTCAGCTCATCGAAAATCGAAGATGACGAATCGTACTTCCATGCTTCTGGACCCGGTTTGCGGCCCAACTTTTGGGCCACGCGAGAGGCAATGTCTGCGGTGATGCGCCAATCGGGCAACGCTTCACCCGGAGGAGATATGACCTTGTGAAGGAGTTGAACGCGGCGCTCCGTGTTGGTGAAGGTGCCATCCTTTTCCAGGGATGATGCGGCGGGGAGCAGGACATGGGCCAGGTAGGCCGTCTCGCTGGGGAAGATATCCTGGACAACCAGCAAGTCCAGATTTCGAAAGGCTTTTTCGACGTGATTGCTGTTGGGATCCGACATCAACGGATTCTCGCCCATGACGTATATGGCGTGCACATCGCCAGCCAGCGCGGCATGAGTGGATTCCACGATGGTCAGCCCCACTTCGCTTGGGAGCTGCTCGACTTCCCAGATCTTGGCCGTCTCCTTGCGCAGCTTATCATCGGTTACCCGTTGGTAGCCAGGCAGCACGTTAACCAAGCAACCGACGTCGCAGGCACCCTGGACGTTGGCTTGTCCTCGAAGCGGGTTGACGCCCGTGGATGGCTTTCCGATCTGGCCGCATAGCATGCTCAGGTTGGCCAGGGTGATGACGTTGTCGGTGCCGTTGCTGCGCTGGGTGATGCCCATGGCGTAGAGGATCGTGCTGTGGCCGTGGGCTTCCCTGTAAATGGACTCCCCATCTGCGCGTTCGCCCTGAGCGTACCAGCGAGCGGCCTGGATAATCTTCTCCTCTGGTACACCGGATGCCAGAGTGGCCCTTTCTGGCGTGTAGCTCTTTAGGATGGTGGCTAATGCTTCATAATCTTCGGTACGTTCGGCGATGAAGGCCTCATCCATCCAACCTTCGCGGACAATCACATGCATCATCGCCAGGAACACGTAGATATCAGTGCCGGGGTGGGGCTGGAGGAAGAGGGTAGCGTGATCGACGAGGGGGATGCGCCGGGGGTCGATGATGATTAGGTGAGCGCCTTTCTTCACCGCACGTACGACCTCATAGCCGATAACAGGATGCGCTTCTGCTGTGTTGGATCCGGTGATGAGGATGCAGTCTGCGTCGCGGATCTCGCCGATTGAGTTGGTCATTGCGCCACTTCCGAAGGCCTTCACGAGGCCTGCAACAGTGCTGCTGTGTCAAAGCCTGGCGCAGTGATCGACGTTATTGGTGCCGATCACGGCCCTCATGAATTTCTGGAAGAGGTAGTTTTCCTCATTAGTGCAGCGGGCGGAAGACAGGCCCATGATTGAATCCGGGCCGTGGCTTTCAGTAATTTCGGTCAGACGGGAGGATACAAACTCGAGCGCCGTGTCCCAATCGACGGGGACGAAATACTGCTCAACGTTGGGCTTACGAATATCCAGCGGCGAGGTGTCCGGCAGCTCCCAGGGTTCTTCGGTCAAACCTAACTCAAATGCGACGTCACGGCGAAGCATGGGATGTTTCAGGCGGTCCGGGCTGGTGGCAAAGTCCCATCCGTACCGGCCTTTCGTGCAAAGGAAGGGGCCATTGGCCGCGCCTTTCTCAGACGCCTGGGCATACAGAATGTCGCCGTCCTTGGTTGCGTATTCGATCTGGCAGCCGACGCCGCAGTAACCGCAGATGCTTGTGGTGCGATCCAATTCCCATTCCCGGCCGCGCTGCAGTCTTGATACCGGCATCAACGCGGCTGTGGGGCAGACTTGTACGCAGTTGCCGCAGAAGACGCAGGACGAGTCAATCATGGGGCCGTCATATGGCGTGGCAATATTGGTTTCGAAGCCTCTCTTGGCGAAATCGATTGCGTGGACCCCTACGATTTCGTCACATACGCGCACGCAACGCCCGCAGAGGATGCAATATTGATGATCGCGCAAGAAGAAGGGGTTGTCGTCCTGAAACAAAGTAGAGGAGACCGTCGGCTCGTAGCTCGTCTCTTTCAGGCCGAACGCATAGGCATATTCCTGCAGTGTGCAGGATCCTGCCTTATCGCATATTACACAATCGAGGGGGTGATCGGAGATGAAGAGATCGAGTACCCCTCGCCGTAATTCCGCGAGTTGTTCCGATTGGGTCTGAATGACCATATCTTCCGCAGCGGCGAGTCCGCAACTCAGCACAGGCTGATCCTGGCCCTCCACTTCGACCAAACAAAGGCGGCAGCCTCCAGAGATACTTAGCTCGGGATGGTAGCACAGATGAGGTATATGAATGCCGTTGTCGAGGGCGGCCTTGAGTACGTTCGTGTCTGGCGGCACCTGGATGGTCTTTGCATCGATGCTCAAGGTGATCATGTAGGACTCCCTATCAGCCATGGGTTGCCATGCTCGCTGTCGCTCAGGTGCTTGACGGAATCAACGCTTCGTATTCATGGCGGAAGAAGCGCAACGTGCTGAGTACCGGGTTCGGTGCCGATTGGCCCAGACCGCAAAGGCTTGTCGATTTCACAAGTTTACAGAGAGCCTCGAGTCGATCGAGGTCCTCGGGCTCGCCGCGTCCCTCGATGATCTTGTCCAGCAATGTGCGTATCTGCACGGTGCCGACCCGGCAAGGGACACATTTTCCGCAACTCTCGTCCACGCAGAAGTCCATGAAAAAGCGCGCGAATTCGGGCATGGACGTTGTGCTATCGATGATGACCAATCCACCCGAACCCATGATCGAGCCCAGCTCCTGGAGGCTCTCATAATCGACAGGTGTACCCATATGCGTATTTGGGATGCAACCGCCGCTGGGGCCACCTGTCTGTGCGGCCTTGAATTCGGCGTCCCCGGGCACGTCGCCTCCGATCTCGTAAACGATCTCCCGCAGGGTGATGCCCATGGGCACCTCGATCAGGCCGGTGTTGGTGAGCTGGCCCGCGAGTGCGAACACTTTCGTGCCTTTGCTTGTTTCTGTGCCGATCTGGGCGTACCAATCGGCGCCGTTCTTGATGATGGCGGGGACGCTAGCCAGGGTTTCGACGTTGTTGATCACCGTTGGTTTACCCCACAGGCCCGATGTAGACGGATAGGGTGGGCGCATGCGAGGCACACCACGCTTGCCCTCGATGGAGTGGATCAGGGCTGTCTCTTCGCCGCAGACAAAAGCGCCGGCGCCGATGCGCACATCGGCTTTATAGGAGAAATCCGTGCCCAGGACGGATTTGCCAAGGATCCCGTGGCGTCGCGCGGCGCGAATGGCGCCGCGAATTCGATCTACAGCGATGGGGTATTCCGCACGAATGTAAAAATAACCTCGGGTGGCACCAACAGCATAGGCGGCGATCATCATGCCTTCGAGAACTTGATGGGGATTGTCCTCCATCACAGTTCGGTCCATATAGGCGCCAGGATCGCCCTCGTCGCCGTTGACGACGACGTACTTGACGTCCGATTGCTCTCGGCGGACGAAGTTCCACTTTAAACCGGTGGGAAAACCCGCTCCGCCGCGCCCACGTAGACCGCTATCCAGCATTTCGTCGCACACTTGCTCGGGGCTCATCTCGGTGAGAACTTTGTGCAGCGCTTCATAACCACCATGAGCGAGGTAATCCTCGAGTTTCTCGGGGTCGACATAGCCCACATCGCGGAGGACGACCTTGACTTGCTTGGTGAAGAAAGGCATATCCGTCGCGAGGATGTGTTTCTTAAGCGATCTCTTTCTGCGGGCAACTTCGAGGCGGGCGCGTGTCGCTTGCAGTTCCGGGGAAAGTTCCTGATGCTTGGCCTTCGCCTGATCCCAGGACACCGTCTTGGCGATGAGTTCCTCCGCGCATTCAGAGTCAACGTCGGCGTAGTAGACCTCCTCGCCCGACTTCTCTTGAACGCGCACGAGAGGCCCGCGACTGCAAAGTCCCAAGCACCCCGTCTGCACTACTTCGACCTCGTCACCTACGGAGGCGGCCTCGACCGAGTCGCGCAGGGTTTGGATAGTACGACCCGCCCCGGCGGAGAGACAAGCCGTGCTGATGCAGCAATATACCCGTTGGTCAAATTGGGATTGACGCGCCTGTTCCTGCTCGGCCATCTGATCGAGTTTTTCGCGGCTCATCCAGCCTCCTCTTGATCCTGTGCGACCCTCTCATCCGCCAAGATTAGCTCCACTTTCTTAGCGATCGTCTCCGGAGTAGCCTTTCCTTGTATCTCACCGTTGATCACGGCAACGGGAGCGAGACCGCAGCATCCCAGGCAGCGGGCCGTCGTGAGGCTAAACAACCTATCTTCGGTGGTTTTACCCACGGGGATGTTAAGGACATCAGACAGCTCTTCAACGATTGCTGAGGAGCCCTTGACGTGGCAAGCTGTGCCCGTACAAATGATGCAACTGTGCTTGCCCTGTGGTTCAAAAGTGAATAGGTGGTAGAAGGTAGCGACACCATATACCTGGCTCAAGGGCACATGCAAATGGGAAGAAATGTAGAAAATAAGTTCTTCAGATAGGTAGCCGAAAGTTTCTTGCGCGGCGTGCAGCACCTCGAGCAGCGCATCCTTTTCGTTATGGAAGCGCTTCATCGTGCGATCGAGGGCTACATAGCGGTCATCACCGCTCGGATGTACCGGAGCCTGCTTATGTTTGCCGTTCGAGGATCCCGTGTCGCTCATCTTTTTTTGATCCTTTTCGATTGGGTCTCGGAAAGCGGTTGCTTGGGATTGCACCGGCCGCGCGGCCAAGGGCTGTAGGGTGTATTGGAGATACGGAGTCAAGCACCCATCGGGCGGGGCAAACTGCCATCATTATAAACCCGTGTGGCTGCCGAGTAGAAGTGAGAGAAGTCACCCTGATAGCTTTGTTGACTCACACGAATTTTCAAGAGCCTGGCGCGCGGTCGGTCTGGACCGGGTCACAGAGCCGACGCTTTTATACGGTCCGATTAGAGCTTGAGGTTCCAACTCTCGATCGTCGGGAGCATGGTGGAATCGGTGAGATCGAGGGTGAGCGGGGTGACGGAGATATAGTGGTTCGCCAATGCCCAGAAATCGGTTCCCGGTTCAGCTATGCCTGTGGGGGGTTCGCCGCCAATCCAGTAGTATTTACGCATACGAGGGTCTTCCCGTTCGATGAGCGCATCGCGATAGATGCGCAACCCTAAGCGTGTGACCGCAACACCGCGCATGTCCTCCCGGCTGCAATAGGGAATGTTCACATTCAGTATGAATTTCTCTGGCATTGGGTTAGATAGCACCTGCCTGGCAACTGAGACAGCCGCCTCCGCTGCCGTGCTGTAATCCGTTGTTCCTTGATGATCTGGTGGGGAGTCCATTGAGAAAGCGAATCCCGGAAGACCCGAGATTGCGGCTTCCATGGCCGCGGTTACAGTGCCGCTATAGGTCACATCGTGCCCCAAATTTGCATTGGGATTGATCCCGGAAATGACGAGATCGATTGGCTGCTTGACCAAGCCGAGAATGGCGATGGCCACACAATCCGAAGGCGCACCGTCCGTTGCTAACGCTGGTGTTCCGTCGCTTAATTGCGTTTCCCAAACCCGCAATGGCCGGTGCATTGTTTTTACATGGCCGGAAGCAGACCAGTTCCTGTCGGGAGCGAGTACCGTCACGTCGCCTAACGAGCGAAAAGCCTGGGCGAGGGCGAGCAGACCGGGAGCGTTAACACCATCGTCGTTCGTCACAAATATGTGCATGAGCGGGGTCTCCTTGAGGGCATGATTTTACCCGACCCCCAGGATTAAACACGCTCAATGTTGAAAGGTGATCGAAAGGAAGACCTGCTGCCTTCTCGGCTATATTAAATGTGTTCATCTTGTTAGCTGAATTTATTGCTAAGAAAACTGGCGTATCTTGGGATGGATGCATTTACACCTTCTATCAGGTGTCATAGAGATAAAAGGAACTTCTTATTGCATCGCCGCGTTTGCAGCTTGCTTCCCAAGCACGTAGAGTCATGAAGTTAGATGGAAAGCGTGATCTGAAATTGAACCGTAAGCCAACGAAAGTGGGACAGAATACTCATAAGGAGTCTTGAAATGAAGAATCGAACTAATTATCGTTTGAGTCTGTTGGTGTTTTTGTTGCTATCACTCTTGTTCACAGCTTGTTCATCGTCAACAAAAGAGCCCACAAAGGAATCTGAAACAGACAAACTTGTGGCCGCTTCCGATAAGGATTCTGGCGGGGTGAAAGGTACCAGCTCGCTTGAAGGATTATTAGGTGCAGTCTCTTCGTTGGAGGGGGTTCAGGGTGCGACAATATTAATAGAGGCACAAGGGACTTTCATCGATCCCGAAATGGGCGTGATGGTCAACTATGCCGGAAGAGGCTCGGGCTTCATCATAGACCCTTCTGGGATTGCCGTGACGAACAACCATGTCGTTACGGGAGCGGCATTGCTTAAGGTATGGGTGGCGGGCGAGGACAAGGCTCTTAACGCCCGGATTTTGGGGGTATCCGAATGCTCGGACCTGGCAATCATTGATATCGAGGGCGATGGATTTCCTTTCCTTGATTGGCATACGGGAGATGTGGGCGTCGGCCTGGAGGTCTTTTCGGCTGGATATCCTTTGGGAGACCCTGAGTTCACCTTGACCAAGGGCATCGTATCGAAGGCGCGCGCCAATGGGGAATCATCGTGGGCTTCTGTGGATTTTGTACTGGAACATGATGCAACCATCAACCCAGGCAATTCTGGCGGACCGCTTGTGGATTCTCAAGGGAAAGTGGTAGGCGTGAATTATGCGCAGTCAATAATTGCCAACAACCAGTACTTCGCCATCAAGGCGGACGACGCGCAGGGTGTGATCGAGCGACTGGCCACGGGTGAAGATGTCGACTCAATTGGAATAAATGGGGTTGCGGTAGTTAGCAGCGACGGTTCTTTCAGCGGGATCTGGGTGGCATCGGTTGCCTCGGGTTCAGCCGCGGACAAGGCGGGAATCAAAGCAGGCGATATCCTCACCTCGCTGGAAGGTTTGGTTCTAGCCACGGACGAGACAATGGCAGATTACTGTGATGTGCTGCGCACACACGGCCCCGAATCCACCCTGAGCATCGAAGTGCTTCGCTATGCAACTGGCGAAATTCTTGAAGGGCAGCTTAATGGACGAGAGCTTCAAGCATCGGCATCGCTTTCAACCCGGATCGGTGGTGGAATTTCCGGTTCGGGATCGGCAGGTTATGCCAACTACACCTTTGTAACGGACGACACCGCCGCCCTCGAGGTAGAGATTCCAACCGATTGGTTCGACATAGACGGTTCAGAATGGATCGAAGACGATGAGATCGTCGGCGCTTCTATTTGGGCATCCCCTGACCTGGATGGCTTCATTAACTCTTGGGACACACCAGGTGTGATTTTCGACGTGACCGCAAGGGTGGACATATTTGGTGGTTACCTTGACTTCCTCGATTTATTGACGGATGGGTTGTCTGATTATTGTACGTTTGAAGGTCGATATGATTATGAAGACAACTTGTATCGGGGCGCGTGGGAATTATATGAGTCCTGTGGAGGTGGGGATACTTCCTACATGGTGTTAACCGCCGAACCTATAGATGAGCCCGGCGCTTTTCTTATAGAGGTCGAGGTCCAGATTGTGAGCGATGATGATCTGGAGGCGTTTGATAAGATTATCGCCAGTTTCAACGTGGTCGGCTTGCTGCCGGGCGAGTCAGCGATGTCAGATGGGTTTGCCAGCACTGGCGACGGCTATTCGGAGTATGTGTGGGTGTACGATGATTTCGATTCGATCCAAATGCAAGTTCCCGCTGGATGGGATGATATTGACGGGAGCTTTTGGGTTGAAGGGGAAGACGTCGTTGGGGGTATGCTCAGGGCGTCTCCAGACCAGGACGGCTTTTATAACACATGGGCGACTCCAGGCGTTATTTTTGGGGCCTCCGACGATCTCGCATCCTACCTTGGATATCAGCAGCTTCTCGATGCATTGCGCCCGGATTTCATGGAGGTCTGCGAGCTCGATGGGCGTTATGATTATGAGGACGCGATCTACCGCGGGAAGTATGATCTATTCACTAAGTGTGGCGGACCGGGGGGTGCGAAATGGCTGCAGTTGGCGGCGGTATCGAAGGATGATCAGTTCGCGTTTCTTATTCTCGTTCAGGCCCAGATTGTGAACGAAGAAGACTGGGAAGTGGTGGATCAGATCTTGGCCACTTTTGAGGTTGCCGGCGAGCTTCCATAAAGGGACAGATCGACGACGAACAACAAATGGATAGCGGTCGACGATGAGCTTCGGGACTGGGCAGTTCCCCGAAGCTCTTTGATTTGAGCAAGTCTGCTTGCCCGAGATGAATTACTTGGAGGATGGGATCCAAGTGATTTATCGGCAGATGAGTTGAAGTTCAGGTTTTTAGTGGTGGTGGATAGCGCATAGGCCAGGATAACAGCGCTTGGTTCGGACGGTTTAGCCGACGAAGGTTGGGATAAGAGACATCCCGCATCTAGGTATCACCGGTGGCTGCAATTCACGCGCCCGGACACAAACCAGGAAATAGCCCTGAGCCGGTCACGAGTTCCCCCACAAAATAGGCACTTTCTAAGCGGACGGTGATCTCGGAGAGAATTTGGTGATCGTGTTCCCGCGACCAGGAACAAGAGGCCTGCCTTCTTCGATGGGTAAATAAAAATGAGAGTCGGTGACGAATCCCGCTTGTTTGGTGACTTTTCGTTCGATCGCTAAATCGCTCGCACCCAACTCCTAAGGCTGGGGATCGCCTGCTCCGCGATCCATTCCAGCGTTGCCTCGTCCGGAATGTGTTGGATGGGTGTGGGTTTGGGGAGATCATCATCCTTCCAAAAACCGAGCATAAATTCGGTCATCCCCGCCTCTACATACGGACCGATGTAATCCTGGAAGGCGCCTGCGCTGGCATAGGGACGCTCATGCGTCCAGCCCACGCACATCGAGCAAGTGATTCTCTCCGGATCGCGACCGAGCGAGGCTGCGTGGCTCATGAGCCTCGTCCGATTGGCCTTGAAAGTGGTCAGAATCGCGCCCTCAGTATATCGCAGGTCGCCTAGTGTGTTCCAGTTGTCTGCGTACCGGGCTGCGATCTGCACCATGCGCGGACCTTGTGCGCCGATGAGAATTGCAGGGCGTGGACGCTGAACTGGTGGGGGGAGCATGACCGCGCCCTGCAGTTGATAGTACTTGCCCTGATAGGTCGTCTCTGGGTTGCGCAGCATGCGATCGACGATCGTCACCGTCTCTTCGAAGCGGCTGACGCGCTCGCCATTCGGCCAGGCTGGCACACCGGTCATGGGGTGGCTCGGATCTGCAGCCGAACCTGCCCCCATGCCAAGGACAAGCCTACCGTTGGAGATGTGGTCGACAGTCAACGCCTGTTTGGCGATCAGAGCAGGATTGCGGTAAATGATGTTCGTAACCAGCGTGCCAACTCGGATCTGTTGTGTGGATGCGGCCATGGCGGCAAGCAGCGCCCAGGCCTCCATCCATGGGGTTTGAATATCGAACGGGTTCACGAAGTGATCAAGCATCCACAGCGAGTCGTAGCCCAGGCTCTCGATCAGTCTGGCGCGCTCACGTATGACTGCCCATGTTGGTAGAGGCGGGAGGAAGACCCCAAATGAGAGGTTTTTCGAGAGCAGTTGATCCTGGTCCATCCATCCCCGCCTTTCTGGGTTTCCACCTGCGGACATGACGTCATGACGTCAGTTGAATCGGATCCCAACTCAACGTCAAGCTCGTTGCGGCTCACCTTTCAGTACGTAGGCTGCTCCGAGAGCCAGGAACAAGTATAGAAGGACTATACTCCAGCCGAGTGGGTTCAGTACACCGGCGAGGGTCGCCATGATTGAGACGATAGCGCCTATGGCGTCATAGACGAGAACTAAGAGCAAGATCGCTCGCCGACCCAGGGGATCTACAATCTCCCTGCCGAACCAAGTCAACAGCATGATCCCGATCATCGCCGCGCCGTATTCGCGTGCGGCGTAAACTCCGGGAGGGGTTAGCAGCGCTCCAAAAAGTTTGTACAAAGTCACAGGCAGGAACAAAAGCAGCGTACCAAACCCCAGGCACACAGCAGCCTTGATAACCAACAGTGTTTTATAGGACATCGAATATCCTCCATTTATCAACAATATGCAGCGCATTATTGCGCCCCGGCTCGAGGAATCGCATCGTTTGGGTGTGCGAATCCCAGTTTCTGGGGCTATGATAGAGGCGGGGCGCGAAGGAAGCGTTAAAGGTTCGTTAAAGTCTTTATCTCCAAAGTGTTTTCATTAAGGACCGAGGCGAGAAGACAGGTTTTTCTCAGAAGGGGAGAAAAGAATTCAGGTGGGGATTATGTTTGAGATACGCACTTTTGGGGGCGTCACTTTCCGGAAGGACGACCAACCCGTGCGAGGTCTACGCTCACACAAGGCATTGGCGTTGATGGCTTATCTTGGCGTTGAAGGAGGAGATCACCGACGTCAGTCCCTATCAAGCCTGTTCTGGCCGCAGAGTGACCAGCTGCTCGCGGCAAAGAGCTTGCGGGTCGCCCTCTCTAAACTACGCTTGGTTCTTGGAAACCAACTGAGGACCTCGCACCAGGTGGTGAGCCTCGATCCCGGTGCAGATATGTACATCGATGCTCTTGATTTAATCCAGAAGTATGCAGCTGGCTGCTATGAACAAGTGGTTAGGTTATTTGAGGGTCCCTTCCTCGCTGGCTTTCAAGTGGCCGAATCCGAGGCGTTCGAGACCTGGCGCGGTTGGCAGCAGGAATACTTCCAGCGTTTGGTAACTGAATCACTTCATCACCTCATCTCGCAAGCCCTGGATTGCGGGGACGATCGACGCTGCATTGACTGGGTACACCGACTGCTCAAACTCGACCCCCTTGATGAATTCGCCCACCAAAACGCGATGATAGCACTCGTTCGCAGTGGTCAGCGCGCCGCAGCACTGTCACAATTCAAGACATACCGGCACAACCTCCATGCTGAACTAGGCGTGGAACCTTCTCAGCCCACCCTGGATTTGATCGAGCGGATCCGACAAGGTGAAGACCTCCCCCAGGCACATCGGGCGCCGGTCAATCAAATCCTTCCCCCTCCTCAAACCCTCTTTATTGGTAGAGAGAGAGAATTGGCCGCGATTAATGAACGTCTCCTGGATCCCTCAAGTCGTTTAATCACCATAGTCGGACCCGGCGGGATCGGGAAATCACACCTTGCCCTACAAGCGTTACGCTCTAATCTGGATCACTTTCCAGATGGCGGCTACTTCGTACCTCTTAGCATGGTTACAAATGTCGAATTCATACTGCCCGAGATCGCTAAAACCCTTCGGTTTCATGTTGACTCCATGGGGGCTGGCGCAGCGCCTATAGAGCAGCTTCTGGATTATCTGGCCGCCCGACGTCTACTTCTGGTTTTGGATGAGTTCGATCATCTGGTAAAGGGATCCGATCTGATCCAAGAGGTTATTTTGCGGGCGCCTGGTGTAAAAATTCTGATTACGTCACGTGAACGGTTGCAACTCCAGGGAGAATGGGTACTTCAAATCAAGGGACTGCCCCTCCTTGCAGAAGAGTCAGAGAGGAACGAGGTTTCCGATGCGTTAACCCTCTTTGACATGCATGCCAGTCAAACCCTGGGCCTGAGACAACTGCCAAGCGAAGACCGGGACGATGCCTTAGAGATATGCAGGCTCGTCGAAGGCAGCCCGCTGGCGATTGAACTCGCAGCGTCTTGGACGGGCGCCCTATCATGCCGGGAGATTGCGTTTGAAATCGAACATGACCTTGATTTCCTCGCTAGTGCACGACGCGATCTGCCGCAGGTTCATCGCAGCATGCGCGCCGTCTTCGATCGTTCCTGGGATTTACTCGAGCCAAGCCAGAGGGATTTGTTCAGCAGGCTTTCAATCTTCCAAGGCGGTTTTGAGCGGTCGGTAGCGCGAGAACTGCTGGGTGCAGAAATCACCCAGTTGGCGGCATTGATGGATAAATCGCTTCTACGGAGAAATCCGCTCGGCCGGTTTACTATGCACCCACTCTTACAGCACTTTGCTTCGGAGAAGCTGGCTGAGGCGCCGGTCCTCCTCCGGACCATCCAGCAAAAACACAGCCGATACTACCTTCATCTCCTATCCAGGGAAGGATCGGAGGGAGTACGCTCCCATAAGGATGCAGAATATGACGCCCTTGCCCGCGAGGTGGCCAACATTCGCGCCGCGCTCACATGGGGCGTCGTGCATGAGCGGCAGGACGAGGCGCGCCAAACGCTGCGCGATGCGCTGGCTTTCTATATTGTCCATGGCTGGTTTGAGGGATATGACACCTTTGACCACCTGGGGAGTCTTATCCAATCCGTATCATCCGGTGGAGACCCTGAAAAAGCCCTCGAGCTCCCGATCTACCTCTCCGCCCGCATACACCAGGCTTTCTTTGCCGCCAATCTCGGGATGATTGAGGAGAGCGAGCGGATCTCCCGAGCCTGCCTGGAGCCTTTGCGAGCCGCCAAAATGGACACTGAACTTTCCATGTGTTTGCACAATCTTGGCCTGAATGCAGGCTTCCGAGGTGAGTATGACGCGGCCATCCCCTGGCTGGAAGAATCCATCACCCTTGCGAGAGAAAACCCCAACCCAGCCTGGCCTACATATTTACTTTGGTTGGGATACTTCCTTTGCGTGCAAGGGGCATTTGACGAAGGTATGGCGAAGTTTGAGGAGAGCTATCGTCTCTTTGAGGCGGATGGAATCTTGTGGGGGATTGGCTTCGCCCTCAGCAAGATGGGCTTAGCTTGGTACGAACGGGGCGACTTCACACTGGCCATGGACCATCATCGTCGGGCATTAGAGATCTTCAGGCAGACCGGTGAAACCGTCGGGGAGGCGTACACCCTGAGCCGGATGTGCGTCGATGCCTGCGGTATAGGTGCCTACGAGGACGCAGTACGATTCGGACAGCAGGGTTTGAGTATTTTTCAGAAGGTCGACCACCGCTGGGGAATCCCCATCACCCGCTGCCGCTTGGCGTTCGCCCACCTTGGCGGAGGTGAAGTTGATGTAGCTAAAACCCTTCTAGAAGATGCGCTTACGGATTCGCTACGCTACGAGTTGGTCCCCGTAGGTCTCTTTGCTCTCACGGGGCTGGCATGTGCGTTCGCAGCCGGAGGAAATCTCTCCCTGGCTCAGGAAATCATCTCACACATCCGAAAACACCCACAATTGCCTTCTTCCGTGCTGGATTTGGCACAGCCTTGGATCGGCGAATGGCTCGTTTCCGATGTGTCTGAGATCGAAACGATATCTTGGACCTCGGACGACCTGCCGGACCTTAAGACGCTCGCGGAGCCTTATCTAAAAAGCGCGTCCACGTCGGAATTGGAAACTGCGCAAACATCCTGAAGAGATCAAGTTGGACGAAGTTTTAGAGGGCCCGACCGTTGCACGCCTGGGTCCCGGAAGCCTTTCTGAAGGAGAACCACGGTCTTCGTGAATACCTGCCATGAACGCCAAGTTGCCTGATATCGTCTAGTCAAGGGAAAGCCGTCTTGTGAAGGTGCTCACTACGAAGTTAGAAGTCAATCACAGCATGACTTGGACCCAATCTCGAATCTTTCCACAACCCCCTGCAGCCTTGATCGCTCTTTAAAACATGGATTTCCACAACCCGACTTGGTTGAAACAAGAGATCCTTGTCTGCCTACTGAAGCGCTTCGTTGATTTGGGTTTCCAGGTCTTCCGTTCTCGTCTGGTTAGAACTGATGGCGACCTTGTTTCGGTGTCTGTCATCACCGGTCCGCGTCCCGTGATTTGTCCCTTACTCAGGTGAGCTAAGCCATTCCTTCTTCTCGGTAATTTTCGACGCATCCATGGACCCGCGTGAATAAGTTCAGATAGATGTGAGACAGTAGCGAAGAAAAGCAATTGGAGCCATCCTTGAGTCTGGATAAGACAAACAGGAGGCTCCAATGCGGATAG
>SDBU01005481.1_pt1 | contig 15165 bp, 13 predicted proteins | sample 2277071 | NCBI WGS metagenome assembly SDBU01 (sample SAMN10397929, study PRJNA504765) | marine sediment metagenome | isolation source: marine sediment core GS08_GC12, 126 cmbsf | place: Arctic Ocean: Gakkel Ridge, Loki's castle | collected 2008
TCTCTCCTGGGCAACATAGGTTATCTCAACACCAAACTTCTCCCCGGAGCCCATATAATCGAATACCTGCTCTCTTCGGTAGCCAACTACGAGCACAATATTGCGAATACCATTTTGAGCCAGTGACTCAACCACGTACTGGAGTATGGGCTTACCGGCTATGGCCAGCATCACCTTGGGCTTGGTAGCGGTAAATGGTCTGAGCCTCTGCCCCTCACCCGCGGCTAGAATCACTGCTTGTTTCATTTTCCTACCTCTATAAGATATCGTTTACTAACCCTTCCCACTTAGCCGGGATTTCTCATTTCAACTCGCGATGAGGCAATTTTCATCCCTCGTCGCTCCTGTTACCAATATTATATCCATAGCATCTGGCTGTCAATCTTCATCTCGGAGCCCTGTAGTAATCCTCGACATGTAAGCCATGTACCGCATCCCCCAAAATCCCTGTCTATCAGCGCTAGCGAAGCTCTCCACTGGGGAAGAGGCGATACTTCCCCTATCCTCTCCAGAATGGCAGAAAACACCTCCCTCGACACCGCCACCTCAGCTAGCTCGAAGATAATCTGCCGAGCATGGCGCGCAGTCCGGCCCCCCATTTTGATCAGCTTTACTTAGAGGCTGCGAAGTAACCAGTTGTTGATTACCTTCGGTAGGCGTAGCCTGCGCAGGAAGCTCCCGGGTTGTAGGCCAGGACTAAAAGCTGGAGTCACTCCTGGTTGGCAACAAACCAGTGACAGTGGAGCCTTGCTCAGTATAGGGCATACTTGCCCTGCTTAAGCCACTGCTTTGCTGTCCCATGCCTGTTGTAGCAGTGCACCACACCCTCAGGTTTGGCGAAGAGGTTAGTCACGACAAAGCCCACTCGGGGGAATAGCTGTCCCCGATGCCACTCCACTTTGGCTACCATCCGCCTGGTGTGTTCCCACCTCCTTGCCTGATACTGGAAGTCGTGGTAGCAGATTACGGGCTTCTCAAGTAACTCCCCTTCCGGACGTTTCAGCAGTTGCTTAATCTCCCGTTCCAGGGTATATGTTTTTGGCAAGTGAAAAGAAGAACACTTCCCGCCGTAACAATCTTTGAATATGTTTGGTCTTAATAAGCTAGACATTGATAGTAGCGGTGCACTCGGTGCAATCCTGTTAACGACTCATAAAGGTTAATAAAGGACACGAGGTAATATGAAAATGATTTTCTGACCGCCACTTGACCACAATTTCTTATTATTGATTTCGCCCAATAGAGCTATTAACAATATTCTATAAATGAGTATATTATATGTTATTTACAATTTAGATAAAGCTTGGTATCATGCGGTTTATAGGAGATATAATGGATAATCTAAGAGAAAAGGTAAAGGAGCTACGAAAGAGCATGGTCTGGGTACTGACCTGCCCCCCAATGAATGGTCCGGTTATGTCTTTACAAATAGCACATTTTCAGTTATAACATAATCATAGATAATTAGGGGGATAGCTAAGTGGTAGAACTAAAACCTAATGATAGACCAAAAGTCATAGCTGGTATTCCCGCCTTTAATGAAGAGAAATATATTGGCACAATTGTACTTGAGACTAGGCAGTATGTAGATGAGGTAATCGTGGTCGACGATGGGAGTACTGACAAAACTGCCGACGTTGCGAGGCTAGCAGGAGCTAACGTAATACAGCACACACAAAATAGAGGGTATGGAGCTAGCATTCAGACGATACTGGCCGAGGTAAAAAAAGGAGAATCTGAGATTCTCGTTATCCTTGATGCCGACTTCCAGCACAATCCTGCTGAGATTCCCCAACTTGTTGAGCACATATCAGAAGGTATTGACCTCATTATCGGCTCAAGACGACGGCAAGGAGGCAATATTCCAAAGTACCGTCGCATCGGACAGCGAATCATATCCGCTTTCTCTCGAATGTTGTCCGGGGAAAATGTGTTTGATTCTGAGTCTGGATTCAGGGTTTTTTCTCAGAAGGCGATAGCCACATTACAGCTTAAGGAAAGGGGGATGGCTATATCGGCGGAGACCATAGCCGAGGCTGCCAAAAACGGCTTAAAGATTATGGAAAGCCCAATCTCTATTAGATATACTGCTGACGGCTCAACAATGAACCCGGTGGTGCATGGTGTTGGAGTGCTAACACGCATTGTTTTTATGATTTCTGAAAGGAAACCTCTAGTGTTTTTCGGATTAAGTGGTATACTCCTAGCGGGGCTCGGAATTGCTGCTGGTATGAGGGTGATTGATATTGCCAATAGTGGAGAAGGGGTAGCACTGGGTACTGCTCTGGTGTCAATCTTACTAATTATTTCGGGTATGTTAACTTTGTTCACTGGTATGATACTCCACGCCTTATCACGCGGAATAAAAGAATTGACATCGAAGGACGAGAGAAATTAGTAAATGCTTATATTTTAGATATGAGTGCGTCAGTATAGACTACTCTCTTGGCGGAATATTTGAAGTTGATTCCTGGGAGAACTAATACACAGTAATTGTAACTCTCATGCTGTTGCCCAACCAAAAATTTTGTTTATCAATTATGAGCAGCAAGCCAAAACCGTTTGATAGGACGGACGTTTATTATGTCCACGCTTTCTCCATTTTACCATACTATGTGCAGTATAAAGCAGAGGAATTTCAGGCTTATTGATTTTCCAGAGGGGGGCCATGTATTCTGAAGAAAAGATACATCCTTTTTAAAAGAATTGTGAGGTTTGGATGAAGAGTGGTCTGGTAACTACAATAATATCCGCATATAACGCAGAAAGTTTCATAGCAGATTCCATTCGCAGCATACTAAGCCAGACCTATGAAGATTGGGAGCTTATAGTTATTGATGACTGCTCTTCAGACAATACTTCTCGGGTTATAGAGCGATTCTTTGGCAATAACCCGCGCATAAAGCTCATTCATAACAAAAATAACCTTGGTCCTTACCCATCTGCAAATATAGGTCTAAAACATGCACAGGGAGAGTTTATTGCACGACTGGATGCAGATGATGTTTCAGAGCCGCTGAGACTTGAAAAACAGGTTAATTTTTTAAACACTCACCCCGACACTATGCTGGTTGGTTCTGGAGCTTATTTAATTGATGCTACGGGCCGTAAAGTTAGAAAGATTAATGTAGTTGCAAGAGATAGTATTATTAGAAAACTTATGATACGCGTCAACTTGTTTTTACATAGCTCTGTACTGGTTAGAAGAAGGACTATGGAAGATATGGGGGGGTATAGAGAAAAATTTCGTTATGTGGCGGACTATGACCTATATTTAAGGCTTAGTGATAAATACACACTCTCAAATATTCCTGAGTATCTAATCGGCTGGAGAAACCTAGGGACTGGAATAACCATGCAGCACCATATTTCACAGAGAATATTCGCCGATATTGCCCGTGAGTTTACGTTTGAGAGGAAAGAAAAAGGATATGATAGTTATGAACGTATGGACGTTGATGAAAAAATTAATGTGATGATGAAGAATAATTATAAGCATTATCGTTGTGACTATGGTGTCTACAGAGCATTTTTCAGTAAACAATATAAAGAAGGGCTGATTGAGATATTAAAAGGGGTTAGAAGAGGAGGAATTCCATACAATTCGCTGATGCGAGGGGTCGTTCAGGTTATAGCCAGACTTTAAATTGGGCTTATGGCTTTAAGAGAGAATAAGACAAGAGAACAAATTTGAAATCATTCTATAATTCCCAAATCCCAATGTTTTGAGGATGTACTTTGGAGAAGAGTAAGATATTATTTTCAACTCCAGCAGGGTCAACATTCTGCCTGAAGGACGAATTACTATTAAGAAAGCATTACGAAGTGAAAGCCATAGATTATTCCTGGAATAAAAGAAGGAGTATTTTGATATTCCCTATAAAAGTATTCTTTGGAACTTTGTGGTGTGATTTGACTTTTTCGTGGTTTGCAAGTTTTCACGCTTTCTTTACGGTTATTTTTTCAAAGGTATTCAGGAAGAAATCTATAGTAGTCATCGGCGGCTATGATGTCGCTAAGATTCCGGAAATGGGATATGGACTCATGACGTATCCTATAATTCCTCACATGGTAAAATTTGTCTTGAAGAATGCCGATAAAGTGCTAACCGTAGATGATTCATTAAAAGAAAATATCGTAAGGAATACCGGGGTAAGCAGGACAAACATAGAGACAATTCCTACTGGCTATGATGCGGAAATCTGGAAACCGAGCGGGCAGAAAAAGGAAGATTTGGTGATCACTGTGGCAATTGTAACGGGTGAAAATAGAATGAGGGTGAAAGGAGTAGAGACATTTGTTAGAGCGGCAGAATATCTACCAGTGGTAAAATTCATTCTAATTGGTTCTTGCGATGACAAGAGTATGAATTATCTTAAGTCAATAGCACCGGCTAATGTAGAGTTTTCCGGCTTCATTCCAAATCAAGAATTGTCCCAATGGTATAGTAGAGCGAAGGTATATTGTCAACTATCTAAATTTGAAGGGCTTCCCAATGCATTATGTGAGGCGATGCTTTGTAAGTGCGTGCCGGTAGCAACCAGAATTGGCGGAATGCCGAACGCAATTGGAGATGCTGGATTCTATGTTCCATACGGAGATGTAAAAGCCACCGTGGTGGCAATTAATAAAGCTTTAAATTGCAACAAAGCAAGAGGGGCAAGAGAAAGGATTAAGAAGATGTTTCCTCTAAAAAAGAGGGAAGAGAAACTGTTAAAGGAAATAGATGAACTTTTAAAGGACCGTAGTGTGACCGACGAAACGATTTAGCATTGAACCACAATTTACTGCAGAAGAGGGAAGCAAGTATAAAGTTTTTTAGGTAAAAAGCCAGTGAGATGATGTAACTGGCGATGGATAGGACAGAGACAGAGGTAAACTTGCTTAAGAAGATATGTTTTGTTTCTCTTAGCTCATACCCCATATTAGCAGGAAAGAATATGGGAACTGCTGGAGGAGCCGAGGTTCAACAGGTTCTTCTGGCTAAAGAACTCGTAAGGCGCAATTATGATGTAAATTTCATCACTTACGGTGATGGCCAGGCGTCCATTGAATATATAGAAGGCATTAAAATAATCAAGGTTTACAAGCGAGAGGATGCCGCTACTCTATCTTTGTTGGCAAAGGCTTGGCATATTTGGAAAGCTATCAGGGAAGCTGATTCAGAAATGTACTTTTATGAAGGAGGAGCGGCAGGAGTTGTCTCATCCTTCTCGCGTCTAAGAAGAAAGAAATTCGTTCGGTATATCTCTTCAGACAGCAGTGTCAGTAAGAATATCTCCCTTATAGGTCATAAGTGGTATCACATACGCGCTGAGTGGCTTGATATTAAATTGGCAGATGTTGTTATCGCACAGAACGAGTTTCAGAGAAATATGCTAAAGGAGAATTTTGGGAGGAAAAGTATCATAATTAATAATGCTCTTCCAATCTCTGCTCGGGCGCTACCAGAAAAGGCGAATCCTCCCATTACACTGTGGGTAGCGACAATAAAAGAAGTCAAGCAACCGGAGCTATTTTTGAAATTAGCAGAGGCAATACCCGAAGCAAATTTTCAAATGATTGGAGGGCCGGGTGACAATTTAGAGTTTTACGATGAAGTAAAGGAGTCCGCAACAACTATACCGAATTTAGAATTTCTAGGATTTGTCCCGTTTCATGAAATTGACCGATACTTCAGGCAAGCATCGATTTTCGTGAATACCTCAAAGGTTGAGGGGTTCCCAAGTACATTCATCGAAGCATGGCTACAATTTGTGCCTATAGTAAGTCTTATTGTAGACCCGGATGAGGTAATCCGCACGAACAAATTGGGTTTCTATTCAAAGATATTTAATCAGTTGGTTGAAGATGTAAAGAAATTACTTAAGGATAGGCCTTTACGCCAAGAAATGGGTGAAAACGCCAGGCGATATGTTGAAAAGGAACATGACATTACCAAGATCGTGGATAAATACATAGAAGTATTCGCTTGCCTATAAAAGGGCAGGCCCAATATAATTCTGAAGCAATGGCATGTGGAACACCAATTCTCGCCGCTCCAGTTGGAGCAATTCCAGACGCGATGAAGGACAGTGAAACTGGTTTTATCATGGAAGATAATTCTGTAAATGTATAGCCGAAAATATCAATAAGGCTCTAAATCACATCCAACCTTAAGGAAATTGCTTAAAGTGTCTGTGCCCCTGTGGAGAAGGAATACGCCTATCAAGCAACGATAGAGGGATACAGGGATGCTTTAGGTAAATTGCTGGATGATAGGAGGTAACGCAATGAAGGAGAAGAGTGGCTCAAAAGCGAGCCAGAGAATGAGCAAGGTCTTGGTAACAGGGGGCGGCGGTTTTTTGGGCAGGTACTTGGTTAAGAGGTTACTTAGCAAGCATAAGGACATAACAATTAGAATAGTTTCAAGAAACGAGAAGGAGATTAGAAGCGTACTGACAATGTGTCCTAGCGAGAAATTAGAACCTATCATAGGAGATATTAGAGATATTGATATATTGAAATATGCTTTGAGAGAAGTTGATACTGTAGTGCATCTGGCGGCTATGAAGCACATCGATTTTTGTGAGATGTATCCTTTGGAAACTATTACCATAAATGTTAATGCAACAATGAATCTATTGAAATTCTTTGAAGGTGATACATTTGTAGCAATGTCGACAGACAAAGCGGTGGAAGCTACGAGTTGCTATGGTGCTACAAAACTTTTATTAGAGAAGCTGGTCTTGGGAAAAGCTAAAGAGGACAAATCTCGACGGTATATGATTGTTAGGTCTGGGAATATCTTTGGCTCTAGTGGTAGTGTGTTAGAAAAGTGGAAACAGCAGCTAGAACAAAGTAATGAAATCATCGCTACAGATTTGGGAATGACTCGGTTCTTCATAGACGTTAATATTTTAGCTGATTTTATTATTGGGATTATAGAGCAGGGCGACACTGGGAACATATATATCCCGTTCCAAAAGACAATAAAATTGGGGGATCTAGCTGATGCTGTCATTGAATTGAAGGGGAACAAGGATACTAGAATCAAGGTTGTCGGATTAAGACAAGGTGAAAAGCTTCATGAAAGATTATTTCTTGAGGAAAATGTAATTACTACTTTGCAGAATGGTTACTCGCAAAACGCAGAAAAGATGCAGGTGGAGGAGATTAAGAACTTCATTAAGAACTTCATTAGATTGGAAGAATGACCGCGCCTTGGTTGAGAAAGAAATATACCTGCAAAAAGGGGTAGAGAGAAATAGGAACGCCCTAGCTAGACTGGGATAGGCATGTTAACGAGAAAGACAGCGGGTGGAATGAGCGGTGAATATAGAATTTAAAAGGGCGATATACAATCTGGACAGGACACTGGCAATTTTAGGTCTGGCTTTAGCCATTATTCTAATCATAGCATCATTCATAGCAGAAAATCCCATGTATACCATCGTAGGTATCATTTTGCTCTTTGCTTGTATAGCCTATTTATACATTGGGAGAAACAAAGAGTTACCTGGTATATCAGAGTTACCAAGAACCCATTCGCTCTATCTACTATTAAACGTATTTTTCTTTTCAGCCCTTCTATTCAGTATATTATCGTTATATCTCCGACCAGATCCATACGTTAGACCTCTGAGTTACTTTATCTCTATAGTCATGATGGCGGGCATACTAACCGTGGAGATATTATCCCTTTCTCGCAGTAAGACTTATACCTATTTTGTATTGGCAAAGATAATGCTGATTCCGTTAAGCCTGGTGTTGTCGCAATTGCTTCTATTTCCTACACTTATTGGTGACGACCCCTGGTGGCATCAATGGTTTACTCAAAGTATATTAGACTCGGGATTTATTCCCGAAGGTACCATTTATTCACGGCTACCTATAATGCACCTCTTGAATGCGGCAACTTCTTTAGTTACCGGTTTAGACTACAAAATGGCGGCAATGTTTTCGCTCACTTCGGTACCGATAATCTGTCTTTTATTATTTATATTTCTTCTGGGCAGATTCATCTTTAACGCTAAGGTCGGGTTGCTTGCTGTGCTGCTTGTAGGAGTTTCAGATATTTTCATTGGCATGTCCTCCCAGATAAAGCCCAACACCTTCGCTATTTTCATAATACCCGCTATCTTGTATTTGCTATTTAAGCTAAAGACAACCAGACCCCTCGTAGCCATCTCGCTGTCCATACTTCTCATGATGACTGTAATTCTTACTCATACAGTAGTTAGTATGTGGATAGCGATACTTCTTTTTGCTTTGTGGGCTGGATTTGAAGTTTTTAACAGGACATATAATAGGCGGAATACAGTGGTAACATATACCATTACAATCTTGTTTGTTGTTGCCATGTTAGGATGGTGGATGTTTGCCGCTGGGTACATAACAAACCTCGCACTGTTGATAAAGTGGGGGTTTAGCGTTGATTATTGGACTCAATTTGCCTCTCCTCAAGAGGTGGCTGCCCAATATATGCATAATGTGCCATTTTCTGCATCGCTATTCAATTTAATAGGGCGCTATTTCTTTTTGGTTGTCTCTCTTCCCGGATGCTTTTATATGCTCTCTAAAAGAGTTAGCCATCCATATGCCTTTAGTCTCACCGCTGGAATAATGTTAATAGTAGGGGTGACATTTGTTGCCTCAGTATTCCACTACGAATACGAAATCCTTACGGATAGATGGCATTACTTTGCTGTAATTCTGTCCTCCTTACCACTTGCTGTCACCCTTCTTTTGTTTTCGGCGAGAATAAAAAATGAGGTTGGGAAAGCATTATTTGTGACAACATTAGTAGCTGCTCTAACCTTTTTAATGATTATGACTCCTCTATCGAATATGGATAACCCACTATTTAAGAATACTGTAATTCGGAGGGCGTATACACAATCTGAACTGCAGGCGGCTGAAACTATACTAGAACTAACTGATCAGAATATAGCCACAGATAATGGGCCTGTGGCGCACTTTTATTATTTACCCCAATTTCCCCCCGACCGGATATCCTCATTGGGGGAATCCCTTTTTACCAAAGATTTTACAGAGCATCGGGATTCTTTAATTATGATTAGAACAGAATTTAGCCAAGGTACGATTGCTTTCAAAGGAGATTATTTTGTAAAATTAGGCTACGATCCTGCACAATACCTTGCCGAGCAAGGTTTTTCCCGCATCTATAACTCTGGCCCAGTTAGTGCTTTCTCTAAGCCATGACCGGTGCGTAGCCAGACAAACTACTGAGGATGTTTGAAAAGTTCATAGATTCTAGAGTGAACCAAATCTAAGGGTACATACGTTGAAGATCAAGATACGGAATGAACTTATACTCCTAAATCTGCTGGCTCTTGCTCTAATTATTGCCATAATCCTCTTCCCACTCAATGGTCTCCGCATTGCTCTGGGACTCCCGTTTCTACTTTTCTTTCCGGGTTACACACTTATGGCAGCTCTATTTCCAAAAAGGGAAGGGATGGATGCCATTGAGAGGATAGCACTGAGCGCTAGTATAAGCATTGTCGTGGTGCCATTGATAGGGCTGATTGTTATTTATACTCCATGGGGGATAAGATTGGAGCCAATCCTCTACTCTGTAACTTCATTCATATTTATTACCTCAATTGTTGCCTGGTGGAGACAAAAAAAACTTCCCGAGCCGGAGCGGTTTGGTATTGAGTTCCTGTGGAAGGTACCGGGTGGAGGTTGGGGTGCGTGGGATAAGGTGCTACACATAGTATTGGTTATCACCATCTTGGGAACACTAGGGATGCTGGGTTATATTATAGCTGTACCCAGGGTAGGGGAAACGTTTACCGAGTTTTATATCTTGGGACCTCATGGCAAGGCTCAAAACTACCCAACCAATTTCTTTATTGACGGAGATGAAGTAGTCCTCGTGAGATATGGCGATAGCGAAACTCGAGAGGCAAAAAGAGGTAATGTCATCCTGGGAATAGTGAATCATGAGAATGAGCTGGCGACTTACCTCGTAAGGGTGATAATAGACGGAGAGCAAGTAAAAGTCTATCTTGATGGAAATGAATCAGGTAGTATTGGACCGATTGAGCTGAGTCACGAAGAGAAATGGGAACATGAAATAGGCTTTGCTCCCCAACATGTCGGCAATGGTCAGAAGGTGGAATTTGTGCTCTACAAAGATGGAGTTCCCTACTTCGAAGACCCGCTCCATCTTTGGAGTGACGTAAAGATTCAGGATTAAAAACCCTGGTAATTATAAGGGCGGAGTCGTCACAGCATAAATGTTCGATCGAAAACAAAAGGCAAGCCAATACTGATACCACAATATTATCAGTCCCGGCTCGTTCCTTTCCAGAACACCTTGGTTCCACATGTGGGACATATCCATTGAGATTTATGGGCGACTATGTTTGCAGCTTGTCCCCTTAGCCAGATACAAAGTGTAAAGATTGTGATTTCTCTTTACCTGGAATACCAATTTTCAAAATATACATAATAATTTCTAATAGTCTCATATAGCTTGGAACTCTTAATCATCACAGTCCTCCCCAAATATGACCGTATAATATTTATGTCATTTTTGATATCAAAGCGGGTTAAATTGAAAACCTTTTTATATTCTTCCCTTGCCAGTTTCATGTTGCCCTTTCGCACATATGCATCTGCAACTGTCTTATGGAAATATATTCTCTCTTTTTTGCTTAAATGCGCAATTAGACTTCTTATACCTTTCTCCTTTATTGCTCTTAATAGCTCTTCACCTAAATTGTTATCCGCTAACCTTCGGATAAGGAAAATATACAGTGTGGATTCCTCCACATTCGTAAGCCTAACGTTTTCACTATGATATCTTAATTTGTATAGTATCTGTCTTAAACTCCTTACATCATGATGCTTTGCAATTCTTAACCATAATTCATAATCTTGTGAATATCTAAAGAGTTCATTATATCCTCCCAATTCATCAATGATGGCCTTCTTAAACATCGCTGAACCGTGAGTAATGGCATTAGTTTTGAGAAGATCTTTGCTTGTTTTTAGCAAAACAATCGCTTTTCTTAATATCTTTCCATCTTCATCGATGACATACTTACTTGTACCTAATAACGCCGTTTCTGGATGGTGCTCGAAATACTTTATCTGTTCTTCAAATCGGTTTGGCAAAGAAATATCATCCGCATCTTGCCTGGCAATATATTCTCCACGAGCTTCTGTTATGGCTTTGTTTAAAGATTTTGTTAAACCGATATTTATTTCATTACTTATTACCCTTATTCTTTCATCTTGATAACTCTGGATTATCGCTAAGGAGCTATCCGTTGAGGCATCATTGACTATGATAAACTCAAAATCAGCAAAGGTTTGATTGAGAATGCTCTCTATCGCTTCTCTGAGATACCTCTCCCCATTGTAAACTGACATTATGACGCTTATTCGTGGATGACTCAGCATTTGTATTTGTTCTACTTCTTCGTTGAAGTGTGCCCTCTTTCCTCCATATAATCTTTGAGGGCATCCTGCCATGGCCTCATGTCATCCATTCCTAAAAGCCTCAGATGGTAGTTATCAAGCACTGAAAAATTGGGCCTCTTAGCTTTTTGAGAATACTGGTCTGAGGTTATAGGAATGATAGGGTTTTTCAAGCCTGCTAAACTCAATATCTCTTTAGCAAACTCATACCAGGAGCAAGAGCCTTTATTGGTAATATGGAATATTCCGTAATATTCAGTAATGATAAGCTGAGCTATTTTTGATGCTAAGTCTTTAGTATATGTAGGAGAGGATATTTGGTTATGTACAACCTTTAAATCCACTCCTTCCTTCGCACGCTTCAATATGGCTTCCACAAAGTTTCCTCCCTTACCACTTGCCCCGGCAACACCAAAGAGCGCCGACGTTCTAATAATGAAATGTCTAGAACAGAGGCATCGCACCAGATCTTCTCCGGCAAATTTGGATTTACCATAAACATTTAATGGGACAGGCGTATCAAACTCAGTATGAGGGACAGTGCGGGGCTGATTCTTCACGCCAAATACATAGTCAGTGCTAATATGAGCCAGCTTTGCCCCGATTTCTTGGGACATTACCGCTATGTTTCGAGCTCCTATCGCATTGACTAAAAATGCCTTGTCCTGCTCAACTTCGCAGTCATCGACCATCACATAAGCAGCCGTATTTACAACTACATCGGGTTTGTTTTTACTAAATGCTTCCTTAATTGAACTCTCATCTGTGATTTCAATATCAGCATGAGTGAGTGGGATAATTTCAAAGCCTTGCAAAACCTTGCATAAATCCGTTCCTAGTTGCCCATTTGCCCCGGTCACTAAAACCCTCATCTCTGAGAATACATCCTTGCATAGTATTCAAGATATTCTCCGCTCTTAATTTTCCGCCACCATGATTCATGCTCCATGTACCAATTAACCGTGTCTTTTAACGCTTTCGCAAAAGGATGGCTAAGTTCCCAGCCTATCTCTTGAGTTATCTTGGTAGTATCCAGTGCATACCGGAGGTCATGACCGGGCCGGTCAGTAACAAAGGTGATAAGATTTTTAGGCTTACCTAACATATCTAACAGTTTATGTACAAGCTCAAGATTTGTTCTCTCATTACCGGCTCCTATATTATATGTCTCCCCTGGTTTGCCTCTTTGAATTATCAAATCTATAGCCCGGCAATGGTCTTTAACATAAATCCAATCACGTACATTGAGCCCATCACCGTAGATAGGAATAGGCTTATCCTCTAAAGCATTAGTAATGACTAAAGGAATAAGCTTCTCAGGGAATTGATAAGGACCGTAATTATTAGTACAACGGGTTATTATTACAGTTAGTCCATATGTCTGGTAATAGGCATGACACAGGATATCTGCGGCTGCCTTGCTTGCTGCGTAAGGACTATTAGGCAAAAGGGGAGATTTCTCCGTAAACTCCCCTCCCGCTCCTAAAGAGCCATAAACTTCATCTGTTGAGATCTGAACGAATTTTGGTATTTGATATTGCCTTGCTCCCTCAAGAAGCACTTGAACCCCCTTCATATTGGTTTCTATGAAGGGAGAGGAGTCTAGGATGCTTCGGTCTACGTGCGATTCGGCGGCGAAATTTACGATGACGTCCCAACCCTCGCTGAAAAGTTCGCTTATTAGCTCTCGGTCAGCTATATCTCCTTTTATGAAGCGATAGCTACTGTCATTCTCAACGTCTTTCAGATTGTCCAAGTTTCCGGCGTAAGTAAGCTTATCCAGATTTGTCATCTTCCAGCTGGGGTGGTTCTTCAGCCCATAACGAATAAAATTGCTTCCTATAAATCCCATCCCACCGGTTACAAGGAGCTTCATTTATTCCCCCCTAAGCCTTATTTATGTGATGGGTAAAACCAGTCCCAGGGTTGATTTACCCTAGGATCATGTTTGTTGTCATTTATCTCTGAAGGAATAATAGCAGGATCATTCCACGGTCTCCGTTCTTCATCCGGGTTTTCGTAGTCATAAAGCTTGGTTGCAAAGTAAACCGTCAAGGAAGGCTCACTGCTAATGGTTTTCGTTCCATGCCAGTAGTGCCCAGGTATTCTGGCCACTATGAGCTTATCTTCGCTGCAAATCACTTCGGCAAGCCTTTTCGTCACTTCATCATAAGCGCAAATTTTCAAGGTGCCTTTTATCACTAGGAAGTAATCAACTTGACCGCGAAGGTGCCTATGCCATGCCCTGACAATATTGGGGTAACTATAACTTAAATTGCCCTGTGTTATCCATTCATCTATAAAATCCTGCCAGTCCTGCCTCAATGCCTCGGCAAAGAATCCCCTCTCATCAGGAAATATATTAAGCTCACAGGTTTTAACACCTTCCAAGGGATATGTCTTCACCATTTGTCTCACCTCGTTAGTAGTTTCATGCCTAAATGTTGGATGAACATCGAATCATAACTCTATCTTAGTATCATCACCGACAAACAGTCGAACTGCCTTGGAGCTCTGGTCTTGCTTGACCACTTCGGTACCTTTACCAATAAGACTATCAGCTAAACGCTCAATATTGGAGATATAGCAATCCTCCAGGATAACAGAGTGCTCTATGCAGGAATGTTCAACTACTGTACCAGCGGCTATACTGGTAAAAGGACTGATAAAGGCACCTTTAATTTGGCAATTCTCAGCAATGGACACTGGACCTCTGATGGTGCTGTTTGTTACTTTTGTTCCCTCTTTAATTTCGACTCTGCCGACCACCTGGCTTGTAGCATCAATATCACCTCTTATATCGCGCTTTAAGAATTCGTCCAGTACAACGCGGTTAGCCTCTAGAAGGTCAACCTTTTTTCCGGTATCAAGCCACCAGCCCTGGAGGATATGGCTTCTGGTTTCCTTACCGCTTTCCTGCAGACTCTGAATAGCATCGGTTATCTCTAGCTCGCCACGCCAAGAGGGTTCAATCTGGGCTATTGCATGATGGATCTCTGAGGTAAAGAGATATACTCCTACCAGGGCGAGATTACTTTTGGGCTCTTTTGGTTTTTCCACCAGGCGAATTACCTTCCCTGAGGCATCGAGCTCAGCAACGCCAAAAAGGCGAGGATCGGCAACTTCCTTCAGCAGGATAAAGGCATCGGGCTTATATCTATTGAATTCTTTAACGAAACTTTTAACGCCGGCTTGAACAAGGTTGTCACCAAGAAACATAAGGAAGCGAGAGTCACCCAGGAAATCTCGGGCTACCTTCACCGCATGAGCCAGACCTAAAGGCTCAAGTTGCTGAATATAAGTGACTTGAGTATCCCATCTTGAGCCATTCCCCACAGCCTCTCTAATCCACCCCTCTGTTTCTGGTGCAACAATGACGCCAATATCGCTAATACCGGCCTCTGTAATCTGGTCCAAGACATAGAACAAAATGGGTTTGTTGGCGACAGGGAGAAGCGCTTTGGCGATAGTCGTGGTCAGGGGCTTAAGCCTTGTTCCCTTGCCGCCGGCTAATACCAAAGCTTTCATACAGAATACCCTCCACTATATCTTATCATAAAGACCTGCTTATTTGACTCCAGTGGTAGCCAGGGCCTCTTTTCCCGTATTTATCGAATTCTATCTCTTCTTTCATCCTTGCTTACCCATATGGTCATTCTACTGGTCATTCCCAAGTAGGATAGTAAAATAACTACCGCTTTCAAAATCGTTTTCCTAAAGAATTTATTG
>SDBU01005482.1_pt1 | contig 15165 bp, 11 predicted proteins | sample 2277071 | NCBI WGS metagenome assembly SDBU01 (sample SAMN10397929, study PRJNA504765) | marine sediment metagenome | isolation source: marine sediment core GS08_GC12, 126 cmbsf | place: Arctic Ocean: Gakkel Ridge, Loki's castle | collected 2008
GTTACATATTTGCCTACAGACTAAATCACCCACACTGCACTTACCATCCGTAGTAAGAGCCTGCGCGCATGACGGGTGCGGGCAATTCCCTGCTTAAGCAGTCCAAGATGCGCCTACGGTTCACTCCTTGAGAGGGACAGCGTTGACGACAATCGAAGCCGCCGCCTCAAAGCTGAGATGTTCCGTATTGATAACCAGGTCGTATTGTACCGGGTCCTCCAGCTCTGCTTGAAAATACCTCTTGATAAACTCGCGACGGCTGCTATCAGAGCGTGCTATCTCCTTCTTAGCACTCTCTTCGTCCACCTTCATGTCTTCTATGACACGCTTCATTCTTATCTCCAATGGTGCCACTACTAGGACATGAGATGCCCCGGGATAGTCTTTTAAGATGAACTCGCTGCCCCGCCCACGGATTACAATCGACTCGCTTCTACCCAGTTCTCTAACGATAGACTGCAATACTGCTAGATAGCGAGTATCGTCTAGAGGTATTTCCCAGGCAGGGAGATGGACACCCTCAAAGCCCGCTCCGGAGGCATAGTCGTGTCCCAAGGCTTTTGCGATGCGTCCCAGCAGAGTACCAGGCGGCATCTCTTTCTGTGCCACCTCTTGTTTGCGTCTATTAAGTACTTCAGCTACCTGGGCAATGATTTCACGGTCAACGTAGTCAGCATGAATCTTATCAGCAACCAGTCTTCCTATTTCCGGTGCCCCACTTCCCAATTGTCCCCGAATTGTTACTACGGGCATTTAACCCTCCTTTGGTCAGACCTGACCGGAAGTAGTCTCCTCCTTATTCAGAGACTTGCAGTTCGGACTGTTGGGAGTTACATTTTAAGGAACTGTGCTGCTCTTGTCAAACATAGGTAATCCAACCAGCCCAAAACCGCTCCTTGCTTCTCAGTGTGTGCTAGCACACTGAACACCTTTTCTCTTAGAGCTGTGCCCATAACAGTCAGTCAGTTTTTTCCCGCCGGGGGATACCGTTACGTAGAGAGTGCGAAGCGCTATGGCAGTGGTATCGAGGGTCTATAATAGGTTATAATAAGACTATCGATACGGGAAAGAACTCTGCATCTCAGGGTGGGTATTGATTTTTGGAGCAAGATGCCTGAATTCAATGGGCGAGACACAGTAGCAACTCTACACGTCGCCATGGTGTCGCCGGAGATTGCTCCCTTGGCTAGGACCGGCGGTCTAGGAGACGTGCTGGGTTCTCTGCCCGGAGCCCTCGAAAAGCTTGGACTGCGAGTATCACTCATCATGCCGGCGTACCGGTCTATCCTTCAAGGCAATTCTCCGCTGGAGGATACTGGTATCCGTTTCACCGTATCCGTCTCCGCTCGCCAAGAGCCGGCGAGCTTGTTAAGGACGAGGAGTGGCAACGATATTTACGTTTACCTCATCCGCGCCGATAAGTATTTTGACCGGGATTATCTTTACTCCACACCACAAGGCGATTACCCTGATAACGCTGAGCGGTTCGTCTTCTTCAGCCGGGCGGCTCTCGAGGTACTGAAACTCTTCCCGCCCGATATTCTTCACGCCCATGACTGGCAGTCAGCGCTAGCCGTTACCTTCCTGAAGGCTCAACCTCATCTTTATCCAGAGCTTTCACAAGTAAAAACGGTCTTTACTGTCCATAATCTAGGATTCCAGGGTCTTTTCTGGTACCTGGACTGGCATCTGTTGAACCTTGATTGGAGCTTCTTTACCCCCCGCTATCTCGAATTCTACGACGAAATCAACATGCTTAAGGGTGGTCTTGTCTTTGCCGATGTTATTACCACAGTGAGTCCGACGTACGCCGAGGAAATCAAGACGGCCGAGCAGGGCTTTGGTCTAGAGGGCGTATTTCAGGAACGAGCAGCCAGTCTGGTAGGCATCCTTAATGGTGCCGACTACGCTATCTGGAATTCTGAGACTGATCCTTTCATAGCCAGAAGTTTTGTCCCCAATAATCTGTCGGGAAAGACCGTCTGCAAGACAGACCTACAGCGGAGCTTCGGGCTTCCCGAGAATCCTGAGATTCCTGTCATCGGGATGGTCTCGCGTCTGACCGTACAGAAAGGCTTTGACCTTCTGGCGGATGGAATTGACGAACTGCTCTCGCGAGAGTTCCAGTTCGTTCTTCTCGGAACGGGAGACAGTCAATACCAGGATTTCTTCAGTGATGTGGCAGCGCGATACCCTGATAAGGTCGGGGTGCGTATTGCCTTTGATGAATCCCTGTCCCATAAAATCATAGCCGGTGCTGATCTACTCCTTATGCCATCGCAGTATGAACCAGGTGGGCTTACCCAGATGTATAGCCTCAAGTACGGAACAATCCCCATTGTCCGAGCCACTGGTGGTCTTAAGGATACGATTCAGGAGTTTGACCCCAAGACCGGAAAAGGCAACGGCTTTGCCTTTGATTCTTACGAGGTCAGAGACTTACTGGCGGCTGTAGATCGAGCCTTGGAAATGCTCTCACGGAAGAGGAAGTGGCGGACTCTGATTAAAAATGCCATAGCAGCTGACTTCTCTTGGCATAAATCTGCCCGGCTATACCTTAACCTTTATCAGCAGCTTGTCAGAGGCTCGGGTAGGACATCCTCTACTTCTACCGGCTGAGTCGCCCCAAATTGCCTGACGTTATAGGTGCCAGTGCAGGTTGGTATCCTCTCATTCGCTAGCTGAGGTACTCAACAGGATAGAGGGGAACTTTGGGGGATAGAGCTCATAAAGATACTCATACATGGTGGTAAGAACGGTCTCGGTATTTTCCGCCTTAACCCAGGTACGCTGCAGATGATCTAGGGAAAGAAACACTGCCCGGCAATAGTCACGAAAAGAGCCGAGCAAACTTTTTAGCTCGACAACAGGGTCTTTTGCGGAGCCTTCATTTAACCTTCGTGCGTGCTCTAGTGCTACAGAGATAGACCTCTGAGCCTGGTCCCTCCATTGTCGTGAGCGTTCCAGTTCTCGAAAGGCCTCCGAATAGTCTTTTCCTGTCTGTACCAAAAGTTTTCCGAGTGCCTGAGTAAGGTAGCCGTGGCGTGTGTCAAGGATTATCTCCAGCAAACGATCCAAGCCCTTAAACCAAGCCGACTCAATGCTCCTCACATCCTTGTCAGGCTGTGCGCTGACACTGTCGAGTTGCGCAAGAATAATATCAGCTAGACAATAGGCGTGGAGAAATGGTCTCTTCTGGAGCCCTTCATTGGGGAACCAGCCCCAGTTGCAGGCGCGTTTTATGATGCGTGAATGTAGTGCTATCCTCGCCATGGGGCTCATTGTGTCAAAACGATATTGCCCTAGTTCCTGGGCAGTAAAAGGTAATTTCAAAGAGAAGCCACAGAAGTCGGCAAACCAATTGCACAACTTGACGAGATACAGTCCTGGCTCCCAGAAGATAAATGGCCAGCGCCGGAAGACTTCTCGAGTAAGGTCAATACCTCGAAACCTTCCAGCTCCTAGGGGAGGATAGTGGCCATCGTAGCGAAGTACCATCCGTATCTCCGGAGCCCAAGAGACCTGATTGAATCTGAGGTGAGGCAGCTTCAATTGGTTCGGCATAACTCTCTCTGCGAAATACTGGTCGGGTGTGACGAAACTCACTCGAGCCAGATTATCTTTGATGACAGCTTTCCAGGCTGCCTCCATGACTTCCAGCGCTATATCGCCAAAGTCCATCAGCTCCAGGTCTTGGATGTAGAGGATTAGCCCCTGGTCCGGTGCCTCCTTCAGAGCACGCCGCAGCACCTGCTGATACTCGGCTACGGCTTCCTCACGGGTTATGGGGAAGTGCACGAATCTTTTCTGGCGGTACTCTTCGGGCAACACCCAATAGTGTCCCATCAGGTACCCCTGATTTTTTACTCCCTCATGCTTCCACTTTGTGATGGGTCGCCATATATCTTGCGAGACTGGAAAATGGCGGGGTAACGCAATCAGCTGTGAGCTGACAAGGAAGGGTTCGTAAGGCAGATTCAAAGGTCCTTCCACCTGGTAGTAGTCTTTGGAACGGTGCAAGTTGGGGAAGATAACAAAATTGATGCCAGCTCTTTCTAAGGCGCTCAGTTTGGAAGAATCAATGGAGTCCTCGGTCGGGAAAAGACCAGCATACTTCGGGCGAGGCACACCCATTACATCGTGGAGGTATTCCTTATTTAGGCGAATCTCATCCTCGATTTCTTCCTCGGTGAGCAGGGCGACGTGAGTGTGATGAGCGTGTCCGTATAGTGGGTAAATCACACCCTCTTGATAGGCTTTCCTGAGCCCCTCTAGGGTATCGGGCGTAATTTTGGCTAACTGTACCAGGAGCTCATTGCTGGTCTCCAAAGTGACTGGAATGCCCATTCTGCGGGCAAATCCTATCAACTCCCTATAGATGTCACGGCCTTCGGCGCTACGCTTAACTATCCAGTTCTCGCTCTCCAAAGTCATTTTGAGGTCTACGTCGTCTAGGCTTTCGAGGATTTTTCGAGGCAGATCCCAAGAAGGCTCGTGTGCATGAAAGGCGAGGATTACATAGACGGTTTTCATTTCGTATTGCCTCACTCTTCAGACACGCCAAAGGTCAACTCCGTGGTCACCTCTTTGTGCTCCTGAAGGTATTGTTCCTTGATTTCCTTTGCCTTCCCAAATTTCTGCCAGGTGTGGGCAGCGGTCACAATCTTATTGAACAGTTCAGATACCTGCGTTACTGATTTGGTAGCCATTGATTCTCTTACCTCTTTAACGGCGTTGCGTAGCTTCATGGCTCCCCCCTCTATCATTCCAGTGTCCCACCAGGGACGGCAGCTTGCCCACCAGTACTGACAGCTATGGAGTCCCTCGTCTAGCAGCTGACGGGCTTTGGCGTAGCCCGGTGCGTTCTCAGGAACTTGATGTATCAGTTCGATCGCCAGATAAGTAAGTTGCCACTGAAGTCGGTGAAGCTCGTGACCAGGGAAATCCCACTGAGGATAAGGGATACCTCGTGCCATCTCATCCTCCCACGTGCTCCACGAAGAAGGCAGCGGATAAGCTTCTTCCCTGGTCGGGAAGGTGTCTACAAGCTCGGAGATAGTGCAGGTCTTTGGTTCTCCTACTTGAAAGGCCTCCTTCAGCAGCCTTTCCTGACCCGGGCGGTGATGACCGTAGACCTCACCATCGGTTCCAGTGAGCAAGTAGGTGTTGGTGGTGAGCTTGTCCTTTAGCGCTTCAAGGAACGGCTTGGCGTTAGGGTAACTTCCATACGTAATCCCAGCGCTAAAAGGGCGTTCCTTAAAGAAGACTACTAAGTCAGGAAGCCCTTTGATGGTGTAGGTTCTGTCATTCTTGACTTGGCCGAGCCTGCCATTGAAGGCAACCTCATCAATTATTATCCAGCGAAAGCCCATCTCGGCTACAATTTTGGCTACTTCAATGCTGTAGCACATTTCAGGAGGGAAAAAGCCTTGAGGACGGTAAACTTCACCGAAGTAGTGGCGATTGACCTCGGTGTTGAGTCTAATCTGTCGGATTGTCTCCTCACTGGGAATGAGAGGCAGGATGGGGTGATACATGGCGCTGCCAGTGAACTCGATTTGTCCCCTCTCCGCTAGTCTCTTCAGCCCTTCTATCACATCCAGAAATCCATATCGGCTCAGTTGCTCGGTAAGGATAGCGCTGATGTTCAGGGTTATCTTGGAGTCCGGGGCTTCTTCTAGCACCCTAACCAGGGTGCGATAACACTCCTCTGTGACCTTGCAGACTATTTCTTCGGTCTGGGTTGGCGGCTGGTAGATATGGAGAAAGTTTGCCCAGTACATATTTACACCTCAAAGTATAAAAAGCCGGTCCAAGATTTTGTTCCTGATATCTCGGGCAGCAACCAGCTTGTGGTAGTACTGGGTTTTTACTTGTGCGTCCATTCCGCTCGTATTGATGGCTCGGTAGGCATTAACCAGAGCCCGCCACTGGCTCATCAACCCAAGATGGATGAGGTTTATATCCCGCATTGGACGGCGACTCGCCCACCAGAACTGGCAACTGTGCTCGGCAACGTCAAGTAGCCCGCGAGCAATACCGGCGAAGGTCTTGCTCTGCTCATTACCAGCATCTTCCACCTCATTCACCCACTCGGCTACTGTTACCATCTCAATACAAAGTCGTAAGTGCTCCCACTGAAGTCGGTGGATTTCATTGTCCTTGTCTTGCCAGAGAGGGAAGGGATTGCCATTGGCTATATCCTCAGCCGAGGTGCTCCAAGAAGAAGCCTTAGGGCTGACCATCTCACGACGGGGGAAGATTTCCAATAGCTCGCTTATGGTCACGGTTTTGACCTCTTGGGCGAACTCTGGACTATCCAAAAGCGCAGACTGCTGGGTTGCCAGCACTGTCGCTTGCTTGATTCCAGCGTAGGTTTCCTGACTTGGCTGCAAGTACTCATAAACTGCCGCCAAAAACAACCTTTCCCAGTTTTGGATGTGATGCCCATAGGTTTCGGCATCCATGGCCGTTATGACATAGATGTTCTCTTTATCGCCTTTGCTCTGCTTGAGGTGCTCAAGGAAGTCTCCAGGTCCAATCTGCTTAAAGCTAATCTTGTTGCTCAGGATATCGTCTCTGAACAAGACCGGGAGCCTCTTGTCTTCGTGTTCAATTTCGCATACCTTGTCTACCGGCCAATCAACAGGGCAGGCAATTCCGCTGAGGATAAGCCACTTATGGCCCGTGGTGACTACATCCGGAACAATCTCACTGCTAAAGCACATTTCTGGTGGAAAGAATCCCTTCGGTGCGTAACCTTTGCCCAAGAAGCGTCTGAGAGTCGTAGTGTTTAACTCAATTTGCCTCTGCCTTTCACTCTGAGGCAGCAATGGCAGAATAGGGTGATATTTACCACTGCCGGTAAACTCCACTTGGCCTTTCTGACCAAGTTCCCTGATGCTGGCGATGATTTCTCTGTGACCGCAATCATGCAGCATCTCAAGGAGAACGCCGTTAATGTTCACAGTAGCTTTGGCGTGAGGATACTGACGAAAGACTTCAAGGAGAGGCTCATAGGACTCGTGGCAAACTTTCTCCAGTATCATTGGTATCTGAGTCGGAGGCTGATAGAAATGGAACAATTGTGCCCAGTAGATCACTCTATTATCTCCTTTAGATTGCTAAAGACGGATGATGTCCTCCGGATGGTCTAACGCCAAAAACAGGAGGAGATAATCTCTGATATGACGGGTTATCAAGAAGTTATACCTGACATGCTCCCGGCCGTTTTCTCCCAGCCATCTGGCATACTGGGGATTAGTCAGTAGTTGCCTTATGTCGTAGGCCGTCCCCTCTATCCCATAGGACAGAAGGCCGGTAAACTTATTCTTTACCTGAAGGGGTATGCCCCCAACTGCGGAAGCTACCACTGGTTTTGCTTTCCAGAGAGCCTCGGTTACCGTAAGCCCAAAGCCTTCCCGGTGGGACTTTTGAATAATGACTGTTGATGCCCTTTGCAACGCGTTTATCTCAATATCACTCCCCGGCGGAATAAGTAGAATATGTATGTCCGGATTGTCCCCGGCTTTCTCCCTAACCTCAGCCAGCACTTTATCAGACTCCGGGTCATCGCTGGCGGTACCGCCAGCGAAAACAAGCCGGCAATCTATGCTCTTCCTCACCAGTTCAAAAGCCTGGATTACACCCACCGGGTCTTTAAGATAGTCAAAGCGTGAGACCTGAGTAATAATGGGTTTATCATTAGGTATGCCATATTTCACCATTGTTGAATCAATCGTCTGCTGGTCAAGCTCCTTGTTCTTGTCGCTGAGGGGATCTATCGATGGCGAGATAAGAAATTGGCGGATAGGCAACTCGCGAGAAAAAGCTGGCGCCGAGAAAACTGCGGCATCATACTGAACCACAAAAGGCTGAAGAAAATCCCAGACCTCCTGATTAGGATGTGACACATCGATATGACAACGCCATATCCATTTCCCGCCCAGCTCTTTTTTCCGGATGACCAACCCGGCTGGTTGCGGGTCGTGAATAAATATAATGTCGCCGCTCAGTTCCAGTTCTTCAATATTCCTCTGGGTTGTTTCCAAAAAGAGTGCAAAATCCTGCGCCGTAATCCTTTCCTGCCTGCCATGAAGGGCATTGTGGAACTTCTTGGTCGCCTGGAAAAATGGCTCAGCACCCTTTATGATATTCCAGCGGGCATCAACGCCAAGCTGTTCTAGCAGGGGTACCATACGGCTTAGGATCTCAGCAACTCCTCCGCCGGTGAAAGTGGAGTTTATGTTCTGGATGACCTTGCCCGATAGTCTGGCAGCCAGCAACCGAAGCTCCTCAATAGCACTCCTGCCAACAACGGTCTCGTAGTCAGAAACCCTTATTTGATGCGTTTTTCGATAAGTCGTATTAGTGCTGATCTTAGTCCCTCCAGAGTATAAGTATACGGGTCAAGCTGCCCGATTTCCTCGCCAAGCTCGCTTTCATCCAGACTGTCATTCAGCCAGATTGAGAAATCGTTTAATCCCTTCCCCAATCTCAACCTTGATTCGAAAATATGGAAAAAGAGGGAGCCCAAACTTATCTTGCGCAGGGCTTCGACAAACTCCCTGAGGTCATGAGCCACATAGGAAGTGGGCACAGTAACGCTCACCGCTTTCATGAAGTGAAACTCTCTTCCGGTCATCGCCTCTCTGAAGTTGGAGCCGTTGGAAAGGTATTCGTTAACGATGGCGACCAGCCTTTCCCGGATAGCTCCCAGATTGGGAAATTCAAAAGTATTGACACTGGCCAGCCTTTCGCCTAGTATCTCATCGCCTAGCGCATCACCTACCCAGACAGCGAAGTCATTGGAGGGCTCAGGCGTGAGGTAGTGGTGTTGTTCCAGAAAATGGTGGGTATGATAATAGACTACGGCGTCTGGTACCCTTTTCAAAACATCAACAAGCTCATGAAGATTCTTTGCCTTAAGTCCAGTAAGCTCAGTCAAGTGCGTCCGGCTCACGAAACGAAAGGGTTCCTTTGCTTTTTTCAAAGGGTGGCCGTAGTTAACAACGGTCTTCCGAAGGAGTTGATTGTTGGGAACGATGATGGTGCTTTCATCCAGGGTCTTGATATGCGTATTATTCCAGTTTATCTCGGTGACATAGCCTTCCTCACCAGTTTCCACCTTTATGTAGTCACCCGCTTTAATCTGCTGGGTGGCACCAAGCTGAAAGCCGGCAAAAAGGTTAGGTATCGCATCCCTAAGAGCCAGCGCTGCTGCCAGAACTACCACTAAAACGAGTAAGAGAAGAGGGGTCACAGGGGTTCCCCAGATACCCAGCAGCACTAGTACCACAACAATAAGGATGATAATTCTAGTAATATTTCTAATGAGCACGATGGCATGCCAAGGTAACCTAAGCTTCAGGCCATAGAATTGAATTAGACCACGGGCAACTGTGAGTGCCGAGAAAGTGATGGAAACCAGTAGCAAAGTCCAGAGCCCCTTGCCCGTCGGGTTCTTCCACTGCGCCGGAATAGTAGAGACTGTGATGGCGAGGTAGGCACCTAGTACTAAGCACCAAAGCACAGAAGATGCTCTTACTGCCGATAATATTCTATCTGTCGGCCATCTATATTTGTTGAGCCACCGTTCAAATGAATCATAAGCCAGCCTTCTCAACCAGAATAAAGCAATCACGATAAGCACGAAGACTGCCATGGGGATGACGATTGTCATCCATCTTTCGACTAAGAAGCTAATTACTGCGTTCATCTAAAACCTCGAGCCCGCCCTGATTCTAATACCTTCCGGAAAACTTGGCCGTTTCCGCCGATGGTCTCAACATCTAGTGCTCAATCTCTTATCTCGTACCTGACTACATGAAAGTAAAGCTTGCATTTATCACAATAGTATAATTCTATGTAATAATGGCCGTCACTCAACTTTCTTAATTCGACCTTTCCTACGCAGTACGGGCAATGTTTTACTTCGGTGTCCATTATAGCTCCTTTCTAGGGCGTCCCTTATATATTTTCCTCCCGCTCATAAGCACAGGGACATTCCCCAGCCGCTCATCTAGTAATTTGTAGAAACATCTTTCTGCTATCCAGTTAATTACCTTATTCCTCAAAGACCTCCTTAAGCACATTCTAACAACATGCTCAAAAATTTGTTTACTTCCTCCGGCGACCTCAAGAAGTAGCGGGCGGCACTACTCAGGTTTGCCTCACCAACGAAGATAGAGATACCACCCCCGTAGTTTTCAATAACTTTGAAACCATCTTCGTCGGTCAGGTCATCGCCGATATATATTGGCAAAAGCTGGCTTTTCCGTCCCCCTTTGCCATACTTATTCATCAGCAATTTTATCGCTTTGCCTTTATCCCAGGCAACTGCCGGTCTGATTTCATATACCTTCTTGCCTGAGGTTATTCTTATCTTACCCAATGTCGCGGCACCTTGAGCAATGCGATTAAAGATGTTTTTCACCGCTGTGCTTTTGTCTGCCGGTACTTGGCGATAATGGACACTCAAAGTAAGCCCTTTGTCCTCGACCAAAACCCCCTTAATTGCTCCCAGAGCCTGCGCCAATACATAATGCATCAGGCGAAGGACGGGCCTGAATTCCTCAGCCAGTGGATTCACAAAGCTGACCCCAGGGCCTTCTATCTCCAATCCATGGTTTCCAGCATAAATTATGTCACTGATACCCACCTTATCCCTGAGGTCTACCAACGCCCGGCCGCTAATTACGCCTAATGTAAAGCGCCTCTGCCGTGCCAGAGCCTGCAGCAACTGCCTTGCAGTCTTCGGGAGATTTGCCAGTTCTGGTCTCTCCACAATGGGAGTAAGAGTGCCATCATAGTCAAGGAGAAGCAAGATATGTCTGGCGCTCTTGAATTGCTTGACAACTTCAGGCCAGGCAGATAGGAGATGCTCCAAATATCATTCCCCAAATTCAAATTTTACTAGCTCCGAAATTATATCAGCAGTCCACTTGTAGATGTTATTCTCCCGCACAATCTCTCTCATCTTTCGCATTCGCATACGCCTTTCTGCCTCTGGCATTTCCATAGCATTCTTGATGGCTTCAGCGAAATGGTCCGTCGCGTAGGGATTGATAGGCAGTGCATCGGTTAGCTCTCTGGCTGCCCCGGTAAAGCGGCTCAGAATCAGCACGCCGTCTTCATCAAAGCGGCTGGCAACAAATTCTTTGGCTACTAGATTCATACCATCATGAAGCGAACTTACAACACAAAAGTTTGCCATTCGCTGTAACGCCACTAACGTGATAGGAGACAGAAGTTCCCGAAGATAGATTATCGGCTTCCAGCGCCCGGCACCGTGTTTCCAGTTTATCTCTTCCAGAGAGACATCCACCTCTTCATTCAGTTTCTTATACGCTGCTACCTGCATTCGACTGGGAACACCAGCCTGAATAAAGACCACCCGGCGTCGGTACTCGGGATACTTTTCGAGAAAGCGGTCAATAGCTCTGAATCTATCCGGGATACCCTTGGTATAATCAATCCTGTCCAGTCCGATCCCCACCATCTCATCCTCAATCCCCAACTGACTCTTGAGTCTCTCTATCTCCACAGCCACCTCCGGTTTCTGAGCCTCTTGGCAAATATCATCGAAATCCACGCTAATGGGAAAGGGGCGTATCGCCGTTCTCTCACCACTGCATATCACCTCGTAGCTTTCCCGGTCAACACGTGCCTCAATCGCACGCTCCACAGTATCCATGAAATTATTACAATGATAGCGGATATGGAAACCAAGCAGGTCATTGCCTAATAACCCCTTAAGGACCTCTTCCTGCCAAGGGCAGATGCGGAAAGCCTCTGGATTGGGCCAGGGTATATGCCAGAACTGAGCGGTGATAATGTTGGGGTTTCTTTCCTTGATTTCCCTGGATAGTAACGCCAGATGATAGTCCTGGATAAAGACAAATGCCTTCTTATCTCCAACCTCGTCCAAGATACTCTGGGCGAAACTTTGGTTCACTTTTCTATAGGTGTTCCAGTCAGATTCTTTAAACATCGGCATGGTGTAAACGATGTGACATAAGGGCCACAACGCCTCATTAGAAAAGCCGAAGTAGTATCCCTCTTCTTCCTCCTTAGAAAGCCAGACCCGTTTAAGGGAATATCGTGGGTTCTCAGGTGGGACCGCCACTTTGCTGTCATTATCTACGACTTCCCTATCGGCATCGCCACTACCGTGAGCAACCCAAGTACCACCACAGGCCTGCATCACCGGGTCAAGAGCGACTGTAAGACCACTGGCAGGTACCTGGCATACAAGCTTTCGTCCGGAGAAAGTGTGTATGTAGGGCTCCCGGTTAGATACCACTATAAAAAGATAGCCGGCAAGTTTCTCCTTTACCAGGTCATTGAGACTTTCCTTCGTCCACACAGACCCCCCTTAGAGCTGAATTTGTATTTAGCGCTTAACAGAGTATCATGAAGGATACCTAAGGGCATTTTACCCTAACGGCTTTCTGTTAGCAAACGGCGAAGGCAAGGTTAGATAGAACAGCCAAACTAAATGGGATTAGACCGTTGACAATGCTAGAGGATGGTTAGGTCAGGATATTTATTACGATTTCTCTAGAACAGGTTTGACCTTTTCAACTCATTCAAGGCGAAGGTAGCGGCACCAATGACACCGGCGTTATCACCCAACTCCGCCCGAACCAGACGCACTGCCCGGTAGGCTTCCTTAAAGGCTCTTTCACCCGCCACTTTAAATGCCGGCTCAAGAAGCCTATCACCTATGTTAGCTAAACCGCCTCCGATAATGATAAGCTCGGGGTTAAGAATATTTATCAGATTAGCTAAACCTATCCCCAGATAGTAACCGGTCTGAGCAATGAGTCCTTTGGCGATGGTATCCCCGTGCTCGGCTGCTGTTTGTATTATTTTTGCTGTTACCTTCGTCACATCACCGCCAGCATAATCTAGTAAGGAGGTTGAGGCGCCTCTTTGAATCTGAAGCTTAGCTTCCCGGGTGAGGGCAGAACCGGAGGCTAGTGCTTCCCAGCAACCCCGATTACCACAATGACACAGTGGACCGTTAGCATCAATGGTCATGTGTCCTACCTCGCCGGCGGCGCCAATTACCCCCGAATAAAGCTCGCCATTGATAATAATAGCACCACCAATACCGGTACCGATGGTAACATAAACAAAATTGTGTACCCCTTGCCCGGCTCCAAAATAGAGTTCACCCAGAGCCGCCGCTTTGGCATCATTGATGAGGAAAGTCTTTTTACTGGTGTCTCTTTCAATAATGTCTCTCAAGGGTACATTGTGCCAATCTGGCAAATTAGGTGAAATTACGACGATACCCGTCTCAGGATTAGCAATTCCTGCTGCCCCAATACCTATGGCGCTCAGTCCGGTGGCAGGCAAATCTGCCTGCGCCAAAGTCCGATTTACCGAATTCAGAATTGCCTGGATAACTGGTGTCACTCCCTTCGGCGTGGCTTGATAATCTCGGGTGAGGATTTCGCCCTGAGTGCTGACCAAGGCGGTCAATATTTTGCTCCCGCCCAGGTCAATGCCGATTGCCACCGGTCTCAAGTTCTCCATCATTTTTTAACTCCAGTCCAGTTGGGATATAGCTGCTTCGTCACCCTGCCTCAGGTGGATTCCGATAACTTGCCGTCCCAGCGACCTCAATGCTTGGAAATCCCCTGAGGCTTGGGCGTCAACCAGAGTACCAAAGGTATATGGTCTACCTGGAATCGGTAAATCTTTTTCATGGCTGGTGGTGAGTTGTAGGAATAGACCTGTGGCTGGACCGCCTTTGTGTAGTTGTCCGGTGGAGTGGAGGTAACATGGCCCATAGCCCAGAGTCGTGGCGATGTGGTGTTTCACCAAGAATTTCCGGCGAAGTTGTCTCAAAACTTTGTCCGTTTCTGTAGTCGGCATAAGGTAAGCCAAAAAAGCGAGATACATCCCTTGCTTAGTTTTAGAGGTTAAGTCAGCCAGTGATTGGTAAACCTCAGACTGAGGAAGGTGTCCGGCAGTAACAAATTCCTGTAAAATACGTTCGGTTGCCTGTTTGGTTGCCTCCACATTCGGCTGGTCAAAGGGATTAACACCCAATATCGCTCCAGCCACTGCCGTAGCGAACTCCCAGCGGAAGAATTCAGCACCCAGGTCATACCCATCCTGCATTTCCAGTACCACCACCGGTTGCCTTGCCGATTTAAGCTTCTTAATTATTTCATCCGTTGGCGAGTTTCGGTCATTCCGCAAGCGCAGATAGATGAACAGGCGGTCGTCACCGTAACAGTCAATCGGGGCAAGGGGTTCACCAACTATAGGGATGATGCCTTTATCATCTTTGCCAATGCTCTCAGCAAGCAACTGCTCTATCCAGAGCCCGAAACTGCTGATAGCCGGTGAAATCATCAGGGTTAACTTATCCCGCCCTTTCTGGGCCAAAATGCCCATTATTGTCCCTAGCCAAGCTCCCGGATTTTCCTGAACGGATGTATTAATGGCACACAAATTTCGCATCTGGTCAGCTCGGTCAAGCAGGGTGGTGAGGTCAATCCCCATCAGTGCCGCTGGTACCAAGCCAAAGTAGGACAGTACTGAGTAGCGCCCTCCAATGTCAGGTGGGTTGAGGAACACACGCCGGAATTGTTCTGCTTCAGCTCGCTTAGCCAGCGGTGTCTCCGGGTCAGTGATAGCTGTGAAATTATGCCCGGCTTTTGCCTTGCCAGCGGCAGACTGCACCAGGCTAAGGAAATGCTCGAAAAGGGAGACAGATTCAACGGTGGTGCCTGACTTAGAGGAGATGAGAAACAAAGTGCGGTCCAGGTTAATGGTTTCAGTCACGGCTTGGATGCTAGCCGGTAGTGTTGAGTCCAGCACGATGAATTCTGGAAAGCCTTTGGCACTGCCGAAAGACCGGTATATGGTCTTGGCGCCTGAGCTGCTGCCTCCCATCCCGAGCAAAACGACATGGCGAAAACCGGCCTGCCGTACTTCCTGCGCAAAGGACACCAAACTCGGCACTTGCTTTCGCATCAGGTCGGTAACAGTAAGCCAGTCTAGCCGATTTTTAATTTCGGTTGGGTCCGGTTTCCAAACGGTATGGTCTTGTCCCCAGAGGCGGCGGATAATATTACGCTGAGTAAACTCGCCCGCAGTTCTTTCCACATCAGTAAGGTATGTGCCAATATCTGTGTACATAAC
>SDBU01005483.1_pt1 | contig 15164 bp, 10 predicted proteins | sample 2277071 | NCBI WGS metagenome assembly SDBU01 (sample SAMN10397929, study PRJNA504765) | marine sediment metagenome | isolation source: marine sediment core GS08_GC12, 126 cmbsf | place: Arctic Ocean: Gakkel Ridge, Loki's castle | collected 2008
GTCACCGACGGTGCGAACAGTATCGTGGAACGGCTTCCCGCCCAAGCCTCCGTCGCTACTAGCGAATCGACCACCTCGACATCCTATACCGACCTAGCGACCGCAGGGCCAGCAGTAACCGCGACATGCGGGACGTCTGCTCTAGTGATCATCAGCGCCGGGTTGTGGAATCCGGCCCTCAACGGGGTCGCTTTTATGGGATGCGCCGTGTCGGGTGCTACGACAGTCGCGGCAATCGACAATGATGCCCTGGGCGTTGATGCCACTGGAGCGATCACTCAATAGGAATGCCACTGCATTGGCGGCTTCCTTGGTCTCTATGGCCCTCTTGCGTAGCGTTATTTGCTCCGCGTAGAGGTAGTAGTCTATGTATCCCGGTATTCCTGCGGACGAAGAGGTTCTTAGCAACCCGGCGTTGACCGAATTGAATCTAACCTGGGAAAACGCACTGAAGGATTTGGCTAAAAAGCAAAGAGTTGAATCCAGAGCAGCCTTCACCGGTGCCATCCAGCCATAGGGTTCGGCTGCTATTCTTGTGGCTGAAATCGATATGGTTACCACCGATGCTTTTTCGTCGAGGATGTCCTTAAATGCATTTACAATACTGATCAATGAGAAACAGGATATGTCAACGGATTGCAGGAAGTCTTTCCTCCTCGTTTCGTGAAATGGTTTGAGCCCCTCTTCGTAGTTGGCGAAAGCGATGGAATGGACGATGCCGTGAAGCTTGGGATGCTTCTTAGGAATATCTGCAGCTAGTTTTGTGATCTCCTCTTCCCTTTCAACATCGCATGTGTATATATCCGCGGCAGGGAAAAGCTTGGAAACGCTTTCTTTATGCGCGTCAGACTGAACCACATAGACGACCTCTGCCCCTGCCTCAGTAAGGATCTGGCTGATGAAGAAAGCGACGCTCTTCTTGTTCGCCACCCCGAAGATCAGAAATGTTCTGCCCGCAATGTCTAAATAGTCCATATGTTACCTCTGTCTTTGAAATTAAGATATCAAGTTTAGCCGGGCGGTTCAACTATACTAACCGCAAACTCAACTGTTACCGCGGTCTTCCCCCCAGAAGAGGCCTTGCCCTTCAAGAAGAAGGCATTACTCACCCTTTCCACCACCTCGGCTTCTATTTCCAGCGTGGCACCTGGTCTGACTATGTTTTTGAACTTAGCATTGCCGATTCGGGTGAGCACCGGGGTGCCCTCGCTGATATCACTAATAATATTGGAGAGCAGGATTGCCCCGGTTTGAAAAACCGACTCGCAAATAAGTACCCCGGGCATAATCGGATTCCCTGGGTAATGCCCCTTAAAAAAGGGCTCCTCGGGGCTTATCTCTTTTGTTGTTTTGATTGTCGTTTCTGTTAACTCTACTATCTTGTCGACGAACAAAAACGGTGGACGATGAGGTATCGCTTTTAAAACATCCTCCATTTTACAAACCTCCTGTTACTTCTAGTGTAGAACCGTTGACGTAAGCCGCTTCCTTGGACGCCAGGAAAAGAACACAGGCAGCGACCTCCTCGGTCTTACCGAATCTCTTCAAGGGGATCTGTGCTATATAGGTATTACGCAGTTCGTCGGGAAGGTCTTGAAGTAAATCGGTTGCGATAAATCCTGGTGAGACGCAATTGGCCGTAATGCCTCGGCGGGCGACCTCCCTGGACAGCGATTTGGTCAGCGCAACCAGGCCTGCCTTTGCCGCAGCGTAGTTAGCCTGTCCCTCGAATCCGAATTTCCCTGATGGTGATGTAATACCAATAATCCGCCCGTATTTCCTCCGCATCATGCTCATCACCGCAAACTTGCACATGTAGAAAACGCCGTTGAGATTGACATCGATAACATCATGCCACTCCGATTCTCTCATCATGGCCAGGACAGCATCCTTCCGAATACCTGCATTATTTACAAGTATCTCGAAGCCTTCATATTTCTTGTCCACGTATTCAAAAAACTTTTCAACTTCTTCATATTTAGACACGTCACATATTTGGATATCAATTTTATCAGCGAACTCACTGGTGTCTTGCTTGAATTGTTCCGTAGCAACTTCGTTTGAGGCGATAATTACCCGGGCACCAGCCCTCAGGAAACCCTCGACAATGCTTTTGCCTATCCCTCGTACTCCTCCGGTTACGATAGCGGTCTGTCCCTTGAAATCGTACATCTGTCACCTCCTGCAAAAAATAAAATCAGGAACGTAGATACTTGTCAACATCGTTTGAGGCAATCACTCCATAGTTAGCCGCGCCCAACCAACCGGACATGATAATCCCCACTGACCCGGTGTGGAAAAGCCCGGGTATATCATTGTGAAGTCCCATGCTGATCTTCAATCCTTCGAATTTGGTGCCGAAAGAAGCGCCATGTTCGTGAAGGGTATATCTCTGAAATGTTTTCGGGGTAGCAGCTTCCGCATAGTCGATTTTGTCCCGCACTCCGGGGATATACTTGTCCAGGGCATTGATCGTTGTCTCGATCAGGTCCTCTTTGGAGGCGCGGTATTCGTCCTCGGACAAATTTGCCCAGTCCTCGTAGTTTGCGTTGGTGGAGGAAACGATCGAGTACATGTCGGAGCCGGGCCGGGTTTCCGGATAATATAGGGAGAAGGTCCGACTGGTAATATTGCGGCTGCAGAGCATTGTGGAGTCGAACTTCTCTGCTACTGAGGTGAAAAGCAAATCCCCTATGTAGTCGATTTTCTCGCCCTTTCTGATTCCCATATAGACCTGGCAGCTGCTGTTGTTGAGGCGTACCTTGTTTGCTTGCTCCATAAATGTTCCGGAGAAGTGCTCATCCCCGACTAGTTTATGAATGGTTGATACTAGATTGCCGTTGGAGACAGCAGCCTTACACTTGATCGTCTGCCCATTCGTGACTACTCCCGACACCTTGTGGTCTTCGATGACGATTCTTTCCACCGGGCACCTGGTTCGGACATCTACGCCATTTCTTATAAGCTCATCCTGCATCCTCCCAATAAATTTATCTGTGCCGCCTTGAACGGTATACACACCTTTGCTCATGAAGTTGGAGAACACGATGCCATAGCTTATCGCTGGGTCATCCAGGGTCGACCCGTTTGCATAGGTGATCGGCTCCATTAGCATACGGACGACATCGTCGCGGCCGGGGAAGAACTTTTCGAACAGCTCTCTTGTTGTCATGGCCTGGTCATCATAGTAATTCATGTCTCTGGCTGTGTTGAAAAAGCCTTCGATATTCTCTTGGGGTATTTTGAATCGCTCCTGCAGGATGCGCGTGAAGTCTTCTCTTTCGAAGGTTGTTGTGAAGGAGAACTGGGGGTTGTCGAACCTGATCCCCTTGAGTTGGACTATCATGTCAGCAATTTCGGGAGACCAGTACTTACGACAGGTCTTGATCATGCCGACCGGAAATCCGTGCAGGGAGACATCGAAGATGTGGCCCCCTTTCCTCTTGAACCAGGCAGCCAATCCACCGAGCTGATGGTGCTGCTCCAACAGTAGAACTGAATGGCCGCTTCTCGCCAGCATATTTGAGCAGGTCAGCCCGGCCAATCCGCTGCCAATGACGACTGCATCATATTCCGATTTCAGGTCTTTCAAAAAACCGCTCATCCGTAGTTTCTCCTTTGACTATCCCTTCTGTAGAACGTGGAGATTTGCCATGGAAATGCCGCTTAGCATTGCTCCCACTATCCCCAGAAACCCCTGGTCTGTGCCGCAAATAAACAGATTTCCCAGATTTGTTCTTCCTGTCTTGATCTTGTTGGGAGTCCCATATACCGCGCCGTTTAGATGCCCTGTGAATCTTTGAATTGTTATGGGAGTGAACATATCCGAGTAGACGATCGAATCGCGAAAATCTGGTACGAATTTTACCACTTCTTTAAGTATGGTTTCAAGCCAGGCAGCTTTTTGTGCTATATACTCTTCCTGCTCCAACTTGTTCCAGAGATCGAAATTGGCCATGTTGGTTACCCTGATCATGGCTTCAGGTAATGGGCTTTCGAACTGGAAATTGTTGGGGCAGCATATGACACCGCTTGAAATATCAACCATATCCTCCGGTTTTCTATAATTGAATCTGTCCGAGTTATTGAAAAAGGTGATTGTCGTGTTATAACCCATTTCCGCGAGTTCCCTATCCAGGATCATTATGAACTCTACGAATGAAAGTCGCCCGACATCATTCTCAAATCTCCCAGGCCCATAATCTGACAGAAGCCTCATCGTTTCAACGTAGCCTGCAGATGATATTACCTTATCGGCCGTCAGCACTTCACCTGAATCGAGCAATACCGCCTCAACCTTACCGCTGGCGACTTGAATACTCTGCACTCCGCACCTTAGCCTTAATTCACCACCACACTCCTCATATTTCTTGACCAGTACATCGAGGATCTGCCGTACTCCAGCTTGCGGCCTGGCAAAACCTTCGCAGAAGATGCTATTGAACATGATGACGAACTGCCCGAATTCCATGTCATTTTCCTGGGCATTGCCATAGTACATGAGAGGGCAAAAGATCATGTCGGTGAGGAGCGGATCGGAGATAATCGACCCCACAACTTCGCGAGCTGACATTGGTTTTGCATCCAGGGCAAAGGCGTCATATTCAGAGATGGCTTTAAGCATCTTTTGGAAATTGTCGGCTTGCGCTGGGAAGTTCTCGGCTACCTCCTGGACGAAGAAGTCCAAGTCGTTATTGAATCTGAGGGTTTTCTCAGGGAATTTGACCGCTGATATGTTTTGTTGGCAGAGGCCGAAATCCTCAGCTTTTAGCCTGAGCTGCCGCAACAGCTTTGGCAATGGCGTTGATTTGGTGCCCTTGGGAACATAGTTGGTCATCGCATGGAGGCCAACATCGAATTTGTGGCCGTCACGGTTATAGAATGAGTTTAGTCCCCCGACACGATAATGCTTTTCAAGGATGCATACCTTCTTATCGTAGTAGGCCAGTCTAATGCCAGCGGCCAGACCGGACATCCCTGCACCTATGATGAGAACGTCATAACTCATAGCCAGGCTCTATTGAGAGATTTCCCCCTGTTTCACAGGGGGAAAGTGATGTGAGCATTCAATTTTATTGTGGGACAAGGTGAATCGACATGCTTCGATTCGCTGCCAGCTATTGCACAAATCTCTTGACGATGATAACGCAGTTGATGCCTACCATTCCGAATGAGTTATCTAAGATATAGTCGACCTTATCGACCTCTCGTGGTTCGTTGATTACAAGGTTCTTAAGGGCACACTCAGGGTCAATATTGTCTATATTGATCGTCTGATGGACGATATGGTCTTCAAAGGAGGGTAGATTGCCCACCAGTTCTAAGGCACCCGCAGCACCCATCGTATGGCCGATATAGCTTTTGGTGTTGTTTATGTATGCATTTGAATTGCCCTTCAGGACTTCTCTGATTGCCTGGCATTCTGCCTTATCCCCTTCAGGTGTTGCGGTCGCGTGGGTATTGATGATATCGATGTCGCTTGCTGATATGCCGGCTTTGTTGAGGGCAAGGTTCATGCACTCAGCTTGCCTTTGCGGGTTCGGAAGAACGTAATCAGACGCATCCGAGTTTATGGCATACCCCACGATTTCGCCGTAAATCCTGGCGCCTCTTCCCAGTGCGTCACTCAACTTCTCTAGAACGCAGACGCAGCCGCCTTCGGAAACGACAACGCCGTTTCGGCCACTGTCAAATGGGCGGGAGGCTTTCGTGGGGTCCGGATGGCTCGCCAACGCATGTTCATTTTTGAAGCTGAGGAAAATGCCAAAGCCATGAATAACCTCTGAAACCCCACCGGCTAGTGCCAAGTCTACCTCACCCAGGCGCAGCATCTGTACGCCGTGTATTAGTCCCAAGGAGCCTGCGGCGCAAGCACCTCCCAATGTGTAGTGCGGGCCGGTAATCCCCATATTTATGGTGACCTCGCCGGCTGGCTCATTGGCCACGGTCTTTGGGTTTTGGTGGTGGGACCAAGTATCTAGATCGTAGTCGAACTGCTTGAAATTATATATTTCATTTTCGGTCTGCACGTTCCCGTGCTCGGTGATCCCGATGTAGACACCAATCCTCGATTTGTCAGCAGACTCAAGATCCAATTTCGCATCAGCGACTGCCTCGTGAGAGCAGTAGACCGCAAAAGACCCTGCTCGCGTTCCCCGGCGCAGTTCCTTTTTGCTCTGATACTTCAGTAGGTCAAAATCACACGCACCGGCTATGACCTCACCCATGTAGTGAGTTTCGATTTTCCCTATTCCGGATTTGCCTGCGAGTAAGTTTTGTCGGAACTCTGCAAGACTGTTTCCGTTTGGTGCCGACAGACCAATCCCGGTTATTACGACTCTTGTTTCATTATTCATCTTGGCAACCATGTTACTCTGTGGTCATCCTCTCACGCTACCATTCCAGCCCCAGCATAATAACGCACAAGCCGCTGCCAGCTGCCATCATCACAACCCTATCGCCAGCATTAACATGACCCTTATCAATTGCTATAGCTAGCGAAATGGGAAGGGAACACGAAGCGATGTTCCCCAGGTATTCCACGGTGGAGAAGCCCTTGGATGCATCCAGCCCCAGGGTACGAAACAACAGTTCCTGATGGACAGAGCTGACCTGATGGGTAAAGACCTTGTCTACATCTTTGTGGTTCCACCCCAGTTCTTGCTGGAAGGCCTCCCATGCTTCGGCTGCCAATGCCACACCATTGTTCAGAATTCCTGTATAGTCCGTACTCATATTGGGGTAGCTCTGCGGGTCGTAGAAATAAGTATCATTCTCTACGCGGCAAAGGTTGTTGTGTTGTGAAGCAGTTCGTACCGCCCCTCCTAGAAGGCTATGGCCGGATTTCGACAGGGAAGAGCGAGTCAATACCGCTGCCACTGCTCCTGACCCCAGGGTTAGGGAAGCGAAGGAGGCTTTAAGCTTATCCCTGGTGATGTCCGGGTCATTCAAGAGTTCGTCGATCGTTCCGTCAATAAGTCGCTTGCCACCCTCCGCGCCGACCACGATTCCTGCTTCCACCTGGCCCAGTTCGATCATATTTGCCAGGGCTACAATGCCGTTGGCGAAACCTATACAGGCGTTTGAGATGTCGAAGATAGTGGCTGTGGCAGGGAGGCCCAATGAGTCATGGACCAAAGTGGCTGTAGCTGGCTCGAGGAAATCACGACATACGGAAGTATGAAGTAGACATTCGATGTCCGCTTTATCGATTCCCGACTTAGCGATGGCTTTCTCTGCTGCTTTTGTACTGGCCTGGCTTGGCGTTGTCTCATCGTCCCAGAATCGCCGCTCACGAATTCCGGTCATCAATTCGAAGCGTCCGTAAGAGAGATTCAGTTTCTGGTATAAGGGGGCTACTCTCTCTTCCAGGCTCTGTGAGGTGACGACTGTCTCCGGGAGTTCATACCCGAAAGACTCAATGCGGACGTTCTTATACAGCATTGAAGCTTCTCCTACATACTCGCCACCGTGTCTGGAGCATACTTGGCGTCAAACGCGCTGCGCGGTTTGCTCCCACCTCTCCATCACAAACGCACTACAACCAGTGGTACTAAGGTAATCCGTGTATGCCATACTATCGCATTTTTCGTCGAATTGTCAACAGATTCAACTTAACTCTTCTTTACTCTTTCTACATTCATTGTTGCCAATAACTGACTTTGGGGTGTCATGAAAGAGCAGTTGGGGGTGGTTTGGAATTACTTACTAACTTTGACTATTCCCACACGATCTACCGATGAGTCCGCATATCGCTGTGCCATAGTGAGAACATCGAAACACATAGCCAAGCTCTATTAAGAGAATTCTTCCCTTGAGAGATAGGGGAGAGAGTTATGTGATCCTTCATCTCTTCGGTGCAATGACGTAGAATGGTAGACTTTGTTCGATAACACCTGTTAGCTATTTATCCTTAAGCAGTGGCTCCAGATAGGCCACCGAGCTATCCAGACTAGACAATTCCATATAGTCATCTTCTGGCACAGTGATACCATACCGCTTTCGCAACTCCATAACGATGTCCAGGAAATCCATTGAGTCCATTTCGATCTGGTCTCTTATGCGGACATCACCCTTGAGATTGCTCAGATCTTCATCGGGCACAATTTCGTGGATGACCTCTAAAATCATGGATCTAATTTCCTCCGCTTTCATAGGTTCCTTCCCTTCTATTACATATTATGGCTAGAATAGGCCGTTCAATTAGTTAGTTATTCTGCGAATCTTTTAACAATGAGGGCGGAATTGATACCCAACATTCCGAAGGAGTTGTTCAAGATATAGTCGACCTTGTCGACCTTTCTGGGTTCGTTGATTACAAGGTTAATCAAAGCGCATTCAGGGTCCAGATTATCCAAATTGATTGTCTGGTGAACGATGTGGTCTTCAAAGGAGGGTAAATTCCCCACCAATTCCAAAGCGCCAGCAGCCCCCATCGTATGCCCAATATAGCTTTTGGTGTTATTTATGTAGGTATGTGAATTGTTACCAAACACTTCTCTGATTGCCTGACACTCTGCCTTGTCACCTTCAGGGGTTGCAGTCCCGTGGGTATTGATAATATCGATGTCGCTCGCTGATATACCGGCTTTCTTGAGAGTAAGGTTAATACACTCAACTTGCCTTTGCGCATTGGGAAGGATGTAATCAAATGCATCTGAGTTGATAGCATATCCCACGATTTCGCCATAAACCTTGGCGCCTCTTTCGAGTGCATCACTCAGTCTTTCCAAGACGCAGACACAGCCACCTTCGGAGACGACGATACCGTTTCGGTCTCTGTCAAAAGGGCGGGATGCTTTCTGGGGGTCCGGATGGCTAGCCAACGCTCCTTCGTTCTTGAAGGCTGCGAAGACACCAAATGTATGGGGAGTCTCGGAAACCCCGCCAGCTAGGGCCAAATCCACTTCACCTAGCCGCAGCATTTGCAGACCTTGTATCAGTCCAATATTGCCGGCGGCGCAAGCGGCTCCCAGCGTGTAGTGCGGGCCGGTGATCCCCATATTCAAGGTTACTTCGCCGGCTGGACTGTTGGCCACTGTTCTGGGGTTATGATGGTGAGACCAGACGTCCACGTTGTAGTCGTATTGCTTGATGTTATAGATCTCGTTCTCGGTTTCCACGTTGCCGTGCTCGGTAATCCCAAGGTAGATGCCTATTCTCGATTTGTCAAGAGAGTCGAGATCCAATTCCGCATCGGCGATTGCCTCGTGGGTACAGTAGACTGCAATAGACCCTGCACGCGTCCCCCGGCGCACCTCTTTCTTCTTCTGATACTTCAGCGGGTCGAAATCGCACACACCGGCTATGACCTCGCCCATGTAGTGGGTTTCGATTGTTCCCACTCCGGATTTACCAGCGAGCAGGTTATGCCGAAATTCTGTGAGGTTGTTTCCGTTTGGTGCCGTTAGGCCGATCCCTGTTATTACGACTCTTGTTTCATTATTCATCTTGGCAACCATATTGCTTTGTGGCCATCTTCTCGTATCACCATTCCAGACCCAGCATGATACCGCATAAGCCACTGCCGCCTGCCATCATCACAACCCTATCGCCAGCATTAACATGACCCTCATCAATTGCTATAGCCAGCGAAATGGGAAGGGAACACGAAGCGATGTTCCCCAGGTATTCCACGGTGGAGAAGCCCTTGGATTCATCCAGCCCCAGGGCATGAAATAATACCTGTTTGTGGACAGAGCTGACCTGATGGGTAAAGACCTTGTCCACATCTTTGTGGTTCCACCCCAGCTCTTGCTGGAAGGCCTCCCACGTTTCGGCTGCCAATGCCGCGCCATTATTCAGAATTCCTGTATAGTCCGTATTCATATTGGGGTAGCTATGCGGGTCGTAGAAATAGGTGTCATTCTCTACGCGACAAAGGCTGTTGTGTTGTGAAGCAGTTCGTACAACCCCACCTAGAAGTCTATGATCGGATTTCGACAGGGAAGAGCGAGTCAATACCGCTGCCACTGCTCCTGACCCCAGGGTTAGGGAGGCGAACGAGACTTTAAGCTTATCCCTGGTGATGTCCGGGTCATTCAAGAGTTCGTCGATCGTTCTGTCAATAAGTCGCTTGCCACCCTCCGCGCCGACCACAATTCCTGCTTTCACCTGGCCCAGTTCGATCATATTTGCCAGGGTTACCATGCCGTTGGCGAAACCTACACAGGCGTTTGAGATGTCGAAGATAAGGGCCGTAGCAGGGAGGCCCAATGAGTCATGGACTAAGGTGGCTGTAGCTGGCTCGAGGAAATCACGACATACGGAAGTATGAAGTAGACATTCGATGTCCGCTTTATCGATTCCCGACTTAGCTATGGCTTTCTCTGCTGCTTTTGTACTGGCCTGGCTTGGCGTTGTCTCATCGTCCCAGAATCGCCGCTCACGAATTCCGGTCATCAATTCGAAGCGCCCGTAAGAGAGATTCAGTTTCTGGTATAAGGGGGCTACTCTCTCTTCCAGGCTCTGTGAGGTGACGACTGTCTCCGGGAGTTCATGCCCGAAAGACTCAATGCGGACGTTATTATACAGCATTGAAGCTTCTCCTACATACTCGCCACCGTGTCTGGAGCATACTTGGCATCAAAGTCTGCAGGATTTACCCCCTGCCCTCTCTTGATTGCATCGTTGGGATATGGAACTTTGTCTTGACGTTTGACCAGTTATCGGCGGACTCCGGGGGAATTATCCTGTCCGGGACATACTTCCCAACTCCGGCGATGACGGCGGATACCTTTCTCGAACTCGCTACTGTGTCTGGGACATACTCATCCGCTGCCGCAATAAGAGAAGAGCGCATCTTTGGGGGAAGTTTGTCTAGTCCGTTGATGATCCCATCGATCGCCTTGAAGGGGACATGCTTATCTAACGTATTCAGATAGAAGAGCAGCATCTTATCCGGCACGAATCTGTCCACCATCTTAACCTCGAAAGAGATCACTTTCTCCGAGACAAACCTGGTCGGTGGTTCAAGGATAGACTTTAACAACATATTCTCCCTCCCCAGGAACGTACTACAACTCGTGGTACAATTGTAAGCTACATGATATAGTACTGACGTTAGTAAACTAATATCGCACTTTTTGGCGAATCTGTCAACAGTCTTAGCTTGCCCTCCAATTTACTTTTCCTCCCATTTCTGGACACTCACCATGGATTGCCGCGGGCAATGTTCTAACGGATGTAGGTGGCCTAAACTGTGATGTGATTGTAAGCTCTTTAGGTTGTCTGCATTCAGAACCTGTAAGGGTAAGTGGGGGATGGGGAGGAGGGATTCCGGAACTTGTGGGTTGAATTGCGGTTTTATGGCAGTTGAGCTTTGAGTGGCCAAACTGCTTAGTTCTCTTCGCTGTATCTTTCCTGATACGACTTCACCTGATGCACAAAAGCTTCGATCCTTGTCTTCGCGTTCGTTTGTTTCAGTCCGTCGTATGTCATGGTAAGCAAGGGAATACGGTTATTCTCCCTTTGGACCTTTTTATAAATGGCGGTGGCCAGAGTGCCGAAAACGCAATTGAGGACGATAAGGTTGGCTATGCCACTGCAGCCCTGCGCTGCATACCCCTCCGCCTTGGCTATATTTACAGTTACTACAGGGTCTATGTCTGGGCTGACATAGGGAGAAGCCATCTCTACTCTCTGCTTGACCGATGGTGTCTTGCAGTCTAACAGCTCGTCTCCCAACATATCCTGGATCCGCCGTTGCCAGTGTATGTCCCAGAACCTTCGGAGATAATAGTAGAGTGCTGCGAGGTATTTTCCTTTGGAGAAGTTGATATTAGGGTATACGTGTTCGAAATACACCATGTAATCAGTGGTGGTTGGCCCGAACCTCACTTCAGCGCCCTGCGCCTCGAACTCCTTGATTATCTCATTATTGGACCAGGAGTTCATGCAGGTGTAGAACTCGCCGACGATTCCGATAATGGGTCTTCTCTCGTCTCTCGTTGGAATGCGGTCCATAGCTTTGATGGCGCTCGTGAAGGTTTCGGAGAACTTTCCTGTTATGATCCCTGAACATATCTGCCCCACCGCCCACTCATAGACCCTTTCGGTTTCACCTTCGTTTATCTCATAAGGCCGAGTATGGAGTAACTTGGATATCAGTACGTCTGTTGCCAGCCAACCTTTCCAAATGGCTTGTACACATTTGAGTCCAAAGAGCCTGGTAGCCTCATCGAGCCGAATTGAGGTTGAGGGGGCAACTACAGGAATATGAGAGAGTCCCAATCGCTTGAGAACCAGTTTAAACGAAAGGGGATACTGACTCATACGGCATGAGCCGTCGAAGTTAAGTGTCAAGAATGCTGAACGATCGGTATCGAAGTCCTCAAGCTCGGTCATCCGTACCAGATCTCCCGTGAGAAGCTGGTATGGATGGCACTCCTTGGAAGAGGCATATCTTCTGCCCAATTCGTCTGACCTCTCGTCGGGCTTGGGCAGGACCCGGGCATCTATGTCTGCTGATTGGAGCGAAGCAGCAAAGACGTCGGAGTGCCCGCTGATATAGGGAATGTAGATTGTTTTATCGAACTCCCTCATTTTCCGTGACGGCTTGAAAATGCCAGTCTCAGTTCCAGGCCTCACTACAAGCAGGTCTGCCTGCTCATCCGGTTTTGCTGCTGCCTTGGGTCTGTTGGCAGTATCGACGAAAGCCTCGACCCTGGTCGCTATTCCAGCGTCAGCGCTGTGCTCGTCTACCTCCAGCACCAGATAGGGGTTTTCTCCCATGGTATCTTCAAGATACTTCATGAAGAAGGCATCGGGACCGCAGCCATAATTTGTGATTAATACCGGGTTCAGGCTCCTGTGGTCCCTGGCGAAAATCACTGCCCTGAGAAGATTCTGCTCGTTCTTCCAAATAAGGTTGGAGTAGTGAGAGGGCAGCCGGACGGAATCCAAAGGCAGCAGGTCGAATGGAATTGCCAGCACGCCCAATTTTCGCAATTTCTTAGGGATGTTCAGATTGAGTCCGATATCGTGGGCATTGTAAGGTTTGCCTATGACTACCACTGCCTCATTGTCACGGCTTAGGCTATCAAGCACCTCGCTGCCTCTCTGTTGGCATTTCTCCTGGAACTCTCGCTGAGCGTTAATAGCGGTGTCTGCAGCCCGGGCGCTCTCCTTGTCAGATTTGCCGAACATTTGGCCTAACCGTAGCATCTGCTCTCTGAGGTTGTACGTCTCCTCTGCCATATATACGGTTGGATTTAGGATCTTCACTCTGTCCTCAAAAGCGGGCCCAACCATGAAGGGAATACCCTGGATATAGGGGCAGTTGTAGCTTCTGTCTGCGTCGTCCGCTGTTTTCTCTAAGTCTATAACGCTGGGCATAAAGACGTAGTCTACATTCTTCTCGACTAGGTTTTCGACGTGTCCATAGGCCACTTTCACGGGATAGCACATCTCGGCCAATATCCGCTGCAGCCCTTTGTTGATAAGCCCCCTGTTTGTCTTATCGGAGAGTACCACCTTTAATCCCAGTTCCTGAAAGAAAGTGCCCCACAGTGGAAACTGCTCGTAGAACATCAGCATCCTGGGGATGCCGACGGTAACGGAGTCAGCGGGGGCTTCGTCCTCTTTGTAGTAACTTAGTAGTAGATCCTCCCTCTCTCGGAACAGGTCGGGTAAATCCTCATCAGGGCTCTCGCCCTTCTTGATCTCGTATCTATCGCAAATGCCGCCGTAGAACGATTCCAGTTCTCCGCTGATGGTCACCCTTTTTATCTCGCAGTGGTTGGGACAATGCTTACACTCAAAGGTCTTTACCTCATAGTTTCTATCCCTGAGATCGAAGCCGACGAAGTTGCTTTTCTGCTGGCTTTCCAGCCATCGCTCCCGCGCGATCAGGGCAGCGCCGATAGCGCCGGTCACATGATGGTTATCGGGTACAATGATTTGTCTATCCAGTATGTTTTCGAAGGCGGCAGCCACACTTCTGTTTGTGGCTACTCCGCCCTGGAAATATATCCTATTGCCAATCTTCTTATTAACCACAACCTTTTCTATGTAGTTGTAGGCTACTGAGTATGAAAGACCGGCAATGAGGTCGATTTTGGGTGAGCCCACCTGCTGGTGGTGTATCAGGTCGGATTCCATAAAGACGGTGCACCGCGTGCCCAGATCAGCGGGCGTTTCGGAATCAAGAGCGAGTTTGCTGAGGTCATCGATTCTTACATCTAGCCTGGTCGCTTGTTCCTGAAGAAATGAGCCTGTTCCTGCGGCACAGACTTTGTTCATTTCAAAATCAACGACAGAGCCGTTCTTGAGAGAGATGTATTTTGAATCCTGGCCACCGATCTCAAAAATGGTATCCACGGTGTTGTCGATCTCGAAAGTCGCCTTGGCCTGTGCTGTAATCTCGTTGATCACTACGTCCGCACCAACGAAATCGCCCACGAAATAACGCCCGCTGCCCGTGACTCCTACTCCTTGAACTTCCAAGACGTCTTCTAAGTCCAAGACTATTTCCGCAAGTCCCTTCTTAACCGACTCGATCGGCTCGCCTTCGGTCATCAGATAGCTCTTGCGCAACAGGTTCTTGTTTTTATCCAGGATGACGATGTTTGTACTTGCTGCACCTACGTCGATGCCCAGATACACGCTCTCCTTCTGCCCCTGCTGTCCAACGTAATATTCAGTGTCAGGAGCCACGCCATCTTTGCAGACCAATCTCTTTAAATAGCTGTGTTTTGCTTCATTGGCTGTCTTGATCAGGTACTGTTCCAAGTCCTCTATAGCTTTACCAAGCTCGAGGGGCGTAATGTTTCCCTTTTTGCCGGCTATAATAGCCGAGCCCAGGGCGCCCATGATTAAGAAATGTTCAGGGATAATGAGTTCTCCCTCTTTAAGCTCAAGCAGTTCTTCAAATGCTTTGGCCACTCCTCTGTTGGCAGCTACTCCGCCCTGGAATGCTACTGGCTTATTAAATGTCCTGCCCCTGCCCAGGTTGCTTATGTAATTCCTGGCCAAAGCGTAGCAGAGACCCGCTACTATGTCCTCCCTCGGAATTCCCTCCTGTTGCAGGTGGACCATGTCGGATTTGGCGAAGACGCTGCATCGGCCGGCAATGGTCGCTGGCCGTTTGGATTTCAAAGCTAGATTACCAAACTCCTTATCTATCGAGACACCTAAGCGATACGCCTGTTGATCTAGGAAGGAAC
>SDBU01005484.1_pt1 | contig 15164 bp, 22 predicted proteins | sample 2277071 | NCBI WGS metagenome assembly SDBU01 (sample SAMN10397929, study PRJNA504765) | marine sediment metagenome | isolation source: marine sediment core GS08_GC12, 126 cmbsf | place: Arctic Ocean: Gakkel Ridge, Loki's castle | collected 2008
GCTGCTACCGGAGACATCACGGCTGTTATAGCGGCAGCCAATCCGGGTTCAGTCGCTTATGTGGACGGCGAAACTGGTGGTGGCGCACAAGGCACTATCCCTATAGCTGACGTGGTAGGCTTCGGGATTCGCTACATCAATACCTATACCACCTCAACGTAAGATTAGAAAGTAAAGGAGCAAGAAAGAAATGCGGAAACTAGACTTGAGAAACTACGAGGTAACACAGAAGGTCATGGGCGGTAACGGGCAACCTATCGATATCACCGTACCCTACAACGTCAAGGACTCCGTTATCAACGTCCTCTTCCTGCCTGCGTTGAAGCTGCAAGGTGCTGAACTGGTCAGGCAAAACGTTCTGGCTATGAAGATCGAAGCGTGCAAAGACGAGGTGATGCTGGAGGAAGCGGAGTTTGCAAGGGTCAAGGCGGCTATCGAAGCCTACCCCTCTCAGGGCCGTGCCGATGTGGAGCTAGTAGACCGCATTCTAAACCAGACACCAGAAATAACATAGGAGGTTCCAAAATGGAACTGATGCAATTACTAGAGGACTGGAATGGCTATGCGACCCTCGGTGAAACCGGCAGACGGTTCACCGACGATCAGGTTGCGGCTTGCGCCGACCTGATAAGTAATCGGAATGGCCTTCCGCCTCACAAAAGAGAATTCCTGATCCGAGAGGCGCTGACGACCTCGGACTTCCCCTATCTGTTCGGGGATGTTCTGGATAGGCAGGTTCTGGCAAGCTACAAAGCTGTTGACCCGGTGTGGAAGGCTATTGTCAAGATGAGTACTGTCAGGGACTTCAATCCTGCTTACAGGTTTGCGATAACCGGGGGAGATCAATACCTGGCTCGGGTTGCAGAGAAAGGCGAGTATCTGGCTTCCGATAGGGAAGAGGCCCGATATTCCCTAAGCGTTCTGAAATACGGACGGCAGTTCGACATCTCTTGGGAAACCCTGATAAACGATGACCTGGGTGCTTTGAAGGACACACCATCGAGATTTGCGATGGCTGCGGTACGGACAGAGCATCGTCTGGCTACCGACATATATGCCGGTGATTACGATGCTGTGTCTCATGCCAATGCGGGACTTCTGTATTCCGATGGTGTGGCCGCGGAGCTTAACGCTGTTGACGATCTACTGACCATAGCCAACCTGGAGACAGGTGTTCAGGCAATGGCGGCATTCTTAGATGCTGCCGGTGAGCCGATAATGAACAGAGCCAAGTACCTTGTAGTACCCCCGGCTCTTGAGCTGACGGCAATGCAAATCCTGAATTCGGCTACAAAGCAGTGGGTGGAATACGTCACCCGGGCGGCTGCGAGTGCAGCTACTTTGTACCCGATGCCGACAACCAACGTGATAGCCCAGTACGGCTTGACCTTAATAATTGACCCGTATCTGCCTATCATGGATACCACCTACGGAGATACCGCGTGGTATCTGTTCGCTGATCCAAGAGACATAGCAGCCATCGAGGTTGCTCATCTCGCAGGGCACGAAAGGCCGGAGATTTGTATGAAGGCGAGTGACAAAGTCACAATCGGCGGCGGAGCCATCAATCCGATGGCCGGAGACTTCGCAACTGATAACGTCTTCTACCGGGTTCGGCATGTGTTTGGTGTAACGCGACTTGATTGGCGCGCCACCTACTGTGGGGGGCTTGTAGGCATCTAATGAAACGAACTGATTTAGCTTATGTGGCTGGAATAGTGGATGGCGAGGGATGTATTGACATAACACGCAGAACGCGCCCAGGACATAAATATTCCGACTTTGCTTTGCGGGTAACAGTTACATCGACAGACTTATGGCTTTGCCAGATGCTCCAAATGGGCTTTGGCGGGAAAGTAAGCGAGAGATCAAAACTGAGAATTACCCGTAATCGGACTTGGGATTGGCGCGTCGAGCGTGCTCACGCTGGGAGATTCCTAGAGTTGATACTCCCTTACCTCCACCTTAAACGACCACAGGCTGAGTTGGGGATTAAGTTTCAGGATGCCAGAGGTCAGCATACTACTCGCCATTCAGAGGAAAGGCGGGCAATAGCCGAAGCAGAAAGGCTTTTACTTCAGCACATGAAACATAATAAGGCTAATCAGCTTGGCTAATTTAGTGTTCATTGCCGGGGGAGGGCTTGCTCCTTTCCCCTCCCCCGGCTTGGGCAACTTTAGGAGGAAAACATGGCTTTAACGATTGCAGAAATACTTAGAGCAATAAACCCGAATATTGGAGTAGTAGCCAATGTTGACGGCATAACCTATAGGGTTGGCGTAGAGGATGTCAACTCAGATGAGTTGCTGGCTGCGCTGAACCTTATACGGCGCATTCCCGTAATTACCTCAACCACAGGCACAGATACAGCATTGGCAACGCTTAACCCTGGGGCGGCTTATAAACTCTTAGGGATACGGATACATGTCGGCAGCGCATTAGCAGCGGCTGAGACTCTTACTGTGACATTGGATGCAACCGATGGCGGAGCTTATGATACCGTGCTTTATTCGAGGGATATGTCGGTTGGCGATGTCCGAGATTTGGTCATTCCCTTTGGCAACGATGAGGACTTTTTCCAGAATGGCGATCAGATAGTTGTAGCTCTATCTGCTAATGTCGGTGGGGATACTTGGGGATGCCAGACAATACATGAGTTGGTGTAAGCATGAGTGTAGTCAATGGCTACAAGATAGAGAACTATAAAGATTTCAGGGTGAAGGAAACAGGGCTCGCGGTGCCCGAAGCTGAATCTCTTTATATGCCGCAAGTCTCTAATGGGTTTCGCCCTGACGACTTCATAGTAGATAGCAGCCTTGTATTGTATCTGCCCCTATGGGCTTTGAAGGGTGGTTCTTTCAATTCAGTGGATGGTTACAGTCATACTTGTACTGTTACAGGAGCTCTGTGGCAGCCGGACGGCAGGTTGTTTGATGGTGCTAGTCTCATTGATTGTGGAAATGCAGCCAGTCTTAATATTGAGGCTGCTATAACGGTGGAGGCTTGGGTCAAAAGAGCGGCATCTGGGGCTTGGCATACAGTAGTTAGCAAGTTTGATACTAACGCTAATCAACGCGCTTGGGTATTGTGGTTCAGGGATACGGATGCCTTTGGGGCTTATATTTCTAGAACGGGTGCATCTGGTACTGTAACCGACCTGTCAACAGTAGCCACCTATGCGGATACCGATTACCACCATGTAGCCTTTACCTATCTATTTGTAGGGGATGGTAGTTCGGTATTAAAGGTATTTGTCGATGGTGCGGAGGAGGCCACCACATCGACTGCTATTGGGGATATTTTCGTATCCTCGGAACCCGTAAGGGTGGGGGCATTACAATTGAATAATGTCAACGCTAGATTCTTTAATGGAGACATTGGGGAAATTCGAATTTATAATCGCAACCTTTCTCTTGCAGAGTTGCAGCATAATCGCTTGGTTACTATCTGGAGATACCAATAGAGGACTGATGCCTGATCCAAGGATACATCCAATACCAACTGGAACCCCTACGGCAGTCCTGGTAGCTGCGGCTTCAGGAGAAGTGATGGCTGCCAATAACCGCAGGGTGGATGCTGAGTTTATAAATGTCAGCGATCCCAGTGAGATGATCTCTCTTTCCAGAGGGGATACGGCAGTATTAGGAGCAGGGGTTACATTGACAGCTCACGGAAGCTCTTACTACATAGGCACGGATAATATGTTCTACGGGGCGATCAACGCTATTAGCGCCAGTGGTGAAGCGGCACTATCTATGGATGAGGGCACAAACCCATGACTGTACATAATGTATTAGACCCCACTCAGATACTTGAAGATATCGAGGATGTTCAAGATGCCGTCAATGATCTTGACGCTGATGTGGTACTGGTACAAGCCGATGTCACCGATATAAAGGCAGTCACCGATGGGCTGCCGACCTTAACAGAAACAGTTGGGACGACAACTACCACTACGATAGATACGGAATACAACCTGTATATCAATAACGCACCACTGGGGGTGTTCAAGCCGATAATTCTTAAGGTGTGGTTCCTCAATCAAACCGCCACCGAGACGGTGATATTACGGAGTTATTCTAGGGTTGCCGATGGTGGGGTATGGGCCCTTGAAGATATAGCAACTTTTGCCGGGGTTCAGGACCCGGTGGTGAGAATCATAGAGCTTTGGCCCACCAGATACGGGGTGAGAACGACAATCGAAAGGACAGGCGGAGCAGCCAGGGCTTATCCTTTTGAGGAGTTCTACGAAATATAATGGCACGAACATTTTACGACAACTTATCGCTGAACGAGGGCATCGTTCTTGACTGGCCTTTTCTTGAGGGGGTAGGAACGGTAACACATGACCAGTCACAGTCAGGGTCTATTGGTCAGTTGTTAACAGGCGGGTTGCCCGTGATATGGCCCGCTGGTACAGGACAACCGTTCTATGGAATATATTTATTCGAGACATGGAACCAATATATAAACTGCCCTGCGGCTGATACAACTGATTTGAACTTCACCAGTGGAGATTACTCATTATCATGCTGGTTGAATTGGTCAATCGTGGAGTTCTCCGAGATAATCATGGGCAAGTATGTTCTTAATACAAGTGGCTGGGAAGTGTATCTAACAAACGCCGCAGGGCTGGATTACATAACAGTGAGGCATCATCACGGCGGGACACGTTCATCTTCCTTCTCGACAGGGTGGGACGTTAGTACTCTATGGTGCTTCGGCTACTCTCGCACCGGAGCTACAGCGCAGCATTACAGAAACGGTGTAGCTGTTCCGACAACTGTTCAGGCCGGGGGATTGATTGACCCCGCCTCAAGCGCTGCCAATGATTTGAGATGTGGAGTCAGGTACACCGAAGATGCCAACTGGTTAAACGCATACTTTGGCAGGCCGAGGGCATGGGCGAGAGAGTTAACCAGCGATGACCACAGGCAGCTATTCGATCAGGGGAACGCCCAATGATAGATGAAACTGGGGCATTCAGAACCATCATAGAACGTCAACAGGATATGCTTGGCCCTGCTGTTGAAGATAGGGCACACACGGCAACCTTCTATGTTACCCCCGATGGAGATGGTGCCGATGGCTTGTCATGGAGGACGGCATATCAGACGATACAAGATGCCATGGATGCTGCAAGCACGGATACAAATGCTTCTACTCTGATTCTCATAGCACCCCATGCTACATATTATGATATCAACACTACTGGAGACCCAACGTGGTCAGCTAACATATCTTTAAGGGGCACTCACCGGAACTGGCCCTCGATTAGAAATGAGCACGCATCAGCCACGTCTGTTTTGAAGTTCACGGGTCGGGCCTCTTTAGAGGATGTCACTATCGATTGCGGGGCAGGATCGAATAATGGTGTGATTTTAACAGGCGAAGGCGCAAGGGTTAGGCTAACTTACTTTGAGTGTGGAAGCGTAACAGGTGCCCAAACAGCATTAGAACTATCTGGTGGCCATAAGTATGCAAGGGTTGAAAGCGTTTCTATTCACGGGGTTCAAGCTCACACGCTGGCTCTTAAATTGAGTGGCTGTACGTCGAGTGTCTTTGAGCGGCTAACCGCGAAAACCTGTGCAACTGGCATTCAGCTCTTGTCTAGCTCAGATGGCAATATATTCAATTTCATAATTCTGAACACCTGCACTTTAGGGTTAGACATCGATAGCGGAGATGGTCAATTCTTTAGCACGGTGGCCTTTGCTAATTGCACAACGGATGTCGATGACGAGGTTAAGAATCATGGTTGGTCGAATATACAGGGTGCTTTTCCAGTAATTGTGTTGCCTGACGATTTAACTGGGGTGAATGTGGCAACAGGGGGAGCAGGAGCTTACGGTGGGGATACCGAGTTGATAGCTGCCGGAGCGATTGACGGGCCATTCAGGGTAGTAGCTGCCCACTTCGAGCCGGATGCCTCACCTGCGGAATGGCACCAAATAAGATTTAGTGCTGATAGCGGATCGACTTTCTATGACATGATGCAGTTTTTAACCGCTAAACGTGAGGGTGTCGATCATCCTAGCGGGACTGAATTTATCTTTAACGCTGGAACAAGGATTAGTTGTTCGGTAAGAAACGCAAGCGGCGGGGACAATGTAACTGTATGGCTGGAAGTTCAGGCAGTATAGGAGAATCATGGCACATACATATGATGTAACAACTGATATAGGTAAAGTAAGGCTCTACATCGGGGATACAGATATTTCTCCTACTACCGATGCTCAGTTCTCCGATGAAGAGATAAATGTATTTCTGGATATGGCATTAGGCTCGATACTTTTAGCAGCCTCTTATGCCCTAGAGTCGTGGGTGGCTACGCTAACCGGAAGCCTGAAGTCTGAAAAGATAGGTGATTACTCTTACACCAAAGACGAGGCGGCAGCCAAGACTTCATTAGCCAAGAAGTATAGAGAAGAGGACTCTACGAGCCCCGCCTTCAACTGGGCCACACCTGACCTTGGGGGAACAAGTGAGGAAACTGAATGAGCTTTACCACCTTATTGATTCACTCTTGCATAACGCAACGGTACACCTCTACCGAGGATGCTTATGGCCAGCCGGTTAAGACCTGGGCCACCAACCTCACCGAGGATTGCCGGCTGGTAACAGGGGCAGGAAAGGAATTAACCATAGGAGCTGTGGTAGTCATTGCGGATTACAAACTGTTCCTGGGTGATGTGGATATCACCGAACAGGATCGAGTCGTAGTGGATAGCGTGACCTATGAAGTGCTGCTTGTCACTGAACACGCTAATGGGGTAGGAGATCATCACAAGGAGTGCCTCTTGAGAGTGGTTCGATGAGGGGAACATGGCGATATGAAACTTGCAAATGCTGTACCCGAGAGCAGCGCATAGCATGGACTGTGAGTAATGTATTGTGGGAAAGGGTTGTTATTCTTTATTACTCTGAAAAGGTGCTTTGCTTGGAGTGCTTCTTGCGTATGGCGGATGATAGAGAAGTGAAAGTCTCGTTCTCTGAAGTCCAATTTGAGGCTTTTATAACGAGGTGAGATGAAGATAGGCGTAGAAGTTTTTGTAAACATGAACACCAAGCAGGTTGCCAAGAATGTGACCGAATCCACCCGGCTTGGGTTAAGGGATACCGTGGTGGCTATCCATAACGATGCGGTTAGGTTGTCTCCTGTTTTAACCGGCCACAATAGGCGTTCTATCGCCAGCGAAGTATCAGGCATGGGGGTAGTCATACAAGGGGCAGATGCCGAGACCCAGAAAATCGTAGATGATAGCAAGCTAGAAGGCGCGGTATATTCCACCAGCGGATACGGTGGATACTTGGAAACAGGTACATCAAAAATGGGTGCTCAACCTTATTTCAAGCCTGCCCTGGATAAGAACGTTCGTGGACTAGGTAAAGCCATTAAGGGGCACATAGAATGAATGCCGATAGTAATACAATCATCCGAACATATCTACTGGCTCAAACCGTGTTGACAGATGTGGTGTCAACCAGAATCTATGTCCCTAGAATGCCAGAGAACACAACCTTACCAGCGGTCAGCTTTATGACAAGAGGCGGGATAAATAACCCTTACATCCCTGGAATAGTGGAGCCCAGTGTCCAGTTTGATTGTTGGGCGGATACTTTTCTAGAAGCTAGGACGGTCTATCGAGCCTTATATGATGTATTGCAGGGCATTCAGAGGCAGGTTGTCACGGTATCTGGAACTGATTACATAATATGGAGTGCTATAGAGGAGGTGCAGGGACAGGACCTGGTTGATACGGAGATACCAAAATACTTTCGAGTGTTGACCTTTTTCCAGTTTATGATTCGGGCAGAGTAAGGAGGTAAGCATGACCAAAAGAAAAGACACATGGGATGATGAGTCAGTGTCCGATGAGAGCCTCCCTAATGACCGGGGAGAGGACTTAGTAGAAGAGGAGGAAGTGAGCATCACAATCGAGCAGGATGGCGAAATTGTATCAGAGCAGACCTTAGATATTGAATCCCGGTGGCAAGCACACCAGAAGAAAATAGGAGGTAGATAATGGCAAACACAATTTCAAATGTACTGACGGGGGTTTGGACTGTAGCCCTACGGCAGCCCAATAACGCGAGGGCTGAGTGGAGCACGGCCCAGCAATACGCTGGAACGGAATCGGCACGGCTCTACAAAGCCGGTTCGGGGAACAATGGCAGCACCAATGTCCAGTTCAACGTGTCTGCGGTGGGCATAACTATGACGGCATGGACAGCGGCTCTTACGACCAATTCCTTCTACCACCATGCCAACGCGGTGACCGGGAACTTCGCCCAGTTTGAGTTCAGGTTTGAAGACCCTGATAGTGATGCCTGGGTGGAGATAACCGCTGTTCCGTTGCAGACATACCTGGGAACGAATGCATGGGTGCAGACCACCTTGGCAGACAACACACAGTCTGGTTACGGTGGAGTTGATGAGGTTGGATTAAGCATCTTCGACTGGGCGTTGGCAGACTTGAACCTTCAGCAGGGCTTCATTGAAGGGGTGACCACAGACGGAGATTGTGCCAACTGGATACTTTCCAGGATTCGGTTAGAGCTTTGGGAGGCTACGCCTGAGAGGACACAGTACATCGACAGCGTGGAAGTCATGGGCACCACCTACACCATCGAGCCGGGGGGTACCGCTCCTGCATTGTCTCTGAGCAGCGACCTCACTGAACTTGGCTACACCGAAGACGGGATAACCCTGACCAGCACTACTGACACCGTTGACATAATGGTTGAAGAGGAAACCGTTGCTATCGATAGGGTGATAGACAAGGAAACCATCGAGGTTACACTTAACATGGCTGAGAGTTCACTCTATAACATCGACAAGGCGATAGCTGGTGCCGTGCTTTCAGGCAACATCATCAGGATAGGCGGCGGGACGATGAAGACCATGAACCTTCGCTTAGTAGGAACCAACCCGGCGGGATTCAGAAGGGAGATACACCTTCCGAAGTGTACCTCAATGGGAGCTGTGGGAATGCCCTTCAAGAAGGGTGAGAAGACGGTTGTTCCGATAACCTTCCAGGCCCTCAAGCCCTCTGGTGAGGATGCTGTAACCATCGTAGATAACGCAGCCTAGAAAGGAGATTAGATGACTAGCAAAAGGAGCGAAGAGCAAAAGGTAACTCAGGCACCTATTAAGGTGATTCTGGGTGGCAAGGAGCACGGGATAGAGTTGTTGCATATCAGAGAAGCCCAGGAATGGCGGGTTAAGGTATCAGCAGCTATATCCCGGCTTCCTGACTATGCCCATGCGAATACCGAAGACCCAGAGGTGTTTAAGGCGACAATAAATGGTATGTTTGTGGCTACACCTGGTGCCGTGATTGATCTGTTCTTCAGTTACGCCAAGGACTTAGATAAAGACTGGGTGCTTGACAATGCCACAGAGCCAGAATTGGACGAAGCCTTCGGAAAGGTACTGGAGGTTGGCTTCCCTTTATCTATGAGCCTCGCCAACGCGATGGGAAAAGTCTATCAATAGGCGGGGCCTTTGAAATAATGATGACCGAGTGGCATGTGCCACCCGACTACATCATAAATAACTGGACAGATGAGTTGCTGGACTTGATGATTCAGAAGTTCAATGAACGGCATAAAGCCAAACCAGGAGAAGAAGAGCCGAAGGTGTCCGAAGAGGTATTGTTCCAGCAGATGGGGATAAAGGTCAAGAAGAGGTAAGCTATGGCGATGAATCTGGGCGATGCAGTCCTGAAGATTAAGGGTGATACCAAGGACCTGGATAAGTCCCTCAAGGGTATGGATACCAAAGTCAAGTCGAGTATGCAAAAAATGCAGAAGTCGATGCAGGCTGTTGGAATTGCTTTCACCGCTGCTGGCGCGGCGGGGCTTGCCTTTGTCTCATCGGCCCGGAAGATGAACGCCCAACTCGGGCAAACTGGTTTGACAATCGGGGCTACCGCTGGGGAGATGCGTAAACTTGCCCTAAGTACCACAAACGTAACGTTTCCTTTGAAAAGCGTAATTGCGACCTTCGACTTGTTGGCGCGGGCAGGGGTACGCGATCAGAAGGTTTTGAAAACGACTGCCATAGCGTTCGATACCTTGGGTGATGCTATAGGCATGGATGCAAACCTTGTAACCGAGAGATTGATCCCCACAATGAAGACGTTTGGCCTTACAGCCGGCGAACTAGCTGATAAAACTGACGCATTAACCTATCTGTTCAAGAAAACCACTGTTTCGCTGGACGATTTCAACCGGATGATTGGCTATGTTGAACCCGAGCTTGTCGAAATGGGACTGACGACAGAGGACATGATAGCGATTCTGGCAGAGTTGGAGAAGCAGGGTTATTCAGGTGAAGTCATGACGCGGCATTTCCGAAAGGCTGTAACGCTTGCCAAGCAGGAGCAGATACCGCTCAATGAAGCCCTGGGGATTACTACGAAAACGATAGCGGAATACAAAGTAGAGTTAGGGGGTGCTGTCGGCATGACACAGGAATATGCCGATGTCGCCAATAAGCAGTACGGCATTATGGACAAGCTAAAGCAAAGATTTTCCGAACTAAGCCTTCGACTAGGATCGTTATTGACCCCGTTGGAACCTGTCCTAGCTGCTATGACCGCACTTGGGCCCGCCCTGCTGGGCTTATCACTAATTTTGCCAAAGGTTACAGGATCAATAACTGCCCTGAATCTTTCCATCAAGAGCCTATTGGGGCCTTTGGGCCTGGTGGTATTGGGGGTCACTGCACTTACAGGATGGATGCTGTGGAAGAGCTTGAGGGATAAGACCATCCCGACACTTGAAGAACTCCGTGCTAGACTAAAGGCTGCGGAAGATACACTGGCTGAACTGACGGAAACAGCCGGGGAATCTTCTCCAGTAATCAATCGGCTGACAAAAGAGATAGAGAAACTGACCGGTCAGGTTGCCGAAATGGACAAGGAGGCAACCTTAGCGGCGGGAGGGTATGAAGCGGCTTTAATAAAGATGGCCGATGCAGAGAAAGGTGTAGCGGAGGCCTTAGAAAAGGTGCGGGAAAAAGAGGAGGAATTGATTTTCGCACGCGGAACATCTCAGCGTCAGATTGAATGGCAGAAAAAATTAAACGGAGAACTGGCTGAAAAGCTGGAAGATTTGGAAGAAGCGGAACTTAGCTTGAGGGCTGCACAGATAGAAGGTGCAGAATACCTTACAAAGATTCTCGAAGAAGAGAAGAAAACCAGTCTCACATCTATCGAAGAACAGCGCACTGCGGCTCGGGGACTGTATGATGAAACGATAAGGCACATCGATAGTGAGATTAGGAATGTCCGTAGTGCTCATAATACCAAAATGGCACTCATCAATGAAGAGTATGATGCGAAGATACGCACATTGAATGCAGAGGCCAATGAGGATATAGCTTATATCCAAGCTAGAATCGATGCAATAGACGAGGAAGCTAAAGAAGAAAATCAGATGCTTAAAGAGCAGGAGAGGGTTAAGCGCCAGACTGAGCTTGAGGCGGCCGTTGCATCTGCTGAGACTGATGAAGAATTAGCACGGGCTAAAGAAAGACTAGCCGACCATGAAGCCAGAGTAGCACAAGAACGAAAACAGGAGGAACGCGATAAGGACAAAGAGGGGCTGCGGCAAGGCATAGAAAATGTGCGACTCGCCCTTGAGAAAAGCATAGAGGAAGAAAAGTCCATTCGGGATACAGCACTAGAGGAAGAAATAGAACGCCAAAAGAGAGAAGACTTCACTGCTAGGTGGTTTGCAGCCAAAAGATTGCAAACCACCCGAAATCGTCTTGAAGAAGAAACCAAAGCTATAAATGAGGAATACGTGATCAGGGAGACGGCTGCCGCCGTACACGCAGCGAATATAGGGCGGCTTGCGGGTGTTCCCGCAGGTGTTCCATTTGGGCCTCCCCTGCCAATCCCTGCGACACATCAAGGCGGAATCGTTACGCGCCCCATGATAAGGAGTGTGGCGGAGAGAGGCCCGGAGGCTATAATTCCATTAGACCAAGCCGGGGGCATGATGGGAGCCCAGTCAGTCAACATTGTTCTGGAACTGGACGGTGAGCCGATCTACGAGAAGCTGGTTGACCTGATACGGCTCAGGCAGAGGACGGCGATATGACCACCGTTAGCATTAACTCCGTTACCGTCGAATGGGTGAAGGGTACAATCAAGGTATTCGATACCCTGAGTCATCGGTCTACGGCGTCATTTATGGTCTATGATTCAGACGGAACAGCTAACTACCTGAGATCACAGGAGGTTGAAATCCTCGTTGACGGCAACTCGGTATTCAATGGCTATATCGATAAGCCCAAAAGGAAACGCATTGCGCCAGAATCCGATGCCCTGATCTGGTCGATTACTTGTAAGGACAATCACTATCTAGCAGACAAACGAATCGCCGCAACATCCTACTCAAGTAAGACCTCGGCATTCATTGTTAACGATTTGATAACCAACTACCTAGCGGCTGAAGGCGTATCTGCGGGGACAATTGATACCGGTGCCACTTGGAATGAGGTAGTGATAAATTATCAACCCATAAATGGAGCCCTGGATGCCCTGGCCAGGAAGAACGGTTTTATCTGGTATATCGCCAAGGACAAGAAATTATACTTCATGGTGAGGACAACCACCACCGCTCCGTTTACAGTGAGCAAGACCGATATAGTACGTAGAGGGAGAATGTCCTCGGAATTGGCCAACGAAGCCAATCAGTATCGCAACCGGCAATATATCCGAGCTGGCAGAGACATTACCGCCGGCCAGACGGAGAGCTTCACAGGTGATGGGGCAACGGTGGCCTTTGCATTAGGCTATCCTTTGGCTACTGTACCGACAATCACAGTAGGTGGCGTTGGTCAGGATATGGGAATCAAAGGATTAGATGATGCCACCAAAGATTTCTACTGGTCGAAAGGTGATCCGATTGTGGTGGCAAGGGTGGCCCCCGCAGGGGCTGCAGCCATCGTGGTGACATATACCGGGTTGTATGAATTCATTGTCCTAGCCGACGACCCCGCCGAGCAGACCACCCAAGCTGCAATTGACAGCACATCGGGGATAGTTGAAGTGATCGATGAGGAACCTGCTATTAACAGGAAAGCCGATGCTCTTGCTACGGCGGTTGCGAGTCTGGAGCAATACGGAACAGTAGGCAAACAGTTTACCTTCCCGGTGCATGTATGGGGATTGGAGCCGGGGCAGATAGTCACGGTGACTTATCCCGAGTACGATTTGAATAGTGCTGAACTATTGATCGAATCGGTCAAGATAACCGAGATTGCCCCGGGTGAGTTACAGTATAAAGTCAAAGCCATCGAGGGCCCGGAAACAGGAGACTGGACTTCTTTCTTCGGTGCGTTAGCCAATACCAAAGGCGATGTCATGGAGAGATTAACAATCGGTACAGACCAGTTGTTGATCCTCCTGGCAAAGACCTCCGAGACTTGGGAGTGGACTGAATCGGTGACGCAGACACCTGTAGCCTGTCCTTTTCCTGCTGCAACCCTGTATCCTGCTGCAACATTATATCCATGTTAGGAGCGTGATGGAAAGCAAGTTTAAGTGGATTCATAACGTAAGAGTCACAGCCCGAGACTTAGACGGGAACATACTAGACGTTCAGAATCTTCACAACCTTATCACTACCGTTGGGTTGGGGATGATAATCGATGGTCTGGACGGTGACGTATCGGACTTTGAGATAAAGTATATGGGGGTTGGTGATGACAACACCGCCCCGGCCATAGGTCAGACGGCATTGGTCAATGAGACATTCAGGAAGGCCACCACATCAACCAGCCAGCCAACAGCCTCTTCGATGACTCACGTCACATACATAGCCCCTGCTGAAGCGGTAGGGACAATCGAGGAGTTGGGATGGTTCGCCGGTGCCGCTGCCGGAGCAGGGGCTGATAGCGGTATAATGATTGCAAGGGCGTTATACTCAAGGAATAAAACAAATTTGGAGAGCGTCCAGGTGGAAAGAACTGATACCATCGCCGAAGGATAATAGGGCTTGAAACTATAAGGCTATTGTGTTATAATAGACATATGAGTTGGCCTAAAGGTAAACCACGTTCCGAGGAAACAAAGAGGAAGATTAGTGCTTGGGGACAAGCTAACAACGCCTTTCGGGGAAAGCATCACACAGAGGAAAACAAGAAAAAGGCCTCACAGCGAATGACGATTCTACTAAAGGGCAATAAGCGTCGATTGGGAATACTGCATACAGAAGAAACTAAGAAACGGATAAGCGCAACCTCGAAAGCCAACTGGCAGAAGAATGGTTTTAGAAGAAAAGCCCGAGAATGGTGGGCGCAATTAAGTGACGAAGAGAAGAAGACCAGAATGCAGGCTACACGGAAGGCCATCAAGCGCTTTAGCACATCCATTGAACGAGCAATTGAGGAGATGTTAGATTCTCTCGGCGTCCAATATGAATCGCAAAAACACATTGACCAATATATAGTTGACATATTTATACCATCAAAGGGGCTAATTGTTGAATGCGATGGGGATTATTGGCATTCCTTACCAAGAGTTCTCAAGAGAGATAAGGAGCGAGATAAATATCTTCGGGGCCTTGGGTATCAAATAGTTAGAATCCCAGAACATAAAATAAAACGTGGTCTCATTGGGATACAATCAAGTATATTTTGTGAGATAGCGGAGGGATAAGATGGCATATACTAAGAATTATCCTGGTGGTTGGCAACCCGGAAGTGGTGGGGGGACTCCGATAGATGAAGCAGCGCTGGATAATATTGAGACTCAGTACGAGGAAATACTAGGTGGTCAGAATGCCTATACCGGAACCGGCGCTGGATTCCGTGACGAAGATGATATGTCTTCCAATGATGCTACGGCTCCTTCCTCTCAGCAGGCGGTCAAGGCTTATGCAGATAGCAGAGCTAGGATATGGGTACAGCCTCATTTTGTCGATGGCGTTGGCGCAGTCTTAGCAGCGAAATATGGTACTGTATGGGCGGGTGCCCAGATGCAAAGCGATCAGACGGATTACACCTATTTCAGCCTTACTATTTCCTCTGTGTTCGTTTCACTAACTAAGGCCGTTGTGGTGATAATCCCCACGGCAACAGGGGATATGAGGTTGACAGCAACTACACATTTCGCAGCCGCAGGCGAGGCCGAGAACACGCATAC
>SDBU01005485.1_pt1 | contig 15161 bp, 14 predicted proteins | sample 2277071 | NCBI WGS metagenome assembly SDBU01 (sample SAMN10397929, study PRJNA504765) | marine sediment metagenome | isolation source: marine sediment core GS08_GC12, 126 cmbsf | place: Arctic Ocean: Gakkel Ridge, Loki's castle | collected 2008
TCATTATCGCGTCCCGCAGCTCTCCGGACACCATCGGCGTGAACTTGTTGAAGAGCGGCATTATCCAGGTGGGTGCGATGAACTGCATCGCCAGCGAGAAGACGATGAATCCTGCCCAGCAGAAGAGCCAGGCGAAGGTGCCGGCGTGCTCAAAGAGGGCGATGACGCCGGCCAGCAGTGGCGCCCCCAGCAGCAACGCCAGGAACAGGCCCCTCACAAGGTCCAGCACGAAGGTACGCGGCGTCGTCCGGTTGAAGCCGAAGCGGTCCTCAAGAACGAAGGTGTCATAGATGCTGACAGGGAGTGTCAGCAACGCGTAGGCCAGCAGCAGGATTCCGATGTAGAGAAGACCGGTCACGATACTCCCGAATCCCCATGACCTGACCGCCTCGTCGAGGTAGTTGAAACCGCCGGTCAGCCAGAAGGACAGCAGCAGAAGCAGCCGAAAGCTGCCGGCAACGATGCTCAACCGGGTCGCCGCCCGGGAGTACTCCTGGGATCGCTGGTACTCCGCCGGCGGGTAGATGCCCTCGAGGCCTGGCGGCGGTGCCTGCCCCAGGGCGCGGACGTTCAGCAGGTCCGCCACCAGATGGATGGCGAAATCCAATGCCACCGCGGTGATGATTACCACGAAAAACGCGTTCACGGCGCCCCCGGGCAGGTTCGCTGCATGAGAAGCGCGGAGTGCCTTGGCCGGTGGACAGCCAGCCAGACGTGCTGCCCGGCATCGGTCCGCGGATCGGTGGAGAAAGTCGCGTCCGTCGTCAGACTCACCTCGTTGCAGATCTCGGTGATGGCCCCGAGGTCCTCTGGTCTGGCAGGCCTGGTGGTAAACACTGTGGCTCCAGCGGTTGCCGAGCGTACTGACCCCGTTAGCCCAGCCGCCCGTCGCGTCTTGGAGTCGCCACCGAACGTGGGGGCGATACCTATCCCAATGATAGCACCTCCCGAACGGCGCCAGCCAGCGCGGCGTGATGCCAGACCGTGCCAGCAGTCACACCGGGCGGCCATGTGATCGAAGTCGCAGAAGTCCCTCCTGCTAGCCGAGTACAATTGGAGATGAAGGGGTGAGCGAGCAGGATGCGTCCAGCCCGCCGACACTACCCGATCTTACGGCGCATATGCCCCGGTCTCAGGCAATGGACTCCCGGTACGGCTTAACGCAACGTCACCGGAATTGCACGAGGCCAGGAACTTGGTATACAATGTGCTCGGAACTCGACCTGGAGGTTCTTACCGTGGAGGCAGGAATGAGGGGAGCCCCGATCAAGCCTGATGTTCTCGTGGTCGGTGCCGGCATTGCCGGTATGCAGGCGGCCCTCGAGGTGGCGGATTCCGGTCACAGGGTCCACCTCGTGGAGAGGTCACCCACCGTCGGCGGACGCATGCTTCAGCTCGACAAGACCTTCCCTACCCTCGACTGCGCCTCATGCATTGGCACGCCCAAGATGAGCCAGGTGGGTTCCAACAAGCTCATCAACCTGCTGACTTGCAGCGAGGTAGTCAACGTCTCCGGCTACGCCGGTAACTTCAAGGTCAAGGTCCGCACCAGGTCGAAGTACGTCGACACCAGCAAGTGCACCGGCTGCGGCGAGTGTGCCAACGTATGCCCCGTGTTTGTCCCCAGTGAGTGGCAGCTCGGCCTGGCCCAGCGGCGGGCAGTCTACCGCCCCTTCGCCCAGGCCGTGCCGAATGTCTTCACCATCGACAAGCGCGGGCTGCCCCCCTGCCGCGTCGCCTGCCCGGCAGGGGTCAACGCCCAGGGCTACATCGCCCTCATCTCCCAGGGACGGTTCAAGGAGGCCCTTGAGGTGCTGCGGCGGACGATGCCTTTCGCCGGCGTCTGCGGGCGGGTCTGCACCCATCCTTGTGAAACCGAGTGCGAACGCGCCAAGGTCGACGAGCCGATATCGATCCGGTACCTGAAGCGCTTCATGGCCGATTACGAGCTCGCAGCGGGCAGGGAGAAAGCGACCCCGGTTCCCCGGACGCACAAAGAGAAGGTCGCCGTGATTGGCTCCGGACCTGGAGGCATCGCCTGCGCCTACGACCTCGTCCGGCTGGGCTACCCGGTAACCGTCTTCGAGGCAGCCCCGGAGGCCGGCGGCCTCCTGCGCTACGGAATCCCGGAGTACCGTCTTCCGAACCGCATCATCGACGAGGAGATCGGCTACGTCAAGGAGCTCGGCGTGGAGATCCGGACGAACAGCCCGGTAACGAAACTGGAGAACGTTTTCAACGACGGGTACCGGGCGATCTTCCTGGCCACCGGTGCCGGCCTTGGCCAGAAGATGGGCATTCCGGGCGAGAACGCCGAAGGCGTCCTCAACGCCCTCAGCTTCCTGAAGCAAGTGAACTCCGGTGACCGCCCTGCCATGGGTGATAGGGTGGCCGTCATCGGCGGCGGCAACGCGGCCATAGATGCCGCCCGGGCGGCGCACCGCCTTGGCGCCAGGCAAGTGGCCATCGTCTACCGGCGCTCGCGGGCCGAGATGCCGGCGGATTCCGCTGAAATCGAGGAAGCCGAGATCGAGGATCGAGTTCGGGCGCGGAACTTTTGCGCGGGCGTGGAGCGCGAACAGCCTGCCAGCGACCTGGCGCAACTGTTGGGTGCACCCAGAGACCGGGCACGTAGGGCGCGCCTGGTGGGAGACTGGCTGGAGGCTTCGCTCGATCCCTGGCTGCCCATGCGGGGCTACAAGGCGCTCGAGGTGGCCACCCACGAACGAAGGTGGGAGGATCGTGCCTTCTCCTCTCTGGCGCGACTGGTGCGTGCTCATACACGACCCCCGTCGCCGGCCAGGCTGGCCGATGGCCTGGCGCAGCGACGGGTCAGGGTGAGGGCGGCGGCACGCATCGACTTTAGCGCGGGTTGGAACGACACCCCTCCCCACAGCCTGGAGCGGGGGGGGACGGTTCTCAACGCGGCGGTGAGGCTCAACGGAGAACTCCCCATCGTGGTGGAGGCCGAGTTGCTCGACGAGCCGGTGCTGGTGCTAGAGTCTCCCGACATGAACGCGACCTTTCGGCCGCGCCATGCGGGCGACGTGCTGGACTATGCCAACCCGGCCGACCCCTTTGCCTTGCACAAGGCATCGTTGGTCTTTCGTGGGATTGTCCCCTCTGACACGCCTCTGGACGCCCGCCTGGCCGACACTCTGCGGCCTGGGGGCTATGGGTTGCGCCTGATGACGGCCACCTCCATCCCCCGTGGGTCGGGCCTGGGCACTAGCAGTATTCTGGCCGGGGCGATCTTGCATTGTCTGGCGAGGCTGCTGGGACAGGAGATTGAGCAGGCGCAGCTCTTTGACGAGGTGCTGTGCCTGGAGCAGATGATCACCACCGGAGGTGGCTGGCAGGACCAGATCGGCGGGCTGGTGGGCGGCATCAAGCTCATCATCACAGAGCCGGGGCTGCCCCAGGTGGCCCACCTCGAGCCGGTGCCCCTTACTCCCACCCTGAAGCGGGCGCTGGACGAGCGGCTGGTTCTGGTCTACACCGGCCAACGACGCCTGGCCAAGAATCTCCTGCGGGCAGTCATGGGCCGTTGGATGGCCCGCGACCCCCAGATGGTGGAGGTGCTTCACGGCATGGGCCGGCTCGCCTTGAGGATACGCGACGCCTTGGTGGCGGAGGACCTGGACACCTTTGGTGAGCTGATCGCCCAGCACTGGGAGATGTACAAGCTCACCGACCCGGGGTGCACCAATCCCTTCATCGACAGCTTGCTGGCGCTGTGCCAACCCTATATGATGGGCGCCAAACTCGCCGGAGCTGGAGGTGGTGGGTTCGCCATCGTGATTGCGCGAGATGCAAGTGCGGCCCTGGCTTTGCGCGACGCCATAAAAAGAGGCTTCCCGCAGGGGAACGTGGCCGTCTGGGACTGTGAAGTGGCGGAAGAGGCTCTGGTTTACGCGAGGTGACCCCGAATGGCCGCCCGGGCCATCCATGCGCAGGCTGGGTGCCATGATCTCCTGACCCAGTCTGCTGACCCTGCGTCTGCACAACGCGGGGCAACCTTTGGCGAGAGGAGTGATGATGACTGAGAAAAAGGTACTTGTTACCGGGGCGGGTGGGTTCATTGGCAACCACCTGGTCACCCATCTGAAAAAGAGGGGCTACTGGGTTCGCGGGGTGGACATAAAGTATCCGGAGTTCAGCCCCACCGACGCCGACGAGTTTGAGTTGCTCGACCTGCGACGCTGGGACAACTGCCTCCAGGCCACTCGTGGTGTGGAAGAGGTCTATGCCCTGGCAGCCGACATGGGGGGTATGGGTTTCATCTCCTCCCACCATTCCCAGATACTGCACAACAACTCGCTGATCAACATCCATACCCTGGAGGCGGCCCGTATCAACGGGGTCGGGCGCTATCTCTTCACCTCGTCGGCCTGCGTGTACCCCGAATACCTGCAGGAAGACGCCGCCGCCAAGCCGCTCAAGGAAGAGGATGCCTATCCTGCTCAGCCTCAGGATGCCTACGGCTGGGAGAAGTTGGTCGCCGAGCGGCTATGCACCCACTACGGCCAGGACTATGGTATGGAGACCCGAATCGCCCGCTTCCACAACATCTTTGGCCCCTTGGGCACCTGGACTGGCGGCAGGGAGAAAGCGCCCGCTGCCTTCTGCCGCAAGGTGGCCGTGATCAAGCTGACCGGCGATCCCGAGATCGAGATCTGGGGTGATGGCGAGCAGACTCGCTCTTTCTGCTACGTCGATGACTGCGTGATCGGCATCTACAAGCTGATGCAATCGGACTATGGCGAGCCGCTCAACCTGGGCCAGGATCGGCTGATCACCATCAACGAACTGGTGGACATGATCGCGGCAATCGCCCGAGTCAGCGTGGTCAAGAAGCACGTGCCGGGGCCTCAGGGCGTGCGGGGGCGCAACTCGGACAACACTCGTCTTCGTCAGGCGTTGGGGTGGGAACCAGAGATCTCGCTGGAGGAAGGGTTAGCTCGAACCTATGCCTGGATCGAAGAGCAGGTGCGGGCCAGGCTGGCAGAGGCCCCAGGTGGCGATGTGGCCGCGGCCCTGGCGCACAGTCAGTTGTACTAGAGACTCAGCCGACGGCGCCGTTGCCAGCAAGACTGGCTGGGCGAAGCCGTTCAAGGAGATCGGCCATGGTGGACCAAAGGCCCAACATCCTCTTTATCATGTCTGACGACCACGCTTCCCATGCCATGAGCTGCTATGGCAGTCGGATCAACGAGACACCCAACATCGACCGGATCGCCCAGGGAGGGATGCGCTTCGATAACTGCTTCTGCACCAACTCGATCTGCACTCCCAGCCGCGCGACGATCCTGACCGGCACCTACAACCACGTGAACAAGGTCACCACGCTGGCATCCAAGATGGACGGTCGCCTGCTGACCTTTCCCAAGCTCCTGCAAAAGCATGGCTATCAGACTGCTATCATCGGCAAGTGGCATCTGGGCCACGGCGGCATCCACGATCCCACCGGCTTTGACTACTGGATCGTCCTTCCTGGCCAGGGCCTCTACCATGATCCCCTGATGATCGAGATGGGCGTGGAGAAGGTCATCAAGGGTTATGCCACCGATCTCATCACCGACTACTCGCTCGACTGGCTTCGGCAGCGCGAGACCAGCAAGCCCTTCTGCTTGCTCTGCCACCACAAAGCGCCCCATCGTCCGTGGGAGCCGGATGAGGGGCACGCCACTATGTATGATCACGTGGACATTCCCGAGCCAGAGACCTTCAACGATGACTACAGCAATCGGGCCCGGGCCGCCGCGGAGGCTAGGATGCGAATCGATCGCGACCTGCGTCCAAGCGATCTCAAGAAGCCGGTGCCTCCCGGGCTTTCTCCCAAAGAGGACAAGAAGTGGAAGTACCAGCGCTACATCAAGGACTATCTCCGGTGCGTGGCCTCCATCGATGACAACGTGGGGCGCATGCTCGACTACCTCGACCGGGAAGGGCTGACCGAGAACACCATCGTCATCTATACGTCAGACCAGGGCTTCTTCCTCGGCGACCACGGCTGGTACGACAAGCGGTTCATGTATGAGGAATCGCTTCGCATGCCCTTCATCGTGCGCTTTCCGCGAGAGATCAGGGCGGGTTCAATCAGCAGGGACATCATCCTGAACGTGGACTTTCCGCCCACCTTCCTGGACTATGCCGGAATCGACGTTCCCGATGAAATGCAGGGGCGCAGCTTCAGGCCGCTGCTCAACGGCGAGCTGCCGGAGGGTTGGCAGACGACCATGTACTATCGCTACTGGATGCACCTTGCCCACCACAACGTTTACGCTCACTATGGCGTGCGAACCCTGTGCTACAAGCTCATCTACTACTATGCTGACGCCCTCGGTCAGCCGGGCGCCATCGACGATCCGAGGGAGCCCGAGTGGGAGCTCTTTGATCTGGACAGCGATCCGAGTGAACTGTGCAGTGTCTACGATGACCCGGCATATGCGGATGTGGTGAGGGAGTTGAAGGAGGAACTGCACCGCCTGCAGGCGCAGGTTGGCGATGAGCCATACGAAAAGGAGCGCTGATCAAGGGTTCAGACCGTCATGCAGCCCGCCATGAGGCTCGGTGCGCCATGAAGGCACCGAGAGTGGCGACAGGCGCTCTGGTAGTGTGCTGGAACGTTTCCCCGCAGGTCTTGTCCCCAGATGAACCCGTCCCCAGAGACCTACTGCGTCGAAGTCACGCCCCCACAAGGCATGAGCGATCCAGTGCAACCAGACAGTACGCAGGTCCTGGCTCGATGCGGCCAGGACGAAATCATCCTCTCAGCTCGGGTCAGTCGAGGCTCAACATCCGCTCTATCGCTTTCGACGCTCTGACCCGGATATTCTCAGGAACGCGCACCTGGTACACCATATCTTCCAGGGCCCACAGCATCTTCTCCAAGGTGTTCAACTTCATGTTGGGGCAGTCGGCCATGTCAGAAGCAGGATAAAAGGTCTTTTGGGGATTATCCTTGCGCAGGGAGTGGAGCAGTCCAACCTCGGTCCCGACGACCAACTCTCGGGCGTCCATCTCCCTGGCATATCGACGCATGCCCCCAGTACTGAGCGCCTGATCGGCCAGTTCGATGACGTCCGCAGTACATTCCGGGTGCACCATCACCACGGCCTGGGGATGCTCCCTTCTCATGGCTATGATATGCCGTGCCAGGATTCGGTGATGGGTGGGGCAATACCCATTCCAGAGGAGCATCTCTCGGCCACACTGCCTGGCAACATAGTCTCCCAAGCTCTTGTCTGGCACAAAGATGATGGGAATCTCCTTTGGAATCGAGTTCACCACCTTGACGGCGTTCGCCGACGTGCAGCAGATGTCACTCTCGGCTTTGATTGCCGCAGTGGTGTTCACATAGCAGACTACTCTGGCCTTGGGATATCGCTTCTTCATCTCCCTGAGCTGGCGCACCGTGATCATGTTGGCCATGGGACAGCCCGCGTTCTCGTCGGGCATGAGAACGACTTTGTCTGGGCAGATTATGGCCGCCGTTTCTGCCATGAACCCCACTCCGCAGAAAAGGATCACTTGTGCCCTGGTCTTGGAAGCCTGCAAGGATAGCCCCAGCGAATCACCTGTGTAGTCGGCTATATCCTGCACCTCGCCGATCTGATAGTTGTGGGCCAGGATGACGGCGTCTCGCTTCCTCTTCAAGTTCAGGATCTCTCGAACCAGTCTCTCGTCAGTCACCATAAGATCCTCTCGTGATTCCTCAAGTGTCTCCCGTCAGTTATTGCCGATAGCGCTTTCTTTCCACCACAGCGGCTTGGTCGTCAGCCGTTGCGGAAAAAGCGGGACCCTACCCCACGGGAACGCGTCGCAGCGCCTGATCCAGGTCGGCGATCAGGTCATCGGGGTCCTCGATGCCCAGCGCATAGCGCGCCAGTTCACCGTGAATGACGGCCCTTCCCGTGACAGACAGCACCAGCTCCCGGTCTCCAATCTGGAAGCTCAAGAGGAAGCCATTGTACAAGACCTCTCCGAACCTGGCCAGCCGCTGCTTCAGATCCTCGAGGGGGAGCTCCTGCTCGGCAGGAGGGACGATCTGAACGGCATCGCGTCCGCACCGAACAGTTGTCCAGGACGTTCTCGAGCCAGAGAGGTACTCGTCACCCGCGCCCAGGCCGATGACGGCCACCGAGCTTTTGCCCAACTTCTCTTGGCCATCCCGCCTCTACAGCGACACCACGCGACCTGCGCTCAGCAGCGTTGAAGAAGATGATCGCTTTCGGCAAGGACTCAATTTCGGTCAACGTGTAAAAGAAGCTGCGCATCAGAATGGTGCCCAATTCCTCTTCCCCGCACCCCATTCGGTCGCTGAAACAAGCAGCACCGTAGCTTGTGGCCCGGCCTGGGCCGTGACCTTGGGCGCCAGTCCCGGCTCGGGAGCGGCCTCTCCTTTGACCATGTGTACCGCGTAAGCATCCTGGCGCTTTTGCACCACCACCTGCCAACACGGACTTGCGGTCAGGGTGCCAACGCGTGCGTTGACCCGTTTCTTGGGGGAGCTCTACGTCATCGCACCCTCTCAGGTTCGATTCATCCAGCGGACTGCGAATCCGTCTCAACGCCAGGCTTCACCTGCGCAGAGACCGCTCGCTAGGGCACACAGACCCGTGCCCTAGCGAGCCTTGAAAGCACCGCAGATTCACCGCATCTTCCAGAAAATGGATGGCAACGAACGCCACACGGGTCCTATGGTGTCAACTCAACTTCCAGCGGTATCGACCGTGTGAGACATTCCACCCCAGGGCAGCGTTCCTCTGCTAGAGCTACAATCTGCTCCAGTTTCTCGCGTGAAGCGCCCTCAGCCTGTACGGTGAACTTCACCTTGCGTATGATGTCCTCATCCGCCAGGCCCATTTGCTTCCTCAGATCCATCCAGTTCTCTGCGGTCACTTCGAGCCTGGTGAGCTGCACACCCTCATTGGTCGCTGTTGCCACAACGATCCCGGCGAAGCAGGCCGCCAGCCCATACAGGCAATACTGTATTGGATCCGGGCTGGTGCCCCAACCGCCGGCAAAAGGCGGTAGTTCTGCGCTGAGCACGACCTTTCCTTCGGGGTATTCGATCGTGGAAACGAACTGCGGCTGCCCCTGCTCGAACACCCAAGCCCCCGTGACGCGTTTGGTTCTCTTGGCTTGGGCTGGGTCCTCTTGTATCGAGGTGAAGAAGCTTTCCATCTTTTGCACATTCAGGTTGTTCATTGTTCTAGCCTCCTGATTGGTATTCGCAGGGGATTATTGACCCCCGCTTCTTTTCGACTCTACGTTGAACCTGCAACGTCTCTGGAGCCACTCCTGGGAATGGGGGCCTGCGTGACATGGAACAGCATCCCACACCTCGTTCAGAAGAGTCGAGGGCGAAACTGCGCTCGTTCACGTTCACACCTCCTCGATCACACCGCGATCGCCTTCCAGCTCCAGTCGGATGATGCTGTCGTAGGGCAGCCCCATCTTCTGGAACCAGGCAGCCAAATCCTCTTTGCTGGGGGCTTCAAGGATGCAGACTACCTTGCGCCTGGAAAGATTGGCAAAGCTCCGATAGCCCCGCACCGTGGGATCCTGCTGTGGGGCCTGGGCAAACTGGCTTAGCGAGTGAACTCCCCAGAGGGCAGCGTATGGATGCCCATGAACTTTGGCGTAGTGACTCACCTCCTTTCCCTTTTGCTCTCGTGAACATTTCGGCAAATGTCTTCGGGGGCGCCGAATGCCTTGAGGAGATTCCTGCGCTCTACGGTCATGGTCTCGGGCATGGTCAGCACCAGCCTGTAGCCCCGGGCAGCGCAGACGAAGGCCAGGCCTACGCCTGTATTGCCGCTGGTGGGCTCGATGATGGTCGTGTCTTTGTGGATCTTGCCCTCCCGTTCCGCGGCGTCTATCATGCTGACCCCAATGCGGTCTTTGACGCTTGACAGCGGATTGAACGACTCCAGCTTGGCCACGACCTGCGCTCCCGGGCCAGCCGTGACCCGGTTGAGCCGCACCAGGGGGGTGTTGCCGACAGTCTGGGTGATGTCGGCGTGAGTTTTGCTCACGATGTCCTCCTACGAGATAGTCAAGCACGCTACACCTGGATCGTCAGAAGCCGGGGCTTAGATGTAGTACATGTGGGCCGAGGACCCCTTCTTCTTGGCACGATCTGCCAAATCCTCGAGGGTGGTGGACTCTAGTATGTCCATGCAAGCGGCATACATTCGGGCCCACACCTCCTGGGTCACACACGTCTTGGCCCGGTCACAGACCTGGGGGTCGGTCGTGCAATGTACAAAGCCATCGCAGCCCTCTAGCGCACAAAAGATCTCGCGCAGAGTGATCTGATCGGGAGGTCTGGCCAGTACGTGACCGCCTCTCGCGCCACGGACGCTCCTGATGAGGCCAACATTGCCAAGGGCAGCCAGCAAAGACTCCAAGTACTTGTGCGAAACCCCTTGATTGTGACCGATCACCCTGGCACTGACGGGACCGGACCTGTAGGCGAGGGCCAGGTCCAACATCGCGCGGGTGCCGTAGCGGGTCCTGGTGCTCAGCTTCATCAGTCCTGGTACTCCTATAGAGTCACTAGACATTATACTCCGACACCCACGATTTGTCAATAGCCTATGCTGAAGGTGTCGGAAAGCCCCTGGCCAATTTGCTTTGTGGGCCCACTTGACTAGACTTAGGGGTGAGATCAGATGTCATGGAGCAGGGCCAAGCTGACCGGGCAGCGACTCTGATCCGGCAACATGAATTCGTTCCATGGCGACTTCTTTTGTGATACAGACACTGCACTGCACGTGTGCCCCATACGGGGTACGTGTGTGGAGCGCTTCGGTAAGCGCGACATGCCTGCCAAGCGTTTTCTGGGTATTGCAGCTACCGCGAAAGCACCTGGCCATTGCGCCCTGCCAGAGCGCGAGATTGGCAATGCCGATTGACTGCGCCTCTCTGGGGGTTCTGCTGGGGATGAGCTCGCTGCACGAAGGAGATCGGGGGTCACTTGACTCCCGACAGGTCGATTTCATTCGGGGCAGCCTTTCATCCCCGTGGGGTGAGCACGATGCCCGGCGCCACATTCACTTGGCGCAATCGGCCACCTCCTGCGAAACAGGTCAATGAACGAAGAGACCCTTATCGCTTCTGCACGCCAAGGCGACTTGAACGCCTTCAACCGGCTGGTGCTCACCTACCAGCAGATGGCGTACAACCTTGCCTATCGCGTGGTGGGCAACGAAGATGGGGCGATGGACGCCACCCAGGACGCCTTTCTGCGGGGCTATCGGGCATTGCACCAATACCGTGGTGGCTCGTTCAAGGCGTGGATCCTGCGCATAGTGACCAACTGCTGCTACGACCAGCTTCGAGCCAGGCAGCGCAAGCCGACTATGTCACTCGATGACATTCTCGAGGACGATGAGCACAGTCAGCTTCTCCAGAATCATGGCCAACGGCCAGAGGCCCAGGTCGAGCGCCGTGAACTGGGTGCGTTCATACAGTCCGGCATCCAGACCCTCCCCAACGACCAGCGGGTCGTGCTGGTCATGAGAGACATCCAGGGCATGAGCTACCTGGAGATATCACAGACCATCATGGTCTCCCTTGGCACGGTCAAATCGCGCCTGAGCCGCGCCCGGGCCAAGATGCGAGACTACTTGCTCTCACATAGGGAACAACTGCCCGATCGATTCCGTCCAAGAGGCAGTTAGAACACCAAGCTGGGGACGTTTGGCTATGACCAGTCCGTTGAGAATACGAGATCGGCTCGACCACCGCTTTGCCCAACCCAACCTGTCTGCGTACCTGGATGGCGAGGTGACTGGCGACCAGAAGAGGCGGCTGGAGCGCCACCTTGCTATCTGTGCTGGGTGCAGGGAGGAACTGGCCTCCCTTCGTGACACGGTGATGCTCTTGCGGCAAGCTCCCTTGAGACCCGTGCCCCGATCGTTCGCCTTGCCCATGAAGCTGCAAGCGGAACAGGCCCGAAACCGGCGCTGGAACCTGACCTACTCATATCTGCGTGGGGCCACGGTGGTCGCCACGTTCCTGCTTGTCCTGCTGGTCTCCGGTGACGCTCTGATTGGCATGGGGGCAATCCCCATACCAGACGCGTCCCCACCATTGCCCAGAAAAGTCGCCGTGGAGAGGGTGCCGGAGGCCCCTGCAGTCGTCGAGGCGGTGGTAGAGCGCGAGGTCGCTGCGACCGCACCTCCCACCGAAGTCGTCACCGTGAAAGAAGAGGCGCCAACCCCAGCGCCAGATGAACCACGCACGAAACTCGTGCAAGAACAGCCCTCTCCGGCGGCCCTGGCATCACCCTCTCCAGTTGCCGAAGCCGGCCTGGCGCGTGGCGGAGGCCCACCACCAGACGCAGCCCCAGTTCTTGGAGCATCGCCAAGCGCCCCACGCCTGGAAGACACCGGCATTGTCGCCATAGCTCCATCCGAAGAGGCGCCGGCGACCGGGCCTGGCCTAGAGCCGACACCGGCACCTACCGCGACTCTTGTGTCTCCCACTGTCGAGCCACCAACTGCCACGCCGACTCAAGTTCCACTCACTGCCACTCCCGAGCCACCAACTGCCACGCCAACTCCGGCCCGAGTGGTTGCCCTGGTGCCCCGTGAGACCGAGGTTGAGGTCGAGCCTGCGCAGCCCCCCATGACCCAGCCCCTGTCGCCAATATGGGCGGTCTGGCGCGGCCTGCGCCTCTTGTGGGGGATGCTGGCCGGGTTGCTGTTGATTCTCCTGGCCAGCACCGTCTGGGCTGGCCACAGGCGACGTCCCTAGCGGGGCCGCAAGCGGCGGCTGCTAGTCTGGGGCCACCTCGCACTGGAGGTTCACGACCGCGGTGGTTGTCGAGTGACTCGCCTCGTCGCTCAGGCCCTCCGACGACCTCCCGCCCATGTCTTTTGGTCATCGTGGGTCACGCTGGTATAATGGACATGGCGGTCGCCACTCTGTCCCCACGTGTACCCCTTCACTACTGGGTACGTGTGTGCCGCAAGGAGGTCGATATGTCGCCGCGCACAGCGGGGCTCGAGGCCAGCTTGACCAAGACCCGACGGTCCTTCTTTGGGAAGGTCGCTGGCCTGTTCCGCGACCACAGCATCAGCGACCAGACCTGGGACGAACTGGAGGTGCTGCTCATCCAGGCCGACGTCGGGGTCAAGACCACGGTGGAGCTGGTTGGCGCGCTGCGCGAGCAGGTCGAGTCTGGTGGAGTGAAAGCCTCGGCTCAGGTGCAGCTTATATTGCAGGAGCAGCTATTGGCCATCTTGCGCCGGGTGGAGCGGCGCTACCTGGAGGGCGAGCGGCTGCTAAGTGTCGTGTTGGTGGTTGGGGTCAACGGCTCGGGAAAGACCACCAGCATAGCCAAGCTGGCCAGGTTCCATAAGGACCGGGGGGATAAGGTGCTCCTGGCAGCAGCCGACACGTTCCGGGCTGCCGCGATCGACCAGCTCCAGTATTGGGGTGAGCGCGTGGATGTGGACGTGGTGGCCCATCAGCCCAACGCCGATCCAGGCGCGGTGGTGTTCGACGCGATCCGGGCCAGTCAAGCACGCGGCGTGGATGTGCTCATCATCGACACGGCCGGCCGCCTTCACACCAAGTACAACCTGATGCAAGAACTGCACAAGCTGCGAGGCATAGCCCGAAAGCAGGTGCATCTGGCTCCCCATGAAACGTTGCTTGTCTTGGATGCGACCACCGGCCAGAACGCCTTGATCCAGGCGCAAAAGTTCGACGAGATGGTGGGCGTGACGGGCATCGTCTTGGCCAAGCTGGACAGCACGTCCAAAGGTGGCATCGTGTTCCCCGTGGCCCGCGAGCTGGGACTGCCGGTGCTGTTTGCCGCCACTGGCGAGTCGTTGGAGGACTTGAGCCAGTTCGATCCGGAGCTGTTCGTTAGGAGCCTATTCGACAAGAGAACATGAGCTGGGGCCAGATGACTGCGCTCCAGTCTGCTATGGAGGTTGGGCAGCATGCATGTGCAAGACCTGCGCACAAGACTCGAGACTATGCAACGAGAGATACGCAGGCTGATGGGGCATCTTTGACCTGGCCGCCGTGGAAGGTCGCATCGCAGAGCTGCAAAGGCGCTCGGCCGCCCCGCGTTTCTGGGACAATCCAGACCAAGCCCAGGCGACCATGCAGCAACTCTCGTCCCTTCAGTCTCGCGTATCTGCCTGGCGCGATCTGGCCTCTCAGGTGGACGAGTTGGCCGAGCTATCGGCCATGGCCGAGGCTGAGGGCGACGAATCGATGATGGGGGAAATCTCTTCGGAGGCGGCTGTCCTGCGAGCCAAACTGTCTGAGATGCGTCTGCGGTTGATGATGTCGGGCGAGCATGATGGCCGCGATGCCATACTGTCGATCTATGCCGGCGCGGGGGGAACCGAGTCTCAGGACTGGACTGAGATGCTCTTGCGGATGTATCTGCGTTGGGCAGGTCGTCGAGGCTTTGCCAGCGAGATCATCGATCAAAGCGAGGGGGACGAGGCTGGGGTCAAGAGCGTCACCATAGAGATCAAAGGCCCCAATGCGTACGGGTACCTGCGTTCTGAGCGGGGCGTGCATCGACTGGTGCGGATCTCGCCCTTCGACAACGCCCACCGGCGACATACCTCGTTTGCCCTGGTAGAGGTCATCCCAGACGTGGCCAACGCGATCAAGATCGAGATCAACCCAGACGACGTCAAGTTGGAGGTCTTTGGCGCATCTGGCCACGGGGGCCAGAGCGTGCAGAAAAACGCCACCGCCGTGCGACTCACCCACATTCCCACGGGCATCATTGCGATCTGCCAGAACGAGCGATCCCAGGTCCAGAACCGCGAGCGAGCCATGGCAGTGCTCAAGTCTCGCCTCTACGACTTGGAGCTGCAGCGACAGGAAGAAGAGCGGGCCGAGCTTCGTGGCGAACACGTGACCGCTGGGTGGGGCAATCAGATCCGTTCCTACGTCCTGCATCCATACCGCATGGTCAAGGACCTGCGCACCGACTGGCAGACCGGGGACCCCGCAGCCATCCTCGACGGGTACATAGATCCCCTCATCGAAGCCTACCTGCACCAGATGGTGGGCGCAAGCACCCCGTAGTGCAGGGGCGCAAGCACCCCGTAGTGCAGGGGCGCAAGCACCCCGTAGTGCAGGGGCGCAAGCACCCCGTAGTGCAGGGG
>SDBU01005486.1_pt1 | contig 15161 bp, 19 predicted proteins | sample 2277071 | NCBI WGS metagenome assembly SDBU01 (sample SAMN10397929, study PRJNA504765) | marine sediment metagenome | isolation source: marine sediment core GS08_GC12, 126 cmbsf | place: Arctic Ocean: Gakkel Ridge, Loki's castle | collected 2008
CAACCAACCAATTATCATTTAAAAAATAAAGCGGTTACGGCAGGGACATGGACTTCGGGAACAGGAGCTCATGTAACTCTTACTGTAAAACCGTCTTATGTTTATGGTACACCGGAAGAAATCCAAGTGGTTGAACCTTTAGAAATGCCAGACGCCTCAATTATTCAGGCTACTACCCTTGATTTTATGGTCTGGGGAAGTTAAACATTAACAGGAGAGTCTAAATTTGCATAATTGCAGATTAAGGCTCTCCACAACAAAGGGAGAGTGTATGCAGACAATTAATACCGCACATCATGGGCCAATGGAGTATGTAAAGTCGTGGAGAGATAGCACTGGGAAACACATAGCGTTACTTGTAAAAGGCGGGTATGTTCATTTTTCCGGCTCGCCTGTAACCATTAAAGGAGATTTAACAGACCTTATAACGCCTGGTAAAGATTTGGATGCGGCTCTTGAATGGTGGAAGCACAGAAACGATCCTCCGGAAGTTGCAGCGATTCAGAGAATTATGCTTGCAGCCGATGGCGGATACGAGTGGGAAAACGGCTCTCCTATTGAAAGTGCCGCTGACATAATGAACGCTCTCCCACAGGGGCCACAACAGGAGGCTGTTTTGGCCTGGCACCACCAAAAAACGATAACGGCAAAACGGAAAGAGAATATGGCGAAGGTGCATGAGGGAAACAGAATTAAGGTTGCACAAAAGAAAGCGGAAGTAGACGCTAAAGCAAAGGCAGAAGCGGAAGTTAAAAAGGCGGCGTAATGGCTGGGCATGGATATTGTCGATTTTGCAAAAAGTGCAAGTTAATTTTTGTCCCGGATAATACCATGGTAAAGGAAGCAGAGACCCGTTGTCCTAACTGCGGGCATCGTTTTGTAAAGGATGATGAAAGTGAGTAAACCAATGCCAAAAATAGCAAAAGACGAGTATGTACCCACAGTTCATTTTAATTTTGAGGATGGAAAGAAGGCCAACCAAGCATCAATTCCAAAAAACTTTGATGACCTAGATGTGGATGATGAAATCTCAGCTACAGTGAAGGGCAAGGTTGAAATGATTCGGCATGATCAAGACGGCAAATCGTTCAGCATGACCATAAAAGAAGTTAAGTTGGTACTGCCAGGCACAAAGCCAATAGGCGTCGCAGATGCTATGTCTGAAGCTCAAAAAAAGAGGCAGCCATGATTGAAATAAACATGATAATCATAATGATAGGGGCTTTAATTTATCTCCGCGTTGTTATGACAGATGAAGATTTCTTAGAAATTGCCGGAACTATCGCTTCCTTTCTAAATGGAAAGCTACCTCCTTTTGTTTATAAAGAAGAAAAGATTTATTCGGAGAAAGTGTTTACTCGCCCACCGAAAACAAACGATGAGTTCAATAAGCTTTTAGCCGAAAGTAGAAATCAGCTAGAAGATATCGGCATAACCAATACTTTTGTAAGAGGTGGATGTATTCGAGGTGATATTGCTGGCATTGCACAAATGGTATCATCCTTAGAGTCTTCTGATAGCGATGGTAATATTAAAAGAAAAATTGCACCGTTAAAACCAGGGCAAAAAACTGTTGAAGAAGCTATGGACGAAGCAAAGGAGTTTAAAAGAGTATGAACCTCGGTGAATTAGAAGCAGAATTAGCATTGTTTGTTCAGGACTCTAGCCACGAAACTTACTTTAAGAGTTGGATAAATAATGCTGTCCTTGAAATAGCAAATGATTTCTCTTTGCCTGCTTTAAAATTAAAAGAACCGACTACTTTAGATGTAACGGAAGATGACTGGCTTTACGATATGCCTGATGCGTACATGAAGAATCTGTATAAGTGTTACGATTCTAATTATTTCAAAATTACTATCAAGCGTGAACTTGGCGATATCGATGCAATTGATATCAACCATGACGAAACAGGGGATAATGTTAGCTCTGTAGCTGTGAGGGATAGGCAGATAGGTATCTATCCAATGGCAGAAGAAAGCATAAAGCTCTGGTTTTATGAATACCCTACTGACCTTGTAGATTCCGGGAATGAGTTGATCTGTATTCCGAAACAGTACCATTACAGGGTAGTAATATCTAAGGTTATCATAAAGAACTATCACTTACTACAAGACATGACCGAGAACCCGCCTCACAAAAGTTTACAATGGTGGAAGGCTAATTATCGTGCCGGACTGTACGGAGAGAGGGGCGGGGATATTGGTATGCTTAATTGTTTCGCAAGGGAGAAAAGACCTAAAAGGCACGGCGGGATGAACCCGCTACCCTAATAGGGCAAAAGAAAATCAATTACTATAAAAGAGAAGTATAGGCAAGTATGCCAATTAGAACTATAACCATAGCTATTGATATTGATGTCTCATGCTACGAAGATAAATCGGGACTTAGCGATAATGCATTAGGGGAAGCGGTTTATGATTTGGTTGAGGATGAGCGCAAAGAATTGGCAATGGAAGCGAGAATTGCAGCCCTTCAGTTAATGGAAGGTTGCAGCCCTGATTCAATAAGGATGGAGTGGGCTGAAGAATAATTGAGGGGGGGGGTCGTAACGCACGGTAAGGGCTGGGGAAGATAAGAAGTGGTGCGAAAATATCGACCCAAACACCCTCCCTATATTTGCCCCTTTTATGTGAAAAAATGACTAAACCAATTGACATTAGTTCATTTGTCGGAATGAACAATATTAAGAAAAAAGAACGCCTTTTTGTTGGGAGAAAGAAGTCTGCGGAGCCTCGCATCATTCTAAACGCCGATGTTACTGAAGGTGGGCGTTTAATTAAGAGAGATGGTTCAACCAAGATAATTTCTCTTACAAATCCTCATAGCCTATGGTCTGGAACTACCGCAATGATGTGCGTGGCGTCTGGATATCTTTACAGAATAGTCTATGGTGTGGCTACTCAGATATGTGCTGTAAGTGGTCCCGACACGTATATGAGTTATATTGAAGCCAACGATAAAATTTACATATCAAATAAATACTGGAATACCATTTTTGATCCAGCGACAGACACAAATTCTGATTGGGGAATAACCTTGCCAGAACAGCCGGTCATTTCATCTACTTCTGGAAACTTACCAGTAGGTGTTTATCAGGTTTGCTTTACCACGTACAGCGGACGGGAGATAAGCGGGAACGGCCCCATAGCTGAAATAGAATTAACGTCAGAAGGTGGAATAAGTATATCAAACAGAACGGCTGACGATCTTGTCTGGATGACCGATCCTGACGGGAGTAAGTTTTTTCCTGTTGGTGGAACAGACACTATTACCGGCACGGCTTCATCGCAAGAACCGCTCCCATCTTTTCTGTGTTCTCCAGCGCCGTATATGGAGCATTTAGATTATGCCTTTGGGCGTATTTGGGGGAGTGTCGGGAAAATTGTATATTACAGCGAAGAACTTCATCCCGAATGGTTTAGGCTGAAATTTAATAAATTTGAACTTGATCAAAACGTAACTTTAATTGCCCATGCTCCAACTGGTATGTTTGTAGGATGTGAAGATATCACTTACTTTTTTAAAGGAACTGAACCTCACAAAATGAATGAATCAAGAGCTGGTGCAGGGGCTATCCCGGGAACATTAAAATATTGTAATAATGTTCCGGAGTTGGGTGATATTCTTTCTCCGGCTGAAAGGATTCATGTAAACGTGCCTATCTGGTTATCACAGGAAGGTATTGTGATAGGGAACGCAAGTGGGCGGTTATTTAATCTGACACAGCAAAAAGTAAAGTTCGTTCCGGGACACAGGGGGGCTTCCGTTCACAGAATGAAGGACGGGCAATTTCAGTTTTTAACCAGCTTTAAGCAGGGATCTCCTGGAAGTGGAATCGGTATGGCTGATGAAGCTACAATCGAAGTTATGAGAAATGGGAGAGTGCTTATAGGCGATTGGGATGATACCAATAGAGATGGAGCCGGGCTTGGAGATACTATTGAAGCAACAGTAACTTAAGCAAGCTAAAAGCAAGAGGAGGGAAGTATGAACGATAAATATTATGTTACAAAACCAGGTGGTTTTACCATAATACTTTCTGGCGAGGGTATGAATTTAATAGCAAAGGAATTAGAGGAGAAAAAGTATAAATGTGAAATTTGTGGCGCACTTATAGGTGCATTAGTCTTTCTTGAAATAGATTGTTATTTTATGGATTGGTCGGGACTTGTGTGTTCCAATGAGATGTATGAACATCCAACCGAATATATTATTGACATGGATAAACCTGACTTTGAAAAACCACCTACGATAATTAAAGGAGAGCCAGCATAATGCAAGCGAAACAAATTTTACAGCATTACAATCAGATTGAATATTTAAGCACAACAGACAAAAAATGGTATAAACTAAGTGATTATTATTCCTTTGCATTTCCACTTGAAGAAAGTCCTGAAGTTGTTGTGTTGGACACTGGTGGGCAGGGCGGGGATTTTGGACATTTTAAAGTCATTGATAATAAACTAATTCGGCAAGATATTGCTTCTGGAGAGTGGATAGTCGTTACTGACGTTAGAGGTATTGAGGACACACCGAAGGAAAGTAATAGAAACCAAGGAATTACAGCGGTTGGGGAGCCGTTTATAATTACAAAGGAGCTAGCATAATGCAAGCAAAAACATTTGTAGAATTTAGTTCGGACATTTTTAATGGAGCTATTCTTGAAATAGAGGGTAGCGGGAAAGTTATTATCCGGGTTGATTATCCTAAGATCGAATCTGATCGGAAGGAAGTTAAAATTGAACTTGAAGGAGATGGTAATATAAAATCATATATATTAATACCCGGTGATAGTTTCAATCTTACCCATAGAATATCAGTAAAGGTAACTAAAGACATTAGAAATAAGCACTTATTTCCAATAACTTTTACGATGGATGATCAAACATATAAGTTAAACAGAACGAAACAAAATAAATTGATTTTAACCAAGTAGCTAGCATAAGCGAGCAGGAGGCCAAAATGAAAGATGTTAAAACTAAATTTCAAAGCACGGCTCATGGTGGGTATGTCTCTTTTGGAACAACGGGGTTTGATACAACGCCAGATGCCGATGATGATGAAGGTTATGTAGATTTATTTACTGTAACTTTAGATGGTGTATACACGCTCGATGACCTTAAAGCCATTACAAAAGAAATGGAAAAACGCATAGAAAAGCAAGATAAATAAACCAAATAATCCGGCCTGCCAGACAATCCTATCCAGCTCATGGCTGAAACACAAAGGAGTAAGTTATGAGCAATCCTGTTATAATCACACTAGATCAAATCAGAGAAAACAGAGAGATGAAATACGCTCTCAAACACCAAAGAGACGGACTTCTGTTCCAGGGTATCTGGCAATGCGACCAGTATCGAGATGGTGAGTTGATTTCCGGCGGGTATCCCGAACCTCCGAATGTTTTCACCACAGAAGGTATGTTGATGCTTTTAAATATCATGTTTCACGATATTGCAAAGGCGGGTTCAGAGATTTGGTATGTCGGGATATTTAAAAACAATGTAACCCCGGCTGTAGGGAATACGTCATCGCCGCATTTGGGTAACGGTGGAACATACGGGGCCTGTCAGGATGCTGATTACGACAGTCCGGCAACTAACCATCCGGCTTATACAACTGCGGATACGGCCTCAGCGGTAATTACTAATGCTGCGGCAGGGACAGCAAGTTTTACGATTGCTGCAAGCATTACGGTTTACGGGGCTTATTTGACAACGAATCAGGCAAAAACCGCAACGGCCGGGGATTTGATGTGTGCCAAGAAGTTTACAGCTTCGAGGGCTGTTATAGATAACGACGTTTTGGCAGTCACATACCAGATAACTTGTACAAGTTCATAATATCAAGGGGTTGCAATGGGTCTTATCAACCACCCTAATTTTGGTGACGTTCAGAAGTACGCCTATCTAATAGCTACCGTTACCGATGTTGACAGCGATAATGATACTGTTGATTTTACAGGTGTTGGTAGATGTCCAGATAGAAGCGATATCGCTCTATTTTATCATTGTTCCCATGAAGTGGCTGAACGGACTAATGGAGCTTTAGAAGGTGCGGCGGCTGCGTTTAGCGTTGATGACAGAGTAATAGTTCAGTGTGAAATTGTATCTGCTCTTAATTATAGTCCTGTCAGGGTAATTGGATTTGAAGATCAGCCGAAGGAGTGTGAAGAATGTGAATGGATATCACACTTTGATAATACTGAGTGGGAAGAGCATGATCAGGCCGATTGGCCAGGTCAGTTTGTAATTTGGACTGGTACAAGATGGAAATCTGGTAATAGCGAAGAGGATGGACACTCTGGCGAATGGAATATGTGGATTCAGGCAAAAGGAAGTTGGGCAGATGAACTTAGACCCACCAAGATAAGAATAACGACAACTGATGGTTTGGCTGATGAAGACTTTACCCTTAAAGATAGTAATGGTTTTGGCCAGATCATAGCAAACTCAGAGAATTTCATATCGGGCGAAGAATATCCAATTACTTTTCAAGAACATGATATAGCAACCATAGAATTTGGAGGTATGGATAACGAGGATGGTCCTTGGTATATTACTAATATTGAATTTTGCGTATAAATATTAAACAACGGCTGCCAGATTAATAATCCAGCATAGGCCGCAAACAAAGGAGAATGCGACTATGTTAGATCACTTAAAACCTCAAGGAATCGGCATTAAGTCAATATGGGAGTGGGAACATTTCCGTGATGGCAAGTTGTTTGATGCGTGGAAAGATACCAATATCGTTACGAATGAAGGGCTTGACGCTCTTCTAGATATTATGTTCCATGCTGATACTCAGCTTACCACATGGTATGTTTTAATCTTTGAAACGGATACCACACCTGCCGCCGGCACTACTTATGCGACACCCGTATGGACGGAATCAGCCGCATATGGTGAAGGTACACGGCCAGAGTATGTAGAGGCCGCTGCGTCCAGTCAGTCAATGACAAATACTGCAAGCAAAGCGGTATTTACAATAAATGCCACAAAAACTATATATGGGGCAGCTCTTGTAGCAGGCGGAACTGATGCAAATACGAAAAGCGATGCAGCCGGTGGAGGGACATTATATTGTGCCAGCAAGTTTACTGCGGCCAAGGCGGTTGTTAATACCGACGTGTTGAATGTAACGATTACGCTTACGGCAGCGGACGCTTAAAAAGCCATAAAGGAACTTTAGATGGCAACATACGAAGTATCCATAACCGATGGGGTAGGCGGGGGGAGTGCCTTTGCTACATTAAGCCCTGCGCTTACTGAGGCGGTAGATGTTACCGATGCGTACCCAATCGGAGTGGAAACAACGATTATCGAAGCGGTAGACGGCGGTGATGCTGTTTCTACACTTAGTCCTGCTCTTACAGAAGCAGTAGACGTTACTGATGCGTATCCGCTTGGAGTAGGAACAACGATTGTAGAAGCGATGGAAGTTACGGACACCTTTGCTACGTTAAGTCCTGCACTCACTGAAGCGGTAGAAGGAACTGATGTATACCAGCTTGGAGTATCTATATTTCTTACGGAAGCGGCGGATGTTACCGATGCAAATCAAATCGGAGTGGAAACGACAATTATAGAAGCAACGGAAGTGACCGAGGCAATATCATGGGCTTATGTGCACGTCCTTGAAGACACCTATGCGATGTGGGAAGCGCTTGGATGGGGATGGAATAAAACAATAGCTGATACATTCGCCGCTGCGGATAGTCTGTCTAAAATCCTGGGTATTCCTGTTATTGAAGCATTAACCCTGATAGACGCTCAAAGTAATAATTGGAACGGCGGGGAACCTATATCAGACTTAATTGTTTTTGTAGATTTACCATCGGTTGTTGAAACATTTGCTGATCTGGTTGCCGATGGCATGGATGCCGCTGATGCCGTTACCTTAGCATTGAGACTGGTAATAACAGACCTTTTAACTTGTGTCGATGCAGCTTCAAATACAGGGAGTTTTCAGTTTACAGCGGCAGAGGATATGACGCTTGAAGATTATGTGATAAAGGCATTTCCAAAGACAATAGCCGACACATTCGCTTCCACAGATACTAATTCGCTTGATTTTCTTCTTCTTCTGTCAATTGCAGATACGTTTGCTTCAACCGATGCGGCAACACGGGTACTTTCAATAGCCAAAACAATAACTGATGCTTTGGCCGCCGCTGATACAATTACGCTCCAGCAAACTCTTCAGGGTTTAATTGAAGACGGTCTAGCTTTTGATATATCAATAGAGATGGATGATGAGTTGTGGGAGTGCTGGGTCCTTAATACAGCGGCTTTTCATCCATCGATCTACTCTGGATATGATTATAATTCGTATGCCATATTTCCCCCAAACGATGGCATTGTCTATGGATGCCGGAGCGACGGGATTTATGAGTTAAGCGGAACCACAGACAATGGTACGAAAATCCGCAGCGGAATAGTATTGCCGGACACTAGGTTCGAATCCTCCCACAATAAACGGTTTAGGAAGGCGTTTCTTGGAGTATCTGGTGACGACTTCATAATGAAAGTTGAAACTGAAAGCGGAGATAAGACATATCGAATGACAGACACAGAAGTAAATTTAACTAGGGATATGAAGGGAAGAAGTTGGAAATTCTCATTTGAAGGATTTGATGATCTCGATAGTATACTTTTGTTCCCAGTAATTTTGTCTAAGAAATAATTATGAAAACAAAACTTTGTTTTAAATGCAATACCGAAAAAAATGTAACTGAATTTAGCAAAAACAGGGCAAAAAAAGACGGGTTCCAAACCAGATGTAAAGGATGTTTTAGGCGATACCGTGGAGACAATAAAGAATCTCTCGCCCGTAAACGTAAGCGATATTGTGAAAAAAATGCAGAGTATATACAGGCGTATCAAAAACAGCACTATGACAAGGAGGCAACACAGCGATATAACAAGCAATATTACCAGTCCAATCGAGGGGCTCTGCAGGAGTATGCGGAGCGATATCGTAACAACGAAGAAAATAAAGAATTTATATTGGTTTATCGTAAGCAATACCAAAAAAATAACAGCGCTAAAGGAATTGAAAATAGCAGGCAATATTATCAGAAAAATAGAGAGAGGTTATTGGCTAATGCAAAACGATATGCTGCGTTGCCAGCAGTAAGGGCAGCTATTAATAAGTGGCAAAAAACTCGCCGCACTACCGATCCTATGTTTAGATTGAATTGCAATATAGGTAGTAAAATTAGTGGGTCATTGCGAGGGGGGAAGGCTGGACAACATTGGGAAAATTTGGTTGGGTATACATTAAAACAACTTAAAATTCATCTCGAAAGACTATTTGATAGTGATATGTCTTGGGAAAACTATGGCAAATGGCATATAGATCATAAAATTCCAAAGGCCGTGTTTAATTTTACAAAACCAGGACACGAAGACTTTAAAAGATGTTGGGCAATTGAAAATCTACAGCCAATGTGGGCACATGATAATCATACTAAAAGCAAAAAATTAGAATGTCACTTTCAACCATCTCTATTGATGTAAGAGGAAATAATGACTCAGCAAACAGAAAATGCACAGTGGTATAAGAAAAAAAGAGAAATTATGGATGATTTCTCTATGCAGCATAAAAGTTTACTCTCAACTATTGCGGGTAGAAATTTTACCAGAATGCCAGGATTTGTGTTGGAAGCTTCCATTGGAATAGAGGAAAACAGTAAAAAGAAATTATCTGCTTTAAACCATAGCATAGTGGCTGAGGCCATTGAACGCGAGCTTAAACAAACAGGGCACGAGTACGATATTGCTTATAAGGATTCAAGAATAGCTTTTGAGCTGGAAAAGCAGACATTATTAACCGCACTCCAGCAAGAGTTCTCCGACTTGGATTATACCCAGGGACTAAAAGAGGAAGAGTTGAATAGATTATTCGTTGAGCTGGATGTGCGAAGAATAGTTCTAATTATTACAAAAACGTCTCTTGATATTGAACTGGAAGAGCTGAAACAGGCAATACAGGAAACCGATCGGCTGACTTTTAGTAATGAAACACTTCTGATTCAAGAACGCTTGAATACGGTTAATGCCAAACTCACAGTTATTCCTTATATCGAGAATATCATAGATGCCAAGGAAAGGCTTCTGATAGCTGAAGAAGCTAATTACGACGACATGGCGGACTTAACAGCCGAGAAAGGGCTGTTGGTTGCTAAAAAAGAAGAAATTATACCTCTTGTAGAAGAAAAAGCTGAAAAGCAAATATTACTGGTTGCGGCAATATTGGAACAAATAGAGATTGAGAAGGCCCGCCTTGATGTTGCTATTTCAAAAGCTGGACTCAGGACAGAAGCGGTTGACAATACCATAGACATTATTGAGGCTGAGAAAGCTGTAGAGACACTTCGAGGACTTTTATATATTGCAAGAAATGAACTTCAAATCACAAGGTTTGATAAAACGATTAGTTTAACTGACGATTCCGCAGGCGATGTTAATGAAATTGCGGAAGCTCGTACTCTAATGTTTGGTTTATTGGAAGACTATAAAGTTGATATTGCAAGCGGGCATAGAGGTACAAAAGAGGATGGCGCTGGGAAAGATATAGCAGGCGATGAAACTGTTAATAATACCTCTGTTAATGCGGAAATAGATGCGATTAATATTATAGCAATCAGGCAGGCGGCGGCAAGAACGGAATCTGCCGATATTCAGGCAATAGCAAATATTACAAACAGGTTGGTTCATTTATTGGGAAGTTAAATTATGGGAACAGCAATTTACAACAGGGCAATGGTGAGGGAAAGTGCAATATGGCCCTCATTTTTATACGGACTTCCAAATACCGATATCGAGGCCACGAAAACAATTATATTCGGCCTTTACGCAAATACTTATAAGCACGGACACAATTATCTTGAAGACATAGAAGCTGAAGAACTTCAACGTCTTGTGGATATTTATGATGCAAATATATCCGAACTTGACATGGAAGAACAGTCTCTTGTTTTAGAGATTGCGGCTAAGAGGTATATTAAAGCTATCGAGATCCAGATTAAAAATGCAGCCTTAGCAACAAAAGAGCAACAATTTGAAATGGAGGAAGACGAACTTGCCGCAAAGATAGCTGCTTTTGCCGCAGACCAGGAAGTCATCACAACAAAGCAGGCACAATTACAATTACTAAAAGATAAGGCTGTAATTAAGAACACAGAACTTGGAGCTAAAATCACAGCCGAACAAGCCGAACAAAACTATGTTGATCTCGAAATATCTGAAAAAATACTCGAAGCCAGCAATCAAGAATTAAACATATTGCTGGCTGGACTGAGGGGGCTTGAAATACAGTTTGATATTACAAATACCAGCTTGCAAATAGCTGAAGCCGAGGCCTCTAAATCAAAAATTGACGTCGATATTGCAATGATAGAAGCCCGAACCGCCGAAAAGGATTTAGCAGAAAAACGGTTGGAAGTTGATGAAGCCGAATTCGATGCCTACGAATATGAAATAGATACTGTTGCTGACAAAAGAATTGAGTTGATTGAGGAGCGGGGTGATATCATAGAAGCAGAAACAAGCCATAATACAATATTAGAAGGTAAAGAGTCCGTACTCGAAACAGCCCAAAAAGCAGAACAGGATGCACGGAAGGAATCTACTAAAGATGGGTTTGATGACAGAAGTTCTTTGGCTGAAGTTGGGAAATTACAAAGCGAATTTGACGATACCTCAGATAAAAGTCTTTCTACCAGTGCTAAGACATCCAGGGAACTCATTGCCACTGAGCGTACTGTATTACCGGGAGAAAGAAAGTTGGCGGCAACAACACATAAAGATGCGGCGATATCAGCAGCGACCACCCTTGCCGCGGCAGATATTACAACCACAGTAGAACACACAATAGGGGCGGCCTAATGACCCTTGAATCATACACTAAACTTATAGAGCAGGCTAAACTTAAAATACCTAGCGGGGCTTCTTTTACCGGTGATCTCGTTGGACATATCCGCAGACTTTATTCCACGCTTGGAGAGGATGCAGAGCAGGTAATAACTGCGGTAGAGCCTGGCGATTTTGTAAGGGTTGGAGGTGATACAGACCTGGGTATTTCTCTCGCCTTACCCATAGCTTACGATGTTTGGTACTTGATTCATGCCGGAAATATATTGCCGTTTGAAACAGCCGCAGACGAACAAAGAACTTTAGACATATTAAGTGGTTTAGATACGTTTTTAACCGCACTTCAGGACATAAAACCCTTAAGAGCTTTACGCAGTTATGAAGACCTGACTTATGAGCATGGGGTTGATTGGATGGACACGTATTATTTAAACGCTGCTCCGTACATGATTAAAGAAATGCGGTTTGAAACTATTCTTACCGGGCAGAGTTTTAAATATGATTCGGATGTCAAACCGGGAACAGAAGGAAATCTTAGTATTGGATATTTATCTTTTCCGGTAGGGCATTTAGGTGTGATGGAAATACTGTCTCTTATAAGCGAGTCAATGACCGAAGCCGCAGGGTTTGAAATAAGCGATCAAGAAGCCATTGTCGAAGGAAACGAAATGATGCCACCAGTGCATAACAATAGAGGACATTGCATTGGTACGCATATTGTTGAAAGGGGATATTTAGTACAGGGCGACACCGTAGAATATCCTGCCAGCGATTTCGAAGGTCAGGAATCAGTTGCCCCTCATAATTGGCTCAGACATTGGATCCGAGAGGATGATACATGGCCGGTTCCGGGTGAATTCATTTCTCTGGTTGCGAAGTCAAATTTGTATCACGTCTGGTGGTTCCAGCAATCCCTGCCGTTCCTTTACAGCGGCAATTGGTTTGAAACAGACTTTTATACATCTGGAATTGTTCTGGAAGTTATTGCACCGGCAGGGGATGAAGTTACTAATATATATAAGGTAAGGGTAAAGTGTTTTGATCTTTATCTTAGACCTACTGATTTTTACGAATACGAGGTTGGCGATAGGGTAGCGATAGTTAAAGGCATACCAGCGTATGTTCTTAGCGATATAGTAGAACCCTTTAATTTCGACTGGACTCGACTGGAAGACAAAGACGATGATTCTTCTGACACTACGCCTGATCCAAACTGGTTTATTGTTCCAATATCATTTTATTTATAGCGAGGTTTATTATGGGAGTAATTGATGAAAGAGAGTATGCAAAAATATCAAAACCAACAGTTCGCCGCAAATTTAAAGATTATAAGCGAAAAGGATGGATAACAGGTAAAAAGGGTAGATTTGGCACAGCCGCGGAGACTGCTCAATCCAATGTCCCTAGTCGTTTATCTGCTGGGTATAGATCCCCACGGCAATTTGCAGGGAAACATGATTACTATCCGGGTCCAGCACAATCTGTTTTTGGAGGCTCTCCCCTAATGCAGCTTGCTCAACAAGCAATAGCCGGGGCTAGAAGGACAGGGGAGTTAAAAAGAGGACATTCTCTTAGGTTAGCCGAGATGAAACGTGAGGGCGAATTTGGAAGAACCGGAAGAGTGGAAGGGGGTATGCCAAAACCGTGGTTTGATCGAAGGCATGAGGAGTTAAGTCAACGAGCTTTGGCAGAATCGACGCTAGAAGAAACTGGGCTTAAAGAAGCCGCAGCAACGAGGCGTACTGAAATGGAGTGGGGGCCAGAAGGTGCGAGGATGAAAGAAGCGGGTGCGAAAGAAACAGCAGCCGGAAGATTAGATAGTGTTAGGGAGGCCACGGAAAAAGCAGACACGATAAAACTTAATCGGGAAAGTTATGATAGTAAGGCTAACAAGCTACTTTATGAACTTAACATGATAACTTCTACAGAAGAAGGAACACAAATAAATCCTGTAGCAAAACGGTTTTATGAAATTTTTAAGGATATGGCAAGAGATAATCCAGAAGAAGCGATAACGGAATTAAAGTCTAGTCTTCAGACCCATGAGGATAAAAAAGAACGATTAAAAGAATTTAAGAGTATGTCTCAAACGCAAAGGGATGCTTACAGAATAAAATTAGCAGGAGAGAAAAAAATAGATGAAGAAGTAGACGAGGCAGAAATTGAGAAAGGCAAGCAACTGCAAGAGCCTCTATGGCAACGAATAGCGCAAATACACAGACCCAGAGTTAAATATTATCCTGATGCAGTACCCAGACTCAAACATTATCCTGATGCTGAAGAATGGATGGAATAGGAATGGCAAACAACACCTTAACATACGAGCAAGAACTTGAACTTCTTGATGCCTCAGAAGAAAAGGCTATTCCTTCAAGGCAAGGCTTGACTAACATTCAAGAACTTGAACTTCTTGACATTGCAACGGCAGATTATAAAGCACAAGAAAAAGCTCAACGTGCTGAAGAAGAACACGGCGTTGTCGGTGAGTTCGTGGCTGGTCTTGGTCGTGGTGCGCTTAGGGTTGCTGCCACTCCTTTTGAATTGGCCGATATTGCTGGCGAAGCTATTGGATTTGAAGGACTTGAAAGGGTCGGTGAAGCTGGTGCCAGAGGAATTGAAGAATACATTGAGGAAAGCCCGCGGTTAAGACGGTCGGAAAGTATATCTAAGAATATCTTAAACGCACCTGAGTTATGGACAGACCCAAGATTTTACGCTTCCTTGGTCGGTGAAGGTTTGCCTACTATCTTGTCAATGTTAGTTCCCGGAATGGCCGCTGGAAAAGTAGCAAAAGTAGCTGGTCTTACCAAAAAGGGTATAAGGGCGGCACAAATAGCGGGTGGACTTGGGGCTGCTACTACTCTTGAAGCTGGGGGAGCTGCTGAAAACATACGACAATATGAGAAGCGAACTGGGGAAAGTGTGCCAATAGGCACGAAACTTCAAGCTGTTATAGGAACTGGTGTTGTAGCGGGAGCGCTTGAGTTTGTTCCGATATTTGCGATATTCGGGAAAGCCGGTGGCTCAAAATTAGTATCGAGGGTTATTAGGGGTATGATAGCAGAAGGTTCCACAGAAGGCGCTCAGGAATTAGTTGCCAATGCATTTGCTCAGGCGGGATACGACCCTGACCAGAGAATGGTAGACGGAGTTGTTGAGTCGATTGTTGGCGGTGTTCTGCTTGGCGGTGGGATGGGAACTATTTCAAAGGCTACTTCAGAAGCTACTAATTTCATTCAGAAAATTGAAGAAGTAGACCCGAATGAAGTTGTTGATATA
>SDBU01005487.1_pt1 | contig 15158 bp, 21 predicted proteins | sample 2277071 | NCBI WGS metagenome assembly SDBU01 (sample SAMN10397929, study PRJNA504765) | marine sediment metagenome | isolation source: marine sediment core GS08_GC12, 126 cmbsf | place: Arctic Ocean: Gakkel Ridge, Loki's castle | collected 2008
GCGGCTCCTGTGTACGGTCCGCCACTGCCACCCAACTATGGTGCACCCGTACCTATACCAGTGCCCACGCCTCCACCACCGTATGTTACACCTACCCCGCCACCCGTATATGTGACTCCTACACCCTCACCGGTGCAGGTTACTCCCGTACCTGTGCCCACACCGGACCCTCCAACTGAGTCCTCGGTCTCACCATGGGAGCGGGGCTATGGGTAGAGGACCTTGGTGGCCTGACACGAGGAGACCGCTACTAATAGCTCCTACCCTAGATGCTACATCTGGTAGGTCCTACGGTCAGTCCAGCCAAACGCCTGGAGCATTGGGTGGTAGACGTGCAGTACAGAGATGGTACACCGATGGCGCTGTCTCAGGCTCTAACATTAGCCACCAGATAGTGAAAGCCTCAGGAGGGGCATGGAGACTCCTAGCTGCTAGTGCCCGCCTCCGTGTGAGTCATATCTCTAACGCTCTAAATGTGGACATCCAGGCTAAGGTACCGGGTAGTTCCTATGCCTCCGTGTTTGATAGTGTGATTGTCATACCTGCTGGGTTTACAGAGGCTACCATTGGTACGTTAGATGTTAGTAGGCTTTACCCTATAGGTACATTCTTTAGGATACTCTACATCTCAGGCGGTGGCGGTATGGACCTGACAGTGGAGCTACACTATAGGGTTAAGGCAGTATCCCAATGATGTATCCTCCAGACCTAGATGCTGTAGGAGGTAGGAGCTACAAACAGTCCAGCCAGACTGCTGGTGCCCTTGGCGGTCGCCGTGATGTGGTACAGTGGCATCCTACGGGCGGAGGAATTGACCTTCTAGTAATGATTCAGTCAAATGTCGGAGGTAGTCCTAGTACCTTCAAGCGTAAGACAGCACAGCTTGTCGAGGGCGTCTGGACACTAGTTGAGGATGAGGCGTCTGTAAGCCAGTATAACCTGAACGTCTTAAAGAGGCTAGGAGGCAACCTCTACCGCATCCGTGCCCGACGTGATAATAATAACTTATTCGTCCGTGGGGCCGTTGGTGGACTAGAGCGTAGTAGTGACGGTGGAGCGACCTGGGCAGATGTTGGACCTGCAGGATTGACTGATGATGACGGTCAAGAGTGGGGTGTGAGTGACATTGATATAGGGGCTGATGGCTCCCTCTGGCTGTGTGCGGGTCCGACTGCACATAACCAAGCGGATATTTTAGCCTCTACCGTTGCTAGTCCGACTGAGTTGGACACATTCGCAAATCACGGACTGACAACCGGTGATGAGATAATTATTACGGACCACACCAGCGATACCCCAAAACTGGACAACCATGAGGCGGGGAATCCGGAGACGTGGACAGTGACGGTTACGGGAGCTAAGACGTTCACAATACCCGTCGCTGTTACAAATGGGGGTAGTGGCGGACAGGTAACTCTACCTCCATTCCGAGCAGCAGTCTACAAGTCTACACCAGCATCTAATGGTGCAGTTTGGACGGCGGTCTATAAGGATGCTATGCTCTCTAATGACTCTGGGTTCGCAGACCTATATTGTGGTATTGCCTGTCATCCGTCCGACAAGGATATTATCGTAGTAGTGGCGAATAGTGGTAGTGGCATAGGACGTATCCTACATACGCTCGACCAGGGAGCAACGGACTTCACTGAGAACAAACCAGGGGCGATGAACCAATCGTCCGGCTCAGGTAGGAAGATAGCAATATGGGACAATGGACGTGTGTTTGTTTTCGTGGGCAACATCTCGGATGCGGGGATGTATACTGATGATTACGGTGCGACCGATGTAACCGTTAGCGGCCTAGCCGCTGCTATAGATAATGGGCAGTTCTTCTATGACTTTGTCGCATTACCCTCCGGTCTTATGTTTGTTCTAGGAGGGTCGAGTCTAAACCCGCAGGTTGTCAGGACTAAGGACTATGGGGCTACCTGGGAAAACATCTTTGACGGTGGCACCGACTTTGTCAACAACTTTGGTGTAATGACAGGTCTAGCCTACGACTCCGTAAATGATACCCTATACATGGCGTCTGCTGCAACCTCTAGTTCTAGCGGAGCTCTACCCCGTGTCCGAGCACTTGACCAGGCTTCGCAGGTATTAGTGGCTGATGTAGGGTCACAGACCTGGCGTGACCTTCAATTCAACCTTGACTCAGTATTCGATGATAGCATTGGTCATGCAGGGATAGCCTTACTATGAGTATTGACCGTATGATAGTTAAGGTAGCAGGTGCAGCTTGGCGTATAATAACAGTAGGGGCAGAGGTTGCGGTAGCTCCTGCAGGTACACTACCTATAGATATATTAGCACAGTTGCCTGGAGGTTCCTACGGGTCCATATTTACTATTGTTCCATCTATATTGCCCGGAGCCTTTTCCGCTAGTGGGGGTATTATTAGGGGAGATAGAAGGATACTCCCTATAGGTACCCTAGTCAGACTAGGTGATAATGACAATAATGTAGAAATGACCGTGGAGCTACACTATCGTACCCGTGCTGTAGGACAATAGGAGGTAACCATGAGACTGGCAGAATCCAGAGGCGCTCTAAGGCGTAACCTTGGAGGAGCAGTCACAGACTGGACAGATGAAATCCTAGATGGTGCGATTGCTAGGGCTGTAGAGGACCTGGACCGTCTGTACCCTCAGGAGAAGATGGCTGGTGGTACCCTCGTATTTACAATAACTGGTGAGGACTGGAATACCCCCTCTACCGCGGGTACCTCTGTAACCTTGGCAAACACTCGCATCCGTCCCGATTCCGAGAATGTCACTAGTCTAACCGGGACTATCACCTATACTAAGGACACCGACTACACTATGGATTATGCGGCGGGCACCATTACTACCATCGTAGGCGGCGCTATGCCTACCTCACAAGCTGTGAGGATAGACTACAAACTGTTAGAGGTCTATATTAGTATAAGTGCTTATACGGACCTCATCCGTGTAGTGAGAGTAGAGTACCCAGGAGGTGAGATTCCGGCGGAGTTTCAATCATTCTATACCTGGGGAGACTATATTGTTATCACTTCTAAGGGCAGGGAGACCCAGCAAAGGATTGGCGAGAATGACAATGCTTGGGTATACTACCACGCCAAGCACACTGTACCTCTCATATCTGCTGATGGGTCATGGAAACCTCACCTAGATGAGGTAGTAATCAAGGGTGCGGAGAGCTATGGCCTTATGACCAAGGCTCTGGAACTCCGTCATAACTCCAACAATAGGCTTACCTCTGCCCTGACTGCATTAGGCCAGCTAGCTGCTATTGGTACTGAGATAGATACCGCTCTATCTAATGCCAACAGTCAGGCTTCCAGTTCCGTGTCTGATATGGACGACATTGATGGTTACATATCCGACATGCTGTCCTCTCTAGCTGCTGTGAGTGGTTACCTAGCATCTGCCGGGTCAGCACTGGCCGATGCGGTATCCCAGGCAGAGACGGTAGAGGCTGACATTACAGCCATAGACAGTCCACTAACCTCTGCTGCTGCCAGACTAGCGGCTGGTACCTCCATCATTGACAATGCGGAGGTACTGTTGGGCAACATGGAAACCTTTGTATCCACTGGGCAGGCTCCTCTTTCCTCAGCCAATGCCGACCTACTCACAGCCTTAGGTCTACTACAAGACAGTATGGATAAGCTACCTACCATTGAGAGTGCCCGACTCTCCGCTGTTACTGACCTAGACAAAGCGTACTTGAGAGTAGGACAGGCTAATGACAAAACTCTAACCAACGTAGACATGAAACTCCTGGCCATGAATAGTGACCTGAGTGACCTAATCACTGGAGTAGGAGACGAGCTTACCTTAGCTGGGGCAGAGCTAATTACCGGGGTAGCTAAGATTGATAGAGTAAATACTGGGGAACTAGTTAGTGACATGTATCGTAGGTATGCGGATACATTCATAACTGCTGGTAGGCTAAGGTACGACGAGCACCTTACTTACCTAGCCCGGATAGACCGTGTACTAGCGCAAGGGACTGGTATGGTAGCTGAGGCAGCAGAGCTTAGAGGACAGGCAGACAGTTACCTCAATGCTGGCACTCTGGTACTCAGTCAGATAAATGCCCTGCTAGGTCAGATACGCGGATACCAAGATAACATCGCACAATACATAAGCGTAGGTCAGGCACGTATCAACTCCGGACAGGTCGTAGCCACAGGAGCAAGCGTAAGCGCAAGCCTAGCGGGTAGGAGTATCGAGCAGGGCAATGGCTATGTCGCAATAGCCCGTGTTAGGCTGGATGCTGCCGAGGAGGATGTCAAGCTAGTAGATGCCCACCTCTCCTCCGCTGATGCGTATGTGGCTATGGCAAATGCTAAGATAGCGGAGGCCAACGCCTTCCGTACCCCTATTGATTCTGTCCTAGAGCGTGTTACCCGTAAGATGGAAGTAGCCAGGATATACCAGCAAGAGTCTGACCGCCGTATACAAGAGTTGACCCTCAAGCAGCAGGAGGCAGATAGGTACATGGCTCTGGCAGTACAGGAGTCCGAGTTAGGGGATAAGTTTGAGGAGAGAGGGGTACTGACTAAGGGTGAGTTTATGGACATACTCACTGATAGGGCACAGGTTAGGTCAGACACCTCTCTATCAGCTACCAGGGCACAGGCACCTAGCTAATGGCCGCTATTGATGACTTCCGGTCCATCAGTAAGGTTGACATATCCCATGGAGATATGTCAGATATCCCTGACCGCTGGTTCGAGCGCAGCAAGTTCGTCACGCTCTCCGAATCGACGGACGACGGTACTCCTCTGGTCGCCGTCAACCTACGCTATCCCGAGCCCTGCCTGATCGACTCCACTGCGGATATGCGGATCGTTCACTGGCTGGCGAATCTGGAGGTGAACAGGCGGTTGTTAGAGCGAGCCTTTGTACGAAGTATCGAGGCGATTAACGCGCACATGATAGAGGTCGGGGCGACTCGCGTGTGGGGCATGGTGCCCAAGAAGGCCGAACACCTGACGGCATTTCTCGACCGCGTTGCGGCGGCGGGGCGATGCCAGCGGATCGACGGTGCAACGATAAGCACTGGGCAGTTTGAAGGCAACGCGCCGGAGCATGTCTACTTCTACATCGGCCTGGGACAAAAGGTGACGGACTTCATGGCGGTGCGGCGATGACGGTCAAGGCTATCATCGGGCCGGAACACTACGACGACCTGAATTATCAGGTCTGGCAGTGGGTAGCGACCGCCGGTGGTCAGGGCATCGCTACTATCGGCGGCGAGAAGTGGTACGAGATTGACGCTGTAAACGGCGCGACGACCGGGGAGTACGGATACTGGCGCAGTCTTACAGGCAGCCCAACACATCTGTTGCTGCCCTTCCAGTTCTACCTCCCGTCGGTCGGGGGGCAGGGATTCGATACGGGGGTGTCTATCCTTGAACTCAGCACTGGCCTGTCGGGGACATTGAGCCGTAGGCTCCGCATCACGAACGCCGACAAGTTCCAGATAGTTGATAAGAACGAAGCCTCAGTAGGAATCATGGCAAGCGGTATTTCGCTCGATACGGTCTATAACTGCCTCTATCTTGTCAATGTCGGAGGGACGACGCGGGATGCGTTGTGGATCACTTCGGGGGCATCATATGGTTCAGCGGTAATTGATGTAACCGGACATGGTAACGCCGAACCAACAGCCCACGCCAACTTGTATATCGGGTCAGGCTATGGCAAGACTCTGCCAACGTCGGGGGGGCCGTTCTACACCCGCCAGGGTGCCTGTTTCGACCTAGGCGCAGCGCCAAATAACACCCCGCTTGGCTCAGTCAAGGTTGTGGCGAAGATGCCGGACGGTAACGGCGCGGATACCAGCTTCAACGACGGGCCGACGTTCGGTGACGTAGACGAAATCCCCTACAGCGATGCAGACCACGACTCAGCGACCGCTGTGAATCAGAGGGCGAGTTACACCCTACCGGCTGTGGATGGTGGCGACGTACCCCTGGCCGTGCAGCCTATTGGAGCACGTAAGCGGAGCGTGGGGTCTAGCCTCTTACAAACACGCCCGTACTTACTTCATAGCGGCACACGCGATTACGGCCCGCTCTTTGCCGTGACAGGTTCCTATCGGGGTATCGGTAAGAACGACGATGATGCAATCTGGAATCAGATTAACGGGCTGGCGTGGTCGGCAGCAAGGTTTGCAGCCACAGAAATCGGCCTAGAGGTAACGACGCTAACGGCGGGCGATGAACTGCGACTGGCGCAGCTTGGCGTCGAGTATGTGGCCGAGGGTGACATTCCCTTGCCAGATGACTATTCTATTAGTGCTGGGGATGCTTTCACTGAGCGTGGGATAGGACGCGGTGTATTACAAGGTGCGGGTAGGGGAGTCTAAACCCAAACTGGCGACCGCTGCACCTTGAATGGTAGGTGTAGCCCCGGTACTATATGTGCTAAGGACTCTGGAGGGTCTACATCACCATCAATGACCAATTCGTCATGTACCTGTACAGGGAAGTCATAGCCCAAGTCGTCACACATTAACATACCTCTAGCTACTACCCCTGCTGCACTGCCCTGTACCGGATAGTTGACTGAACACTTATCCACATGGCCCTGTGAGGTCAAGTCCACATCAGGTAACTTTAGCCTACGCCCAAAGATAGTCTCCCGATATCCTAGTTTCTTACCCTCTTCAATCTGCTCCATCATCCATCCATGTGCTACCCTATACTTGTTGAACCAAGCTACTCTGTACCTTGCACAGTCAGCAACAGGTAGACCGCTATCCTCAGATAAGGTATATACACCTGCATAGTAAATCATGGAGAAATTGAACTTCTTTGCGCGGAGGCGGTACTCCTCATCACCCGGTACAGAGTTGGGCCAGAGTGCTAGCTGGGTAACAGTGTGTATGTCCTTACCTGTAGCATAGGCATCGAGCATAATAGGGTCTTGGGTCAGGTATGCGAATATCCTCATTTCAATCTGGGACCAGTCTATCCAGGTCCATAGCCCTGAGTCAGGTGCGAAGATTTCCCTCACCTTAGGTGGTATGTTCTGGATGTTCCGGTCATAGGAGGCCAGACGACCAGTAGCTAGGTCCATCCTAAAGTTGGTATAGAACCTTGACTTACCTAGACAAGGTTCTATGTATGTTCCCTTTAGCTTGGCGACCTCTCGGTACCCTAGCACAACTTGTGCTAGAGGGTCGGATAACTTCTTGAGTACCTTCTCATCCGTCTTTAGCTGCTTACGGGTCTTGGTAAATGGTAGTATATTGTGTCTAGCAGCAAGGACGTATCCTACCTGCTGGTTCTTAGCAGGGTCAAAACCTTCCCTCTCACAGATGTCCTTATAGAATAGTACCTGTTCACCTAGCTTGGTGTTCCAAGCCTCCATCACCTCTTGGCGTAGTCGGATTCCACGCCTACCCATTCTAAGCAAGATAGGTGCTAGCTTTATGTCTACCTGGTAGTTGTCTAGGTAAGCAGGGACTTGCGATATGTTAGTTGTCACCTTGTGATATCCTTCACAATATAGTTATCCCAGGTATCTCTACCATAGTACCTTGTAAAGGTCATAGGTTGCCTTACAATCTTGCAAACATTTATCCGCTATCTTGGACCAGTGTAGGTCCAGTGGGTGCTTCTTCTTATCCCCGCCATCATACAGCATCTCCCCGTATTCGGTGATGTATCGGTCCAGCATGTCAAAGGAGAGTTCGTGTAGTGAGGAAGGTAGTCCCTGCACCCTAGCCATGATGGAGGTATCAGCTATATTGACGGTATCTATTGGAGGCCACTCCCAAATCTCACCAATGATGGTCAGTACCTCCAGGTCAAAGAGAGCGTTATGGTATACCTTGAGTACATCACTACCGCACAGCATATGGGACAGGTGTTCTACATAGGTAGAAGTCTCTGGTTCTACCTGGAAATAGATGGCCTCCTCACTACTTAGAGCTACGCCTATACCGAGACAGGTCTTATCCTTGACTGATAGAGTCTCGGTGTCAATGGCTACCATACCAGTAGGGTTGGATACACGGGCCAGTACCTCAGGCAGAGTCTCAAGGGTGAGGGTTACCGGACCAACATAGGCTATGCCTAGACCGTCATCCACTACCTGTCCTCCTTCATGGTTTACTCCTCGGCTCTAACGGCCAGGTCAGCGTGTAAGGACCTCGGTCCTTGGGCTCCTCTCCCATACCAACACACATACCGTCCTCTAGGTTTCCTGCCGTAATCATGGTGTATGGGTCAGCGATATGGAACTCGTCCCACCATTCCTGCATAAGGGCAGGTCCTTGCTTTTCCCCTGCACGACGCTCAAACTCCATGGCCAGTCCAGGCACAATTTTTTCTGTCCGTATCTTGTGCTCATCCCAGCATTCTTTGGCCATAGGACAGAGTCCACAATAGACCTGGTCCCCTTCATATGTAAACCCTCTTATCTTAGAGTAGCCTCCGCCGAACCCGTAGTAGCCCCTGCACTTTAGCTCTACGTCCCAACGGCGTAGCTCGGTCATGTCAGTTCCTCCTAAAGATAATGATGTCCTCATCAGCTATGACGTGTGCCCCCTTAGCCCTCATTATCTTAGCCTGGGCACTACCACCGGTCTTCCACTTGTACCACTCAGTCATGGTGAACCCTTCCGCTGTTGCCATCTTGATACATCCCTCAGATAGGAACAGCCGGTCAGGTCCCCTTGTGATGTCCTTGGTAATCACTGCCATAGCACCACCAGGTGGTAGGCTAGCTGCTAACCCCTTATAGACTGTCCTCATAGCCTGTGAGTAGAGGAAAGGGTTGAGCTTACCTAAGTTGAGCGCATGTGCAGAGTAGGTACTCCACTCCTTAAAGGCTTCTTGTCCTTCCTCTACCCTCTTGTCTAGCCCGGTGCTGCTACCCAGTGCGGTCGAGTATGGCGGGCTAAAGATTACATGGTCGGCAAAGCAAGGTAACATTAACCTACAGTCACCCTCTAGGTTGGTGATAAGTCCTAGGGTCTCAGCTATATCTGGTGTGTCCAACCACTCTGTGTGTATCCTCTGCAACAGTGCTTGGTAGGTAGGCTCTAGCTCTATGGTGGTTACATTCCTACCCTCCAATGCAGCCATCATAATGGTACCTGTCCCGCCAAACGGGTCCAAGATAGTATCACCTGGCTTAGTGAGGTACTCCACCAATGCCTTGATAAGGTGGATATTAGCCTTAGCAGGATGGGCAAAGACCTCTTGAGGGTATAGCTCCTTACGCAGACCTACATCTCTCGTTGGGAATAGAATCCAACCTTCTTCATTACGAGGGTAGTCGGAAGCAAACTCAGTCACTCCATGACACTCCTTCCGGTCCTAGATACTCTGGTTCCTCATGGTTTTGTATCAGGCACTCCTCGGTACACCAGCGTATACCGACATGTGCCCTCATGCCTAGCTCCTCGTCACAGTAGCAAGGCCAGCCCTCGCCATAGATAGGTGTCTCACAACCTAGGCAGTACAGTCCTTCTAATGTGCCAAGGGCTACCTCCCTAGGTGCAAGGTTCTCATACTCCTCATTCATCGAACAAGGGTATAGGGTCAGGATGGTAGTCCTCATGTGTCTGGTTGAAGCAGTCCTCAGTACACCACCTGTATTGCTCATGTGCCCTGCCAAACTCCTCCACCGCACAGTAGCACTCGACCCCCTCACCTATGACCTCCTTCTCACACCCGTGACAGAGGGTACCCTCGTCCATAGCCTCATGGAACTTAGCAGCCTCCTCGTTGAAGAAGCTGAGGACATCATCCATTTCCAAGCGTGGAACTCCCACTATAGTTATACGTCCGACCGTCCTATTAGTCTCAACCATCTTGTTGTCTCCTTGGTTCCTATCCCCTTGACCGTAGCTAGAGTCTCAGGGGTCGAGTTGAGTATCTCCCACACGGTACCGAACCTAGCTATCATTGCCTCGGCCTTGATTGGTCCAATGCCTGGTACCATACCCATAAGGCTAGTGACTTGTGGATTGGGATGGAATGTCACCTCTTTGAGGTGCCTAGTGAAGGTCTTATGTGTCTCCTTCTGGTCTGAACTGTAGAAGGCTACAATGGCCTTAGCAGTGCCTAGGATGTCCGATGTCTGAAAGACTTGGATATACATAGACACCTGATACAGCCACGCATAGAGGGCTGATACGGATACCTTATACTGACCTGATTGGTAGTAGATTTGCCTCTTTCCTTTGGCAGGTTTTAGCACCGCTGTCCCACCTAGCAAGCTGTCACTAGGTACCACAATCCCCTCAACTAGCAAAGCTAGGGTATGGTCCTCGTGTGCGTCCATCTGCCTCATAAGTTGGTTCTCTATGCTCCCCAGGTCACCTAGCAGGTCATTCCAGGTCTTCCTCTCTACCTGCATGAGGATACTATCCGCAGCCATCCATCTAAAGTCAGCATAGCCCTGACTGTTGAGAGGCATGACCGACCCGGGTGTGGCTTGACAGATAAGGTCTGCTAGTTGCTTGGGTTCATGTTGGTCAATCTCCAACCCTATTGGTAGTGCCATAGGTTAGGTCCTCCTTACATATCCTGATGGTGCCACCTGGGGTGAGGGAGTGTTTCATCTTGCCTTCCCTCACCCAGCGCCAGATGGACGCAGTTGTAACGCTCAACCTATCCGCTGCCTGTTTAGGGGTTAGCCATTCACAGGACAAGGTTAGTCCTCACTCTCTTCCTCATCTTCCAGTTCTGGTCGGGCTTCCACCTGTCTACCTTCCCTTCTAGCTCTACGACATGGGCCACACCGCTTAGGGGTAGCTAGCCCCTTCTCCTTGAAGAACTCCCTTTCACCGCCACCGAAGATAAAGTCCACCCCACAGCTTATGCAATGGATGGCCTCTCCGTCAATCTCTGTGACTTCACCGTTATCCATTAGCTCTCTCCAGTTTCAAGTTACCTCCCAGGGTATCCTCAACGACCTGTGATAGTTTGTCCCATGTGGCATCTAACACAGGGAATCCTTCCATACCAAGGTTATAGCCACACTTGCGGAACGTAGTCTGTACCTTTGGGTCCTCGTCCTCGGTCCATGCCAGCTTCTCGTTCCGTATCGCTATATCCATGAAGCGGTAGGTCTGGCTGAGTCCTTCAAGGATACGGTTACCAGTCAGTGCCTGTACGATAGCACCCTTGCTGTCAACGGTCTCCTTCCTCTCGTCGGTCAGATGGTGTACCGCTACTAGGTGCTTCTTGAGTCCGGCAGCGGTGGTATAGATGCCGCGTATGGCGTCATTGGTGGCTCCCCACTCTATCTGTAGCAGTCTCTCACGCGGCTGGTGGCCCGTCTGTGTACGCGCCTGTAAGCCTTCCAGATAGGCATCGGCCTTAACTCTCCGGGCTACTGTCATGGTGTCAACCACTATTGACTTGACCAGCGGGTCCTGCAATGCCTTGACCAATAGACCAATGAAATGGTCCCAAAGGTTCAAGGCTCCCTTGATGAGTACGGTATCCAACTGTATGGGTTGAGGTAGCTCATACACCGTGATGTCATTGCCGGTCCATTCTGGGGGAGGACTGCCTGGTACGTAGGCAACTGTCTGGATGTTCAGACCCTCAAACAGCTCCTTATGCTTGCCACCGTATAGGGCACGCTCTACCCCCATGTCAAAGGCAAACCCTACTATTGGCCTCGGTGCAGTATAGGCTAGGGTAGTCTTACCACACCCCTCTTCTCCTTCAATGGCTACTAACATTATTGTTCACGTTCCTGTCCTGCTGACACAAGGTCAGCATTATGCTGTTCAAACTCCATACGTTGGAGGTACTCTCCTGCCCTGTCGCTACGCATCCCTGGTGTAGTAGCGGCTAGAGCAAAGGAGTAAGCACGTATCTCCAAACGCATGGCTTCCAAGTTACAGCGTATAGGGTTCCAATCAATCTCCAACATTAGTCTGGTCCTCCGCTTCCAAAGCTCTGTCCTGTAGAGGACGTACTGCTTCCTGATAGTCAGCCTCGGTGTCCTCCACCAACTCACCCTTGCAGTAAGGGCAGTCAGGGTTGGGTGTCACATCAACTGTTGGGTTGCCCTGTTCGTCGTTGTCACCCACGTCACAGTGGTAGCTAGCATGGTCTGTCACTATGTCCAAGGTAAGACGTACCATGTTTAGGTCCATCTGGTCCTCCGGTGTTGGAGCATTAGTCCTTATGTATACCATCTCTCCAAGAGGTAGGATGTCCCCTGTCCTCTGGTTGACAGACTTCCAATGTACCATCTCGGCATTAGAGAATAGGTCCCCAGGTTTGAGGTCCTGTGACTTTATCTCCTCGACCTTGATTATTACTGCCATGTTGAATTACCTCCTATGTATTGTATGTCAGTCTAACGGTAATGGTGTTTGTTCTACCGCTGCGTCCAAGGCTCCCCTTGAATCGCAGATTAGCTTGTACCTACAGAACTTGCACTCCCATGATTCGTTGTAAGTGAAGGGAGTAGGTACCTCGCCCTTACCAATGAAGTCCATATAGAGTTCCTTACGCTCTACCAGCCAGGTCCAGTTGTCGTCTACCTCCTGTTGTGTAGCGGTGACCTCCCAGGTCTTGAACACCGCCGGTTGCACATAGACCACCGAATAGATAGCCTGTGTACTACCTTGGCACTTCATGTAGGATAGTAGTTGCTTCATCCAGGTCACCGGGAAGTCAACAGGCAGTTTCTTGAGGGACATACGGGTAGACTTGAGTTCACCTAGCCGACCTCCCATTGTAGCCGCCTCCGGGCTTCCTCCCTCAGGGTCCATGAAGTCAATCGAGTAGTGGATACCATCTAGTACCCCACTAACCTCCTGCCTATGCTTACGTAGCATACCACTGCCAAGCTCCACACCGATAGAGAACAGTACTATCTCCTTAGGCGACAGGGGTATGTAGTCGAACCGGTCGTGGTACGACCGTGTCAGACAGTAGATAAGCTCGGTCACATGAGGTAAGGGTTTGTCCAGCTTCATGTCCTCGGCTATGAGGGCTAGTAGCCGGTCGCCTAGCTGTGGGTTTTCTTTCCAATCCATGTTGTCCTCCTGTTGGTGAGGTAAGCAGTCCAACTACCGCCTACCCCACCAACATAAATGCTATCCCTCTGTCGGTGTGGGCTCCGAGGCTCCGGCTAGCGTACGGTGCCAGATACCCTCTGAGTCCCTGCTTACCCTGCCGGCCTCCTCCAGAGTACCGAGTAGCTTGCGCTCCGTAGCTGCTGTGATAAGCTCCGGGTGTGACCTGACCTTTGGGTCCTGGTAGAACACCTGATAGAAGTCCTGCTCGGTCTTACCGTCTATCAGGTTCAGGATATGGGCGTCAATGTCAAAGCCCGGTTCAGTACCTGCAGGTGAGGCACTCGCACCGGCATCCTCAATGCTGACTAGCTTCCATGACTCGTCCTGCTGGTTGGACCAGACACCTTCTTCTGACCTCTTACGCAGCGTACAAGGTAGATACTGCCATACCTGCTTCTTACCTACTAGCTCCTCCAACGCCGGCGTTCGTCCGAACACATCCTTAATACTGGACGCAATGGCATCCCACCGTGTCTCTGTCGAGGTTGAGTACGGTAGGCTAATAGCAGCGATGGGGAATGGGTAAGGCTCCACGCTCTCGATGACCACCACGTCCACAAAGTTGAACACGATGGTCATGTATTCCCTACCGCCCTCTACTGCGGCGTGTTTGGTAGGTACATAGTCCAGCAATACCGCCTCAAACTTCCGTAGAGGAGTTCCAAAGGGGTGGGTATCCAGACTAGGTACAAATGGTCCGTCTTGTCCTGTCGTCACTATTCTGTCCTTTCCTGCTCACCTTCCTTAGGTGTATTTATCTTATCTCCGGTTACCGTTTCAACAATACTGAGTTCAAGGGTTTCCTTATTGAATAGCACCTCCTTAGGCTCAATCTCCTCCTCGGCATGTCGTACTACGTCAAACTTAATCGCAAGTCTATCACCTCCTCTCCTCTCAACTTTGAGTACAGTATCCGCCCATGCACTAAATACAAAGGATCCTATAAGGTCGTCACTACCCCATTCTCCCATATCCAACATGCCTTTGCGAGTATGGGAGATAACGATAATGGATATACCGTGCTTACCTATAAGGGTATCTAGGGCATCTATGACCCGTTGCATATCCAATACCGTCAAGAGGTTCCCTGATACTACCTTGTATAGCGGGTCTATGATTACTACATCTGGTTTGAACTCTGTTAGGTAGTTGTCCAACAATGCTAGACCCTGGGGCTGGTCCAACTTTAGCCAGTGCTGGGTCCAGAACTGTAGGGGCAATGGTTTATCCCCATTGTAGTACAGCTTACGGTGTTCCCAAGTCTTGCTTAGTCGTAGTCTAAACAGTTGGTATGAAATCTCTAGCTGTAGGTAGAACACCGATACGCCAGTATCGGTTGTCTTAAATCCTAGCCAGTCCTCTCCGCTGGCTAAGGAGAAAGCTAGGTCCAGCCCAAGCATAGACTTGAAGGACTTATATCTCCCATATACAATCATCTTGGTACTCTCAAAGAGGAGGCCACCGGATACCAGGGACTTTGGGTAGTTAGGAGGCTGAGACATTATCTGCTCTAGGGACTGAGGTACCCCTTGCTGCATAGGCTTTGTCATACTACCCTGTCCTCGTACTACGTAGGTTCAATCTCAACCTCCACTTACTGACCGTACTCTGGTCTATACCGAGTAGCTTGGCAACCTCTTCAAGTGTACCCTGTTGTAGAAGAACCGCTAAAGGGACATTGAACCTCAGTTCGATTAGTCGCATGGCTAAGGACATATCACCATCGGAGAGAGGTAGCTCCTCTCTAACAGACGGAAGAGCCTGTCTCCTCCTCTTGAGTATGCCCTCTTGGACCTTGGCCTTGACACCTTTACCTCTACCCACTAGGCACTACACCCTTCCACCAGCACTCAGACCACCCGCCTGACCCACCCGGATGCTCGATACTATTGGACCAGTGGGCCACCGCAGCACCGACATGGTACAGATTGTACGGGTCATCCAGTCCGGTAGCAGCACTAGCCCTTGCCCAGGAGTTCTTATGGAACTGGGCCACCGTGATAAAACTACTGGCTTCGGGATGCCAGACCCATCCGTAAGTCTTATTCTCACATCCGAGTATGACATCGGTTACGAAATGCTCCTCCCACGCTGGGTTCCCG
>SDBU01005488.1_pt1 | contig 15157 bp, 13 predicted proteins | sample 2277071 | NCBI WGS metagenome assembly SDBU01 (sample SAMN10397929, study PRJNA504765) | marine sediment metagenome | isolation source: marine sediment core GS08_GC12, 126 cmbsf | place: Arctic Ocean: Gakkel Ridge, Loki's castle | collected 2008
TAAGGGCATTTATCGTGTTGGATGACCATTTATACGGTGATGATACGCCTGAGAAGACCCTTGAAACGCATTATCCGGTTTTTGAAGCCATCAAAAAGGGGGATAGCAATCTCGCTATAAATCAAATGAAAAAAGTTGTGACACGCGGATACAAAAATGCATTGAAATATTATGGGGGAAAAAATGATAATCCATAGAACTAAGATAGGAGGTTAAGATGAAAGAGCTTAAAGAGATTTGTGTGGCTTTATAGCTTCTGAGAGAGATATTTTCAAAGGCGCTCCTCTCGAAATAAGCTTCTGAATAAATGATATAAGAAGTGAGCTGGTAATGTATAATAATAAAACACTTAAACATTGCTCTATCTTAATAATCAAATTATCAACAAGAAAGGAGGGAAAAGTAAAATGAAAAGACTCAAAAAATTGGGAAGATTAGCAAGTTTGGTGGTTATAACTTTTTTTATTGCCGGAATTTTTATCACGGGGATGTCTGATCTCGCATTTGCCAAAGAAAAAAAGATTCGCGTCCTTGCGCGGGAACAACAGGGCAAGAGCATCGAAGTTCTTAACAAGATCGCAAGGAGTTTCGAGGAGAAACATCCGGGGATAAAGGTTGAGATTGAGCTTACGTCTTTTTCTGAAATGACGACCAAGGTGATAGCCGCTGTCCAGGCTAACCGGGCTTATGAGGCGATTCAGGGGCCATCGTGGTCGATGGTGGCGAATTTCGGGGCCAGGGGTCTTCTCGTTCCCCTGAATGATGTTGTTGATGCCCTGGGTCGTGATGATTATCTTGAAGGGCTGCTGCCGGATTTCTGGGGGAACAACTTCCAGATCCCATATTGGACTTACGGTGTCGGATTATGGTACCGGAGCGATCTCTTTGAAAAGCACGGGCTTAAACCTCCCCAGACATGGGATGAAATGCTCGAGGCTGCAAAAGTCTTAACCGAAGGGAATCGCTATGGTTATGCCCTTATTCATGGACCGACAGGTTGGACAAACGAACACCTCGTTATGTACTACTATGCCAACGGAGGAAAAATCTGCGACAAGAAGTACGATATAGTCTTTGATAAGGAACCCTATCGGACCCGCATGAGAGAAACTCTGGAATTTTTCAGAAAGCTGAAACCCTATTCGCCACCAGGAGCCATTGATTATAGCTGGAGTGAAGGACAAATCGCTTTTGCACAGGGAAAGGTCGCCATGAGTACTTACTGGATGCGCCAGTTGGACAATGTGATGACGCATAACCCGGATATTGGGCCGTATACCCGCCTAACCCATATGCCCCTTGGCCCGCATGGGAAAAAAAGAGGTGCCGGCGGAGGAGCACATGGATGGGCAGTCATGGCACAGTCTAAGTATCCTGAATTAGGCAAAGAGTTCATAAAGTATTTCATGACCGGCGATAACTACATCGACTTCCTGCTAGCAGTCCCTGCAATGTTTAAACCTTCCAGAAAATCATATTCACAAAATGAACGCTGGCTATCCCATCCAACGGTTAAAAGTCATAAAGATGATCTGTTGCTCTCAATTGAAGCAGCACGTATGCCTCTTGAGATAACCACTGAGTGGATGCCTGAAGATCCAAATCACTGGAATATCTTTGGGGAACAAATTTTGTATGGAAAAACGTTTACCAATTTGATGCATAAGGTTATTGTAAAGGGCTATGACATCGATAAGGCCATTGACGAAGCAGCAGAGGGAACGAGAGAAGAATTAATTGACTCAAAGAAGATGATACTTCGGGAGATCGGAGAGGAAAATCTGCTCAAAATTATGGGGAAAGCCAAATTTGAAGCAGCCTTTAAAGGCATAAAATAAAGAATTAATAATAAAAATCTTTGGGAGGGAAAACCATTGGGAGATAAAAACTGGCGGCTGGGATATTTTCTTCTGCTTCCGGTCATAGTGATCATTGCGGTCGTCAGTATTTATCCCCTAGTTCGCGCAATCCAAACCAGTTTTTACATGAAGCCCCTGCTATCTCCTACATGGAGCTATGTGGGTCTTGAGAATTACGAATATCTTCTGAAAATTAAGGCTTTCTGGAGGGCGCTGTGGAACGGTTTCATCTATACGGTTGGTACGGTCAGTGTTCAACTGGTTTTTGGACTTGCTGTGGCCTTGTTGCTCAATCGGTCTTTCAGAGGCAGGAACCTTGCCCGGGGATTCATCCTTTTTCCCTACATGCTTCCTTCGATTGTCGCGGTCATAACATGGCGTTGGATGCTCAATGACATCTCAGGTGTGATCAACTACCTGCTTATTGACGTCTTTTACTTCCGCTCCACTCCGATTACATTCTCCGGTTCTGCCTGGTCTGCCATGCTGATTGTGATCAGTATCGGGGTATGGCGAATGTTCCCCTTTGTCACCCTCTGTTTTCTGGCAAGATTACAGGCAATCCCACTCGAGTTATATGAGGCAGCGACGGTAGATGGCGCATCTGCCTGGCAGCGATTCTGGCGTATCACACTCCCGCAACTCAAGGGGATCATCTTCATTGTGGTACTTCTACGAAGCGTCTGGATGTTTAATGAGTTTGATACGATATGGTTATTAACGGAGGGAGGTCCCTATCACAGCACTGAAACCATACCGATTTTTACGTACATAACGACCTTTCAGAAATGGCACATGGGCCGGGGTTGCGCGATAGCAGTTATTACATTTCTTCTAATGATTGGTGCTTTTTTATTCTATAGTCGTGTCTACCGGCTGGATGAGGAGTGAGAAATGTCAGTATTGAATCCATCGTTCAAGATAAAAATATCCAATTTCTTTCAAAATGTCAGCGTATTAGTCGTATTAATTATCGTAATTTTCCCCCTTTATTGGCTCGTTGCCACGTCAGTCAAACCGATAACTGAATTTTTCGTTTACCCTCCGCATTTGATACCCCATTCGTTTACATTACAACATTACCGAACTCTGCTCACTGAGACATCCTTTCTGATTTGGGTGAAGAACAGCCTCCTGGTTGCCTCGGTTACGACTGCATTTGTCGTGACCGTTGCTTCAATCGCGGCATACAGCCTAACCCGATTTCGTTATCCTGGTCGAACGTTGTTCGCTCGACTCGTACTGCTGATTTACATGTTTCCTCCAATTCTGCTCGTTATCCCTTTTTACATTATCCTGGTGAAAATGGGGTTGAATGATTCACTCATAACACTCGCATTTAGCTATACCTCATACTCGCTTCCTTTTAGCCTTTGGCTGTTGTGGGAATACTTTAAGACGATTCCGATCGAACTGGAAGAGGCAGCCCGAATCGATGGAGCAACGCGGTTTCAGGCCTTTTTTAAGATCGTTATCCCCCTTGCCATACCCGGTATTATCGCAACGGCAATTTTCGGATTCATCTGGGCGTGGGTAGAGTATCTTTATGCCATGGTCCTCATAAGCTCCGAGGGAAATAAAACGCTTACGCTTGGTCTTTCCGCACTAATTTTCAATGTCAAGCTCCGGTGGGACCTTATGATTGCAGCCTCGGTTCTAATGACCCTGCCTGTGATGATTCTCTTTGCCCTTGTTCAGAGGCAATTGGTCATGGGTTTTACCGCTGGAGCCGTAAAGGAGTGAAAATGATAAATCAAATGTCTTCAAGAGAACGGGTTCTCTGCGCCATGAACCTCGAAACACCAGACCGGGTTCCTTGGATTGAATCCATTGTTGATGAACAGGCAGTCTATCCTATTATGGGAAAGAGGGAAGGGAAACTGGTTGTCGAAGACGGATTTGACGTTAAATCTGCAAGCGAGGAAAAGGACATCGCCAGGTTTCTTGGAAAGGACAATATTTCATATTGCATCTTTGCTCCAATGTTCTGCGATAAGCTTATTGGAAAAGAGGGCAGAGTATTTTATGGACAAGGGCATATCCAAACTGAAAAGGACCTGGACAAGCTCGTCCTTCCTGATCCGACAAAAGATTCTTTTTACCAAGAAACTGAAAAATTCGTGAAGGAAAAGGAGGATTTCGCAGCCTGTGCAGTAACTCGCTTGGGAATTGGATCTGCCATGTACAGCCTTGGTATGGAGAACTTCTTTATCCAGGTTTATGAAAATCCGAAGCTCGTTATTGAGGTACTCAAGCAGTATACAAAATGGTCAGAAATCGTTCTGAAACGGTTGTGCGAAATCGGATTTGATTTCTTATGGGTCTGTGATGATATCGCATTCAATACCGGCCCGATGTTCTCTCCAAAGATGTACAGGGAAATGTTTTTACCCCACCTGAAAAGGGCTGCTGATGTTATCACGGTTCCCTGGCTCCATCACAGTGACGGGAACCTTCTGCCTTTAATGGAAGAATGGCTCAGTCTAGGCGAATCAGCAATAAATCCGATCGACCCTAACGCCATGGACATCAATTATGTCAAAAAAACCTATGGACATCGGGTCTGTATTGTGGGTAATATTAATGTCCATACCTTATCCAGTGGCACCCCCGAACAGGTTGATGCCGAGGTAAAGCAGAGAATAAGGGATTTGGCACCGGGAGGATGCTATATTTTGGGAAGCGGCAATTCTATACCTGCCTATGTGAAACCCGAAAATCTCCTGGCCATGTCTCGTGCGTTAAAACGATATGGACAGTATCCCATATCGATTGAGGATGATGAATAGTGAACTTAATGGCTAAGCTGAACTAAAATTTAATAGCAGGTTCATTTAGAGGCTTTGGAATGGCGGAAATTGAATTAAAAGATGTTGTCAAGCGATTTGGAAAAATCACGGCAGTGGACCGGATCAATCTGGCAGTAAAGGACAAAGAATTTCTGGTATTGGTTGGACCGTCGGGATGCGGCAAAACGACCATGCTTAGAATGATTGCAGGGCTGGAAGACCTAACCGAAGGTGATATTTACATTGGAAACCGCAAGGTCAATGATGTTTCACCCAAAGATCGGGATATCGCCATGGTTTTCCAGAACTACGCTCTATATCCCCATATGAATGTTTATAAAAACATGGCCTTTGGCCTGCAGTTGCGGAAGTTTCCCAAAAGTGAGATCGACCGACGGGTGCGAGAAGGGGCGAGGGTATTAGGCATCGGAGAACTATTGGAAAGAAAACCCAAGGAACTGTCCGGCGGACAACGCCAACGTGTGGCCATGGGGAGGGCCATAGTCAGGAAGCCCCAGGCCTTCCTCTTTGATGAACCTCTCTCGAACCTGGATGCTAAACTCCGGGTCCAGATGCGTGGAGAACTAAAGATACTGCACGAACGACTTGAAACGACAGTCGTCTATGTGACCCATGACCAAGTAGAGGCCATGACACTGGCTGACAGAATTGTTGTAATGAACGGTGGGCATATCATGCAGACTGACAGCCCATTGGAGGTTTATAATAGCCCTAATAATCGTTTTGTGGCCGGATTTATCGGAAGCCCGGCAATGAATTTCTTTGAAATTTGTGTCGTGGAAGAAAGCAGATATTTATTCATTCAAGGTGATAAATTCAAATTAGAAATCCCTGAGAATCTTCATAGCCGGTATCTCAAGATAAAGGCTCAGAAGGCGATTTGGGGAATCCGTCCTGAGCACCTTTATGACAGGGTGATCAAGGGCCCCTTTCCAGGCGGTGAACGAATGAGCGCCACCGTGAAGGTTATCGAACCTGTAGGATCAGAAGTCATCCTGCTTTGCTCCAGCGGTTCGACTCATCTCACGGCCTGTGTGGACCCCCATACCAATGCCAAACCACACGATGAGATCGAATTCATCGTGGACATGAACCAAATGCATCTCTTCGACAGGGAAACTGGAGAGGTATTTTAGGGCTTTTCTTTTTTTCAAGATGCTGAGAGAAACGGGAGTATCAGAGGGAAGTCGAACAGATCAGATCTTCGAATGTGAATGCTTTTCATTTCACAGGGTATCGGAATGTTTGATTACCACATCATCCCGGTACATTGTGAACGGTTACGATTACTTGAAGCCATGCTGAGTGGAAAACGAAGCATTAATCTATGAGGAATCAGAAGAGATGAGTTACCGATCTAAAGACCAGAAGCTTTTTTCTACGGATGAGGCCGCGCACAGGCGGGCCATTTACAAGGGATGCGGATATGACGACGTTGACCTTTCCCGGCCGTTGATCGGCGTGGTTAATACCGGGAATGATGCAGCCCTGGGGCACATACATCTTGATAAAATAGTAGAACATGTCAAGGCGGGCGTCTGGCAGGCAGGTGGAACCCCCTTTGAGTTCAGGACCATTTCCACCTGCGGGGAGATTTCTATCGGCACGCCCCATTTACGCTATGAACTGGTTATTCGTGATATCATTGCCTCTTCCATAGAAATCATGGCCAATGTGCAATTGTTTGACGGGCTGGTTCTGCTCGCTTCTTGTGACAGTATTACTCCCGGAGTCTTAATTGGTGCACTCAGAACAGGTCTCCCGTGCATTTTTCTCTCCGGAGGTACTCAACTTCCTGGAAGATTTGAGGGCAGGAATGTGGTCATGTCCGAATTGGGGCAGAAAGTATTTGGGGCTCAGTATACTGAGGAAAAGGCCAGAAAAAAACTGAGGTCCCTTGAAAATAAGATTTGCCCGGGACCGGGAGCCTGTTCTTTAATGGGTACTGCCAATACGATGCAAATAATTGCCGAGGCCATTGGGATTGCCCTTCCCGGGTCATCGACTGTCCCTGCCGTTTATGCTGAAAAACTGAGATTTGCCAAAAAGACCGGCCGAAGGATTGTTGAAATGGTGAAAGAAGGCCTCAATCCAGCAAAAATACTCACAAAGAAAAGTCTCATAAATGGTATTATCGTGGAGCTTGCTATTGCGGGATCAACCAATGCGGTCCTGCATCTTATCAGTATTGCCCGGGAGTTAGGGATCGACCTTGGTCTTGACGATTTCGACCGGCTTTCCGGAATGGTTCCGGTCATTTCCAGGGTAATTCCTACCGGAAATGCCACGGTTTTTGACTTATATCATGCTGGTGGGGTCCCCGCAATAATGGGAGAGCTTTCATCCATATTGGAAAGGGACGCAAAGACGGTATCCGGTAAAACCATAGGAGAAATAACAGAAAATGCCAGATCAACAGATACCCGGGTGCTTACGACGATGCAAAATCCTGTCTTTCCGAGCGCCGGCATCGCGGTGCTGAAAGGAAATCTGGCCCCGTCAGGCGCCATATGCCGTACCACCACCATTTCGGATAATCGCATGAAACATAAGGGACCGGCGAGGGTTTTTCACTCGGACGAGGATGCCCATCAAGCCGTGATCTCCGGGAAAATCAAATCCGGAGATGTGATTATCATTCGCTACGAGGGACCTGTAGGGGCTCCGGGTATGAGGGAGATGATGATGACCACCGATGCATTGGTGGGCATGGGCAAAGCAAAGGATGTCTTTGTGGTTACTGACGGCAGGTTTTCGGGTTTCACCGAGGGGTCTTCCATCGGACATGTGGCGCCTGAAGCTGCTGTTGGCGGTCCCATTGCAATTGTAGAAGAAGGTGATGCTATTATAATTGATATACCTTCAAGAGTACTTGATCTGGATATTCCCGAAGAAGATATCTCTAAAAGACTAGACAGATGGTCTCCACCGCCGGCAAAGGTAGATAGAGGAATCCTCGGAATTTATGCTAAAACATGCCTCCAGGCACATGAGGGTGCAATGATGGAAGACAGGATTGTTGTCCGTTAAATAAGGTCTCTTTTTTAATTTTTTACGAGGCCATCAATAATGAATTTCATGTTTATTGCTGCAGAAAAACTTTCAATTTTAATCGAATAGGGATTTTGAAAATATAATTTAAAGGAGGTATTTGCATGGCAAACTTTCGAGGTGATCAAAAAGATCTCAAAAATCCACATCTTCGTTTTCTCAATGAGGAGCAGTGCCGGAAGGTTCATGAAGCGACACTTCGCCTATTGGAAAAAACCGGTGTCTGGATTGATGAACCCGAATGTCTGGAGATGCTAAGGGGTGCAGGGGCTCGGGTTTTGGACACCTCCCCCAAGACTGGTTCAAAGTACAACAGACGGGTCCAAATACCGGCCCATCTGGTGGAAGAAGCCATCCGGAGTGCTCCTGAGAGCATAACCATTTACAATCGTCAGGGTGAAGTTGCCATGGTCCTTGAGGAGAGACAGTATTACTTTGGCTGTCATGCGGACAACCCTGATTTCATAGACCCCTGGACCGGCGAAAGGATCAAAATGGGGTATGAGGAAATTCAGAAAAATGCGTCCCTGATTGATTATCTTCCCAATGTGGATTGGGTCCTATCAGGAGCTAATTGTCATGGTTTTGATCGAAGATTTCAAGACAAGGCCTGTGCTGAAGCAATTCTAAAGAATACAACGAAACCGGTTGTTTTTTGCCCGGAAAACATAGAAACGGTTACCGACATTGTAGACATGGCGGCCGCCATTGTAGGAGGGCACGATAAGGTTCGATCAAAGCCATATATTATATGCCTGGATGAACCAATTTCACCTTTATTACATGGCCCGGAAAGCGTCAAACAAGTGTTCATGTGTGCTGAAATGAAGCTTCCCCTGATTTATGTTCCTATGCCCATGGCCGGTGTCACCGCTCCCTGCACAATGATTGGACCGGTGCTCATCGGCAACGCGGAGAGTCTCAGCGGGCTGGTAATACACCAGCTTAAGGGGAAGGGAGCACCTTATATCTATGGAGCCCTTCCGTCAACCGCTGATATGATTCATGGCTCTTTTAACTACGGTGCCCCGGAATTACCCATAATGTGTTCGGCCATTGCCGACATGGCACATTACTATAAGCTTCCGGTTTGGGGAACTGGCGGATGCTGTGACTCTAATACAATGGATGTCCAGGCCGGAGCAGAGGCTGCTTTTTCATTGCTCAGCGCCGTGCTGGCAGGATCCAACCTTATCCATGATGTAGGATTTTTATCCCAGGGCCTATGTATCACTCCTGGGTTTCACCTTCTCAATGATGAAATCATATCCATGGTCAAACAGCTTGCCAAAGGAATCGAGGTAAGCGAGGAAACCCTTTGTCTGGATTTAATCGATGAAATCGGTCCGGGAGGCAACTATATCACCCATGATCACACCCTAAACCATTTTAAGGAAATGTGGATGCCCGGGATCTTTGACCGAACCAACATGGAGGATTTACAAGAAGGCCATATCCTCGATGCGGGTGCTCGAGCGCAAAAACGAGCGATGGAGATCATCGAAACCCATGAACCCGAACCTATATCCCAAGGGGCTATGCAGGATCTCGACGAGGTGACCCGGCGCTGGCATCAGGATATATTAACAAATAACGGTTAAATCTAATTAAGGATTGAACCATGTATTCGCTGATACCACAGCTCATAGTGAATAGCCTGATAACTTCAGCGGAATTGGCAATAATCGGTCTTGGACTGACCATGTGTTTTGACATATTGAAATTCGCCAATTTTGCCCATACGGAACTGGCTGTCATGGGTGCCTACCTGGGATTCTTTTTCAATGTACAATTGCATTGGAACCTGGCGGCATCTATCCTGACAGCTTCCTTTCTCACAGGCCTGTTTGGCATGCTTACAGATCGCATGGTCTTCAAGAGGATGCGAGAGGTAGGGGATGTCATCCCCATGATTACTTCTCTGGGAATATCTATTGCCATGAGAAATGTTGTGAGGGCAATCTGGGGATCCGATATCAAGGTTTACAATGTGGAACTCTCAGCCGGGGTCCAACTGCTCGGGGCGAGAATCACCCCCTCTCAAATCTGGCTTCTTTCCATCGTTTTCGTGGCGATGGTCGGTTTCCATTTGTTACTCAAGAAGACAAAGTTAGGAAAGGCCATGCGGGCAACATCGGATAATCGAGCTTTGGCCGAGGCTTCATCCATCGATACCGAGAGGGTGGTATTGTTGGTCTGGTTTATTGCGGCCTCCTTTGCGGGTCTGGGCGGAGCCATGATTGGTTGGGACACACAACTCGACCCGATGATGGGATTCATGATTGTCATTCCTACCTTCTGTGTAGTTTTGCTGGGCGGTATCGGTAATGTTTATGGCGTGATGGTCGGCTCGGTGATACTGGGATTTGTTCAGAACTTTATGATATTCTTTGATTTTGGGAAAATTATCAATATTGGCGGTCTGTTTCACATTGTGGATCGGCTGCTTATTCCGATTGCTTACAAGCCTGCCATTCCTTTTGCCATTCTGGTAATTATCCTGCTTTTTAAACCTTCAGGCATCATGGGTAAAAAACAAGGAAAATAAAATGGAGCTATTCAGCTTTTTCAAATACTGGTTGACAATCACGGCAATCTACAGCATTTTTGCTCTGAGCCTCAACTTCCAATATGGCCATGGAGGACTCGTTAACTTTGGGCAGGTATTCTTTTTCTGTTTCGGAGCCTACACCGTGGCCATATTGGGCAATATGGGCATGAATTCTGCCATGATCATTATTCTGTCCATGGCCATCAGCGGATTTTTCGGTTTTCTCATGTCATACACGGCGAGGAACATGGGAGGGACATACTGGGGCATTGCGACACTTGCCGTGGGTGAAATTGTGAGACTCATCTTTCTGAATGAAGACTGGCTGGCAGGAGGGGCCATTGGCATTGCGGTTGAGGCGAAAATACCCTTTTTCGAATTGCTGACCTTCGCTTTGACGGCCTGTGCATTTGTATTTACAAAATTGATCATGCATTCCCCTTTTGGAAGGGTGATAAAGACGCTCCGTGAAGGTGATGATCTGCCCCTCTCCCTTGGAAAAGATGTTTTCAGTTTTAAGAAAAAGATCATGGTTGTTGGCGGAATCCTGGGTGGACTGGCCGGTGCTCTTTTTGCCTATCAAAAACAATTTGTCAACCCGGAGGATTTCTTCCCAATCGAAACCTTCATCGTCTGGGCTATGGTTGCGGTGGGAGGTAAAGGAAGAGACATGGGGACCCTTGTTGGGGCGATTATTATCCAGATATTCTATGTGGGAACCAGATTTGCTAAGGATTTCATCCCGCTGGGTGGAGACACCCTTGCCGCTCTGCGGATGGTTGTCATTGGTCTATTGATTATGTTTGTCATGATGTATCGAACTAAGGGGCTTATCCCTGAAAAGAAAAGAATATACAGGATGGAATAATGCTACTTTCTATTCGGAACCTGCGGAAATCCTTTGGTGGGCTCCAGGCACTCGACGGAGTCTCTTTCAATGTTAGGGAAGACACGGTCACAGGACTCATTGGTCCAAACGGCTCCGGCAAAACCACTCTATTTAACGTCGTATCCGGATTTCTCCCGAAGGATGGCGGAGAGGTTTCCTTCAAAGATAAGAGAATTGATGGGCTGCTTCCCGATGAAATCGCCAGGCTGGGATTGGTGAGGACCTTTCAAATCGATCAATCGGCAGTTGAAATGACCGTGCTTGAAAACCTGCTCGTATCATCACAGAACCAGTCTGGTGAGAAGCTATGGCGTATTATCCCCAATTTTAGAAGGATCTTGCGCGAGGAAAAAGAGAATTTGAAAAAAGCGATTTCTATTTTAGATTTGCTTGGGATAAAACACCTGGCAAACGAGTATGCAGGAAACCTTTCCGGTGGTCAAAGAAAACTTTTGTCACTTGGAAGGATGCTGATGGCTGAACCCACCCTGTATTTCCTGGATGAGCCCACTGCAGGTGTCAACCCGACCCTTATCAAAGAACTTCTGGCCTTTTTGAGAAAAGAAGTGATCAGCAAAAAGGGAACAACGATTTTCATTATTGAGCACAATATGAAAGTGATCAGCAGCATTTGCGACGAAGTGATTGTACTCGATTCAGGCCAAAAAATCGCCCAGGGAACACCATCAGAAATTCAAAATAACGATCAGGTGCTGGCCTGCTATCTGGCCAGGAGAAGGAAACCCGATCAGGAGATTCATTGAAATGGATTTACTCGAAGTTGATCACGTTTTTACGGGATATGACGGCACCGAAATCATTCATGGGATATCCATGAGTGTAAAAAAAAATGAAATTGTTACCATCATCGGCCCCAATGGATCAGGCAAATCTACCCTTTTGAAGGCAATCATGGGCTATCTAAAAATCTATAAAGGGAAGATTACATTTGGTGCGAAGCTCATCACTCACTTGCGGACTGTCGAGAGAACTCGAATGGGAATGGCATATGTTCCACAACTGGAGAATGTTTTCCCCTCCCTTACGGTTCAGGAGACCCTGGAAATGGGGGGATATGCCCTGGGGAAGGGGAAAATGAGAAAAGGGATTGAATCGATGTATGAGCTTTTTCCGGTTTTGTGGGACAAAAAAAACATGAAAACGGCCACAATGAGCGGGGGTGAGAGACAGATGGTTGCTATGGCGAGAGCCCTAATGGTCAGACCGATCTTGTTACTGTTGGATGAGCCTTCAGCCGGGCTTTCCCCCAAGGTATCCGAGGAGGTTTTCGAAAAGATCAAGGAGATAGCAGCTACGGGGACTTCGATGATCATCGTGGAGCAGGACGCAGAGCAATCCCTGTCAATATCAAACCGTGGGTATGTATTGGCGGTGGGGGAAACCGCTTTTGAGGGCCCGGCAGAAACGATTCTCAAACACGAAAAAATAAGGGAGACCTATCTGGGAGGATAAAACGTATAACACTCCAATTGAGTTTAACTCAATTGAAATCGTACGAAAGGGGGTGATAAAGAAAAATGTGATAAAGAGAGAGGTAATAGAAAATTTAACAACAAACTAGATTTTAACTTTATGAAAGGTGGTAAACATGAAAAAAATTTTAACTATGAATGCTATTGTGTTAGTTCTGACCCTTTGTCTGGGCATATCTATAGCGCCTTCTGCCCTGGCAGTGGAACCCGTGGAGTTCGGAGTGATCCTTTCTTTAACCGGGCCCATTGGTCCTCATGGGCAAGAAGCACTCCATGCCATTGAACTGGCTGTCGAAGAGATCAACAAATCCGGAGGCGTGCTGGGGCGACCCATAAAGTTGCTCGTTGAAGACGGCGAGTCCCGGCCAAAAGCGGGAGTTGAGGCGGCCCACAAGCTGGCAGACATCAACAAGGTTCCTATAGTGCTCGGAGGATGGTCGAGTGGGCTTGCGTATCCCGAAGCCAAATACCTTAACAGTGTGAACGTCGTGTTTATCACAGTTGCCACTACGCTTAAGTTAAGAGACGTTGGTCCCTATGTTTTTGACTTTGCAGACCTGGCTGACCAGGCTGTTGCACTGGTTGATTTTGCCTGGGCCGATATCGGTGCAAGGAAATTCGCCACCTTATCTCAGAATAACCCCATTGGCCAAGACCGTGCCGTTGTAACCGAAAAACGGGTCAAGGAATTGGGGGGCACATTTGTGGAAAAGATGCTCTATACGGTCGGTGCCAAGGACTTCAGATCTGATCTCCTGAGACTGATGGCGGCCAAGCCTGACGTGATACTGTGCGACATATACACCGGGGATGCTATTATCATCCAGAGACAGCTCTATGAGATGGGTGTGAAGGACTTTTCAATATTTTATCACTACAACCTGGGAGCCATGCTGGGTGTCCCTGATAAGAAGCTTATCGAGGGAATGAAGGGAGCAAGTTATACCACAGCAGGACCGAGAGCCGCGGAGTACAAAAAGAATTACAGGGAGAAATTTGGGGCTGACTTTAATGATGCATGGACGCCTCCTTTCTATGACGCGACCTGGATTGCAGCCATCGCTATCAACATGGCCAACAGCTTGGACCCGAAGGCAATTAGAAATGCCTTGTGGCCAGCAGCATACACCTTCCAGGGCGTATCCGCAGGAGGCGACAAAGGTTTGAACAGGTGGGGCATGCAGGCCTTTGACGTGACCCAGAAGCTCGTGATTCGCAATGGTAAGGCCTTATCCTATATAGAAGAGGGCGGAACAACGGATATGCTTCCATTCCGTTATGCGGGAGAGGATGGTATCACCTTACAGTTTGTGCCTTCAGAGGAAGAGTTTATGAAGCTTTATCCTGATTACAAGCCGTAATTTAACTCTTTTGGGCCTGGGTATGACAAGCCGGGCCCAAAGACTCATTTCAATGATTTGGGCTACTAAGAATAACATAGGGGCTTCGCACCAATTGGAATATTGGAGTGATGGAGTGTTGGGTCAAGTTTTGGAAATTTCGATACATTTAATGAGTGACTCCATTTTTCTCTTTTATTTCTGAATCATAATGAAATCACCCTTTTAATTCTGCCGGATTTGTTTTGAAAGGTCTGGTTACAGCCCACGTCATACGCAAAAAGGCAAAAGAGAGGGGGATCGGGATAGAGTTTACCATGAAGGGAGCAATCACAGATGAAACTCAAAGATAAAACCGCAATTGTTACCGGCTCAAGCCAGGGAATAGGAAGGGGCATCGCCCTGGGATTGGCGGAAGCTGGTGCCGATGTGACTGTGAACTACCATCAAAACATCAATGGAGCAGAGGATGTGGCAAATGAGGTTCGCGATCTGGGACGTAAAGCTATAGTTGTGCAGGGGGACGTCTCAAAGAGCAGTGATGTAGATCGGATGACACAGGAGACGTTAAGTACGTTCGGTAAAATCGACATCCTGGTCAATAACGCCGGGATTTATGTTGTTGGTGCTATTGAAGATATAGAAGAATCGGATTGGGATCGGGTTATCAACGTCAATTTAAAGGGTGTATTTCTTTGCTGCCAGGCTATTGGACGTCATATGATCAAAAAAAAATCTAAAGGATCGATCATCAATGTGGCTTCCATATCTGCCCACATGCCCGAAGCCAATGGTGGTGCCTATACACCCAGCAAGGCAGGTGTTGTGGGTTTGACTCGTCTCCTCGCTGTGGAATGGTCAAAATACAATATTCGGGTAAACGCGATTAATCCTGGACCGGTGCTGACTCCTTTACAGCGGACTGCTTACCCAACCAAAGAGCTTGAGGAAGCGAGGAACAGCGCTGTACCCATGAACCGGCATGGCACGCCTGAAGAGATAGCCAAAGTTGCTGTTTTTCTGGCCTCGGAAGATGCCAGTTACATCACCGGAGCGGATATAAATGTGGATGGAGGTTCGCTTGTCAGCATGTTCCAACTGGTACATAAATTGTCCAGATCTGCGTAAGAAATGTCTGAACAAAAAGTCATGTTCAAACAAAAT
>SDBU01005489.1_pt1 | contig 15155 bp, 12 predicted proteins | sample 2277071 | NCBI WGS metagenome assembly SDBU01 (sample SAMN10397929, study PRJNA504765) | marine sediment metagenome | isolation source: marine sediment core GS08_GC12, 126 cmbsf | place: Arctic Ocean: Gakkel Ridge, Loki's castle | collected 2008
AACTAACTCTCTACGTTTTGAGTTTAGAGTGCAGGAGTTGAGCCCTGATTGCACAACCAAGTTTCTTAGAGCGTAGGAGCGACTCTGGAGCTACCACGCGCTCCGCGCGTGCTAACTCTCTGGGTTCTCTTAACTCCCAGCGTCAGGGTTTTGTTCGTAATGAGTTCTAACTTTTTTCAGTAAACACCACAACATACACCTATTTCAAGAAATAGTGTTTTATCTATAATAAGGTAATAACTAAATAACAAAAATATGTTCAAAAAAGGATTTTCTACAATTTTAATTGTTGTTATCGTTCTGGTAGTTGTTGCTGGTGGTGTTTTAGCTTGGCAGTATTGGCCAGAAAAAAACTTAACAGAGGAAAGTTGTACTACAGAAGGAGGAATAGAATGCAATGTTATGGGTTGTAAGCCTTGCTGTGAGCCACTTGAAGACCGCGTTGTTTTAACTGCCGTTAATATAGCTGGTGAAGTAACTTGTGTTGAAGAAATGACTCAGCAAGTATGCGTAAATTGTGGAGATGGAATTTGTGGCATAGGAGAAAACTGGTGTATCTGCCCTGAAGACTGTAAAAAACTAAATACTAATAATCTGGAAATGATTGATTCGCGGATTTATCGCAATCCACAGCTCGGGTTTTCTATAGAATATCCATCCAGTTGGGAAAAGTCTGAAGAGCTTCTTGGAACTGCCACGAGAATAAATTTTTTAGCACCTAACAAAAAAGCAATAACTTGGGTAAGAGTCGGGTCATATTATAACCAAACGAAAGGAAGAAACAGCACTTTAGACGAATTACTGTCTAATATAAAGCTAAGTTATGATGTTTTGAAAGATGATGAGTTAATTATAAATAATATTTCAGTCAGAAGATTTTATCTTTTATGGAGCGAGGAAGTATTTGGCTATGTATCCTTCATTCAGCGCAAAGAGAGTGGTATTATTGAAATAGGAACAGAAATTCGCGATGTAGATAAACAGGATGAATATTACTCGATATTTAATCAAATGCTTTCCACATTTAAGCTTATTGACTAAGTACAGTACTAAAAAAAACTATAATTTTTTATAATTTTGTAATTCTCTAATAATTTGGTTCCAACTGAATCTCCTACAGTCCACAACGAACAAAAAACGAATGAAAGTTCGTTTTTTGTTTTATCTAAATATCTAAAACCTGCAATGGCACTCACCCGTAGGTGTTTTTTGGTTAGAAAACTTACAAAAAAGCAAAAGGGTTGACAAAAACTATTGACAGGAGTAAAAACGATTACATAGGGTCTTGGAAGGAATAAAAATTTGGACAAAATTGGCAAAGGTCGGCCCAAGGCCAGATTAATTAAAAGAAAAGAAAAAAATGACAAAACAATTAATTGCTTCAATTTGTATTTTAGGACTGCTTGGCATGGCTGTGGGAGTAGTAGCCACAGCAGCTACTACGGCAGACGTCTCCGCCACAGTGACAGCAGAACTTATCTCCGTTTCGGTATCCAATGGGAGTGTTACATATGGAATTTTACCTCTGAACACTAGCAAAAATACTGTCACTTTAACTCAAACTCAAGTTGTGACTAACAACAGTAATGTTGCTGTAGATTTGGAAGTTAAAAGTTCTGATGCAGTCGGTGGAACTCAGTGGAACCTAGCGGCAACAAATGCATCGTTGGATGAGTTTACGCATGAATTTGCTCCTGATGGTTCAACGTGGACAGGGTTTAATGTGGACAATAGTACTTACGTGACCCTCGGTGCGGGCAACATTGCAGCCAGTGGAGGTACCCAGAATCTTGATCTAAGAATCAAAACCCCAACTTCAGTTACTGACAATGTGGAAAAAACGATTACAGTAACCGTTCTGGCAACGCTCTAATCCTAAATAGAGTTTTCTCGAGAGAAAATACACTCAACTTTATTTTCACTGCCAACCCCTGCCCGCCTGCAGGTGGGCGGGGAGAAAGCATAGATTCTTCTTTTGCTTAGAAGAAGAGAATTTGTTGTGCTATAATTACAAGTGAGGAAGGAATACAAAAATTTATTTTTGTATTGCGACCGAACGCAATAATGATCCCTAGAGGTATAATTAAAAAAATGTCAAAAACATTTAAAATTTTGATACTGGTTTTTATTGTTGGGATAATTTTTGGTTTTGGATTATTCGGTCAAATCTTCCAAGGGAAGGCCCAAGAAACAAAACCATTAAGACCCTTAGAAGTAGAAAAGAAACTAGCAAAAAGAGCAGACAAAGATAAAAATAAAATTTTTGATGATTTAGAAGAACTTCTGCAAGGAAAGCCGAACGAGAAAGAATTTGATTCAATTGTTATTTTTGAAGAATCCCTTTCTGGCGCTCTTTTTGACAATATAAGAGGAAAAATCGGTGATTTTTCTATAAAATATCAATACCAGAGTATCTCTGGCATTGCTGTTACTTTAAACAAAGGACAAATTATTGCTCTTTCTAAAATCCCTTTGGTCAAGCAAATAGAACACGATGCTGAAGTTGTCCTTTTTCTGAATAAAGCTAATTATTGGTTTGGCACAGAGAAAGCGAGAACTGATTTTGCATTAGATGGCAATACAGATGGTTCTTCAAATTACTCCAAAGATGATATTGTGGTGGCAGTGCTTGATACTGGCATTGATCCGGGCCACCTTGATTTAGACGGAGGCAAAATTATTGGTTGGAAGGACTTTGCTACTGGAGAACCTAATCCCTATGACCAAGTTCAGGGCTGCGCTGGGCACGGTACCCATGTTTCTTCTATTGTGGCTGGAGAAGGAGAAGGCAACTCTCTGTATAAAGGCGTGGCTCCGGGAGCGGCTTTGGTGGGAGTTAAGGTTCTAAAAAAAAGAGGGCAGGATTGTGTTGGCACTATGTCTGATGTTGATGCTGGCATTCAATGGGTTATTGATAATAAAGATACTTACGGCATTAATGTAATAAATATGAGTATTGGCGCTCCTGGTTCTTCAGATGGCACTGATTCCACTTCGCAACTAGTCAATCAAGCAGTTGATGCTGGAATAGTAACAGTGGTCTCGGCGGGCAATGAGGGGCCAAGAAAATATACCATTGGTTCACCAGCGGCTGCTGCTAAAGCTATTACTGTTGGGGCAATGGCTGATGTTCAGCCAGGAACTGCTGGCGGTTTTAGTTGTGGAGATGCTCCGGGTTATGGATTTTATCAGATATGTTTTTCTTCGCGAGGGCCAACAGCTGATGAAAGAATCAAACCAGATATTTCAGCTCCTGGTGTTTTTATCACAGCAGCTAAAGCCGACACGACTAATGATTATATTGAATACAGTGGAACCAGTATGGCTTCTCCCTTTGTGGCTGGTTTGGCTGGTTTAATGCTCCAGGCAAACCCAAGCTTGACTCCAAGCCAGGTTAAAACTAAAATTATGGATACTGCCTTAGATTGGGGGCCAAGCGGAGATGATATTGATTATGGAACAGGAAGATTAAATGGCTATGAAGCAATTAAAAGCGCTGGAGGATACTCTGGCACTAATATCGCTACTCCCGAACATCAATACCTAACTGGCAATTTAACTGAGACTGGTAATGAAAATTTATATGACATTAATGTAACCGACATTTCCTATCCAATTGCCGTAACATTAGTTATGCCTGATTGGCAATCAAGTAGTAATCCTGACTTTGACCTTTATCTCTACGATACTGATGGCACCACTGAATTAGATAGATCAATTAGCACGACCAGACAGGAAACCGTTGGTTATCAACCCAGCGCCACTGGCACTTACAAGCTAAAAGTTTACTCTTATACTGGGAACGGTGATTACTTCTTTGACCAATCAGCTGGCACGGCTACTCCTCCAGTAGTCAGCATTAGTTTGACCACCGATGGTACTACCCCATTTGGAATTATTGCTTTAGAGACCATTATTAATACTACTCCTTCGGGAACTAATGATATTCAAACTGCAAAAGTTGATGCTGGTCCGGCCGACTTAGATATTAAAACTACTTTGTTTTCTGACAATGGGAATAGTTGGTCTCTAGGGACAACTAATGGTGACAATCAGGTAATTTGGGAATATTCTAAAGATGGAAGCATTTGGAACATTTTTGAATCAGCTGACACCCTTTATCCTTTGGCCTCTAATTTAGCCACTAATGCTACTCAAGATTTATACCTGCGGATAACTATGCCCACTGGAACTGTTTCTTCTGCTCAATATGGTTCAACAATCAGAATTGTTGCCACTACTCCCTGACTAATTAATACAAAAAACATGCCAAAAATTATTACTCTTTTCCTAATCTTATCTTTGACTCTCCCGCTAATTGCTCTTGCTGGGGTAGGCGTAGGAGTGAATTTAGGTAAGATAGAAATTGACGAACCCTTGAAGCCGGGCGGAATTTATAATTTCCCTTCAATTGGGGTGCTTAATACTGGAGACACTGCCGGCCAGTATGAGCTAGCAGTTACCTATCATCAAGACCAGCCCCAATTAAAACCATCTGCGGAATGGTTTAGCTTCAGCCCTGGCTTATTCCATTTAGAACCAGGCGCTTCCCAAAATGTAGCTGTCAAACTGTCGTTGCCAGTGAAACTAAAACCTGGAGACTACTTCTCTTATTTAGAGGCTCATCCAGTTATTAAAGCCAAGGGAGGAGGCACAACTATTGGGGTAGCCGCAGCCACTAAAACCTATTTTACTATTGCGCCAGCCAATATCTGGCAGGCGATTTATTATAAAACTGCTTCTCTGCTAACAATCTATGCCCCCTGGACTTATGTTGTTTTAGCTATAATAGCGGGAGCTATAATTATTGCTATCTTTAGAAAATTCTTTGCTTTTCAATTTATGATTAAAAAAAGATGAATGACTACTCTCAAATTATTCTTATACAAAGTTCTCTAAGAAAAACTTTACTATCTTTTTTAGTGATTTCTGTTTTATCTATCTTTCTTTTTTGGGGAATAAATTACTCTATAAGTCCATTAGCTTCTCTTCCCAGTGTTATTACTGCCTGGGTAACAATTAATCCTTTAGAAGTTAACCTCTCTGCTCCCCCAGAAACAGAAGTAAATGAGGTTTTCTGGCTAAGGGCAAAAATCATTAACAAGGGAAAAGAGAAAATTAAAAATGGCAAAGCTGAAATTCATCTTCCTCAAGGATTAATTCTTATTAAAAAAGATTCTGCCCAGAAAATAGGAGTGATTCCAGGTAAAAAAGCAAAGAATGTTTCCTGGAGAGTGAGGGGGGCAGAAGCAGGAATCTATATTGTTATTGTTAGAGCTACTGGAGAATTGAAGGGAGAAATGACTAGCGCTGAAGATAGTATAAAAATTGAAGTGGTGGCAGCTAAACCGCAGATAGAAGAGGGTCGCCAAGGGTTCTTCAAAAGCTTTCTTAGCTTTTTTCAAAAATGGTTTGAAGATTAAATAAACTCAAAGGTCGGAAAAAACAAGTTTTAACTTAAAAAGACAATGAAAAAACTTAAAATTACTTTGATTTTGTTAGTTAGTGTTTTTGTGCTCTCTGGGGTTGTTTCAGCAGCAAGCTTTACTACTCCAGCAAATGACCAAGCAAAAGATAATGGCCAACCCGGAAATTCGCCAGTCATTGATGAAAACTGGGAACTTTCGCCCCGACCCTACTACATTTCTTCAGAAAATAGTGTTTTGAAAGCCCTCTTGGGAGTAAGACATGAATTCCCAGGCGCTTTTTCTGCTAAGCTAAACTCAAGCCAAATCCAGATGCTCAATCTCTTGGGTATTGAAACAGAGCCAGTTGCTTTATTCCATGTTCTAGCTCGTCCTTCATGCGGAGACGGCAAGTGTCAGGGGTTTGAAAACCCACTCAACTGCCCAGAGGACTGCGGAGGAAGCGAGTGCTCTCCTGACAATCAATATCCTTGGGGCATAGTAAAAGTAGGTGGCGGTTCTGGCGGTAATGGTATGACAGTGGCTGTTTTAGATACTGGCATAGACCAAAATCATCCTGATTTTATCAATAATACTATTGACTGTCAGGCCTTTGGTTATTCTACCTGCGAAGACGGATATGGCCACGGAACTCATGTAGCTGGCACAATTTTGGCTAATGGTAAAATAGTTGGAGTAGCTCCAGCCACCAACTTAATAGTAGTCAAAGTTTGCAACGACACTGGCTCCTGCCCAGGAGACAATATTGCTTCTGGCATTCACTATGCAGTTGAAAATGGCGCTGATATTATCTCAATGAGTATTGGAGGCGATTACCCAGATTCTCAAATAAGAACAGCTATTGAATACGCTGTAGGCGAAGGTTTACTAGTGGTAGCGGCTGCTGGAAATGACGGACCTGCCGAAGGAAGTATTGATTATCCAAGCGCTTACCCTCAAGTGGTAGCAGTGACTGCTATTGATTCAAACGAAAATGTGGCAAGCTGGTCAAGCAAAGGCATTAATGATGGTGATGACACAATTATTAGCGAAGGCGAGGTTGAATTAGCTGGACCAGGAGCTAGCGTAGAATCAAGCTACAACAATGGCTGCTATGCATATATGTCAGGCACTTCAATGGCCACACCACATATCAGCGGCTTAGCTGCTAAGCTCTGGCAGGGTACTGCTTCAACTACCAGACAATACTTAAGAACTATTGCCAAAGACATTGATATTCCTGGCTATGACATTGCTTCAGGTTATGGCCTGCCTATCGCGCCAAACTGCGCTTTAGATACTGATTGTTCTCTTGGAGAACTCTGCTGTTCAGGACAATGCCGAACAGCTACCTGCAGTGTTAATATAGATTGTAACGACAATAATGCCTGCACTATTGATGTTTGTACTAACCCCAACACTTGCTTGGCTGTTTGCAGCTACGCAGATGTTATCCAGTGCGCTAACAGCGATGGCTGCTGCCCAGCTGGCTGTGACTCAAGCAATGACAATGACTGTTCAGTAAGCGCTTGCGGTAATGGAATTTGCGAGGGCATTAACTTTGGCGAAAACTGCTTTTCCTGTCCAAGCGACTGCGGAGGCACAGGCAAGGATAATGCAAGATCCTGCTGCGGCGATGGAAAATGCCAAAACGAAAAAGCTACTAGCTGTCCAATTGACTGCCTTTAAAAACTGCTTGCTAAAAAACAAAACTCTCTGAAAAGAGAGTTTTGTTTTGCAAGTGCTCAAGACCCGGTCTCGGTGAAATACGCCGAGACCGGGTCTTGGTTTTATTCACCGAGACCGGGTCTCGGTTTTATCTCGGTTTTATACTGTTAGCTTAAAAGATTTTCAATATCTTTGATTTCTTTTTTAATCAGTTTTTCAGCAAGAGCAAACTCTTTTTTCAATTGGTCAACCAGCTCTTTTTCTTGCTTGCTTAAGCCAGGCTTAGCGTCAAACCAGGCAATTTTCTTTTGGCTTTCTTTTTCCAACCAATCAAAAGCTATTTCCAAAGCTAATTTCACTTCTTTGGTCTCTTTGATTAATGCTTTTTTGAATCGCTGGTAACGACAGAAAAGGAAAAGTCCTAAAATTAGCACGAGTAGAATCAAAAAGCTTAAGATAACAACAAAATGTTTAGCAGAAATGAGCAAAGGTCCTAAAGAAAGCCCGCTTAAGAGAATCTGTACTGCTTTTACTGAAGAAGGATTACTGACTGCTCCTCTGCTGTCTTTGGCTTGAGCAGAAAGGGTGTAGTTATCTGAAGGGAAAAGCTGTTTAGTGGCTAAAGACCATTCTCCTTGAAGGTCGCTGACTGTCTGCCAAAAAGCAATTAACTTACCTTGTTTTGCCAAAGAAACAGTAACTTCTACTTGGGGCAGGGCAGTGCCGCTCAAGTAAAGCGTTTCTTCTCCAGCTAGGTAAAGCTCAGGCCAGGAACTAATCTGGGGACTAGCAATAGGCTCAATCTGCAAAGCTGTCTTGGTCTCAACATTATTGCCCGCTTTATCAACTGCCCTAGCCACTATTTGATGACTGCCTGGACCTTGATAAGGCAGAGAAAAAGGATTTATCTGGGCGGAAAACAAATTAGCAAAGGCACCTTGGTCAACTTTTAGCTTGTAATAATCTATGCCAGAAAGATCGTCATCTGATTGGAAGTAGAGCGAAGGATTAGGGTTAGTTGGGTCGCCGGCATTGTCAATAGCTATTTGAAAAACACGAGGCGGGCTATTGTCTATTTGCACTTTGTAATGACTAGTTTCCAGCCAGTCATTTTCAGCTTGAGCCCGCCAGTGAAAATACCAGATGCCATCAGTTACTTCTTGATAGCTGGCTGACTGAACTTTGCCTTGAGCTTGAATAGGCACCGTGCCAGGATTCTGGTCAAAGACAAAGCTAATCGCTGTCATCTCTGGAGAAAGCTGCCATTTGAAAACAGGATTATTATTATTGTACCACTCTCCCTGGCTGGCATGGGTCGGAGAATAAACCAAAGGCAGGTCTTCTCTTAAACTGGTTGGCCCAATTAAATACTTGGCTTCTTTGATAAAAGCAAGAATATCAGTACCCTTGCCGTCATTAGCCAAGATCTGGCCCTCGCCCAAGCTAAGAAAAGCCATGCCCTCGGCCTTGGCTTCAAAAACAATTTTAATAATCCTCTGCTTGCCCTGAAAACCAGGCTGGGGCAAACCTCCTGAAAAAACTATTGTGCCTGCCCTATTATTAAACAAGGGTTCTTCTGGCCAAAGAACAAAAATTGAGTTGTCTTTGGAAATCTCCTTAACTTCTAGTTTGTCAGCAGGAAAATAGATAATGGCCCGAGCAGCATTAATGGCCGCAACCTCGGTTTCAAGCTCAAGCTCAACAGAAAAAATCTCTCCCTGTTTAAATGTTTCACTAGCTGGTAAAAGAACAAAAGAAGCGCCCCCTTCAGCTTGAGAGGTTTGCAAGGAAACAAAAAACAAAACAAAGAAACAAATAATGAAACAAAGATGGTAATAGTTTCTTTTGCTCATGTTACTCTTTCTTTAAATAATTATTGAACTTATTCTCCAACGCCTGCTTGCTGGCTGTTGCTTTTTCCTTAGCTTGAACTAATACCTTTCTTTCTTGAGCAAGCTTTTGACGACTTTTCTTAAACCAATAAAAGATAAAACCGCTTATTAAGAAAAACAGGAAAATCAAACAAGCTATTAATCTGCCCCAACTAATAAAAAGGCCGGCTAAATTGATGCCTCCTTTGCTCAAAAAGAAAAGGTGAGCTCCTGTGACCACTTCAATCTGCTTTGAAACTTCCTGCCAATTCATTGCTTTATCATGGGCTCTAACCACCACCAAGTATTCACCTGACTCTAAAACAGGCACCTGATAAGGGCTGCTTACTTCAATAAAAAAACCAGTTTCTTTTTCTTCAGCGCTTTTACTTAAAGCAATGCTTTTGAACTCAAAATGGTCTAAGCCAGAAAGAGCATCTGTGGTGATAAAAAAAACAATTGGTTCTTGCGAAAGAATATGGGGTGAGTACAGAGGAGGCTCAAATTCAAGCGAAAAGTCAGCTGGCGGAGTAGTATCTACCTGAACTAAGTAATGGCTAACACCTCCCCAAACACCGGCTTTTTGCCCTTTGATATGAAAATACCAAAACCCATCTTCTAAATTACTGTAAGAAATTGAAGTGTGCTCTCCTTCAGCAATATTGTCGGGCGTGCCCTGAAAATCATTATCCAAACTGTAGCTAAAGGTTCCCACCCCTGACTCTCTCTGCCAGCTAAAAGTAGGATTATTATTCTTATACCACTTATTCTGGTCAGGATGAGTTAAGGAAAAAAGAGGCGGACCTTCAGGTGGTGGTATGGCTAAGTAGTAAACTCCCTTGCTTAAAGAAGTTAGAATGTTGGTGCCTTGGCCGTCATTCAAAAGGACCTGCGAAGAGTCTTCCAAAGAAATAGTTGTCTGGCCAGGGGCAATGGCTCTGAAAGTAATTGTTGAAACCAAACCAGCAGAAAGGTCAACCCCAGGAGAAGGCACTCCTCCTTGGAAGCTAACTGTTCCTTTAAAATTAGAATAGCCGGGCTGAGCCACCCAAACAGAGATAAAAGACTTACCAGCAGTTGGCGAGGCCACTTGCAGTTTTCTGGGGTCAAACTTTAAATCAACCTTAAGGGCGTTGATGCTTTTGCCGCCAGTGTTAACAAAGACAGAAAGGTTGAAGGTGCTACCAACATAAAAGGTGCCGCTGCCTGGAGACAAATACAAAGAAGCGCCTGGCTGGGCTCTGACCGGCAATACTCCAAAAGCGCTCAAAAGGACTGTTGCTATAAGGAAAATAATGAAAAGTTTAGACAGATTCATAAAAACTTATCTTGCTTTATTTTAGCAGCTTTTCTCCATTTGTTTCTATACTTAAAAGCCTGCCAAGACAAACCAGCCACTAATAATGCTCCAATAAAGACAAACCACCAAACAGAAAAGCGCCTGGCTAAAGAAGGACCAAAGCTAATCTCTTCTGTTCTAATATTGCCTGCCCGGTCAACTGCTTGGACAATTAGCCTATAATCACCTGAACCCTCCAGTGGTATCTTATAAGGACTAACTTGTTCTGAAAAGAAAGCCCGGCTGCTTTCAGATGCTTCTAAATCAATCAATCCTACTTGATAATGGTCAACGCCTGAAGAATCATCGCTGGTTTCAAAGTAAGCAACTGCCTGATAAATCTCTGCTTGGCTGACTACTTTAACTTCAGGCTCAAAAGTCTCGGGTGGACTAGTATCCAACCTCACTGCCAAATGCGAGGTCTTACCCCAAATTCCATTCTTTTTTTCTCTTAAATGAAAATACCAAAGCCCGTCCTCAATATCAGTAAAAGCAGTGATGGTCTCTGCTCCTTCAGTCTGGCTGTCTGGCCTAGCCGCTGGATTCTGGTCAAAACTGTAGCTAAAATCAGTTACCCCTTTTTCTTGCTGCCAGTTAAAGCTTGGGCTGTTGTCTGAATACCAAATATCTGGATTGGGATGGGTAGGTGAAAGAACAGCTGGCCCTTCAGGCGGCGGGGTTAAAATCTGATACTCGCCTCCCCGCTTTTTTGTTAAAATGTTTGTGCCCTGACCGTCATTAAGAAGAATTTTAGAACTTTCCCTGAATTCAATGCTGGCTTTGCCTGGAGAAACAGCCCGAAAGGTAATCGCAGAGATTAAGCCGGCTGAAGTCTTAATGCCGCCAGGCACTCCTCCCTTGAAACTGATAATGCCTTTCTCATTAGAATAGTTAGGCGGGGTCAGCCATTGGGCGACAAAAGAAGTGCCGGCCACTGGCGAACTTACCTGAAGCTTATCTGAAGGAAACCTTAATTCAGCCCAAACAGTATTTATCTCGCTGTCTTCGGAATTAACAAAAACTGAAACCGTAAAAGTGCTGCCTACCAAAAAACTACCGCTGCTTGGTGATAAATACAAAGAAGCGCTAGGTTCTTCAGCATTCACTGAAAAACAAAAAGCAAAACTGGCTAGTAAAGAAATACAGATAACAAAAAGCTTTTTCATTTTTCTCTTTTACGTCTAATCCAAATTGACAGGGCAAAGATAGCTAATAAAGCAACTGGCCATAACCAAATTACCCAAGACGGCTGCTCGATTTCAAGTTGGGCTAATCGCACATTGCCTGCTTTATCAACTGCCCCTACCTCTATTGTACCTGTCAATGCCTGATCTTCCAAGGGATAAGGGCTTTTTGCCTTCTGCCACTCCCCATCTCCTTCCTTGACCCGATAAAAAGCAATACCTGTTTGCTTGTCAGTGGTGAAAAAACTGATAAAGTGTTGCCCTTGAAAAATGTTTGGGTCTTGAAAAAGTTTTATCTGAAAAATCTCTGGGGGAGTTTTGTCTTTTGCTATTGTTTCCTGCCATTGGTCACGGGGCTGCTCTACAATGCCGGGTAGAATAGAAAAAAGAGCGCCTCTGGTTGTTAAATTAGCTAATCTGCCTTGACCATCATTAAGCAATACCTGGCTTTCAGCTGAAAAATTAAGCGGGGCTTTAATAATCTGACCAATTAAGGGCGTTTTAATAGACTGAAAAATGATTGTGCCCAATAAGTTGGACTGGCCCGGATCGCCAGGCAAAATACCGCAATAACCGCCAGGCATACCCCCGGCAAAAGAAATTGCCCCTGCCTCATTGAAAAACTTTGGTTCTTTTACCCAAAGAGAAAAAAGAGAATTGGCTTTATTAAAATCTCTCACTTCCAACAGATTATCTGGAAAAACCAATCCAACTTCAACCGCGTTAACGCATTCTCCTTGAGTATCTAGGCGAACTTCAACCAAAAAACTTTCTCTTTGATAATACTGACCAGAGACTGGTTCTAAGTAAAGGAAAGCAGAAAATGCTTTGCTAGGCAAAAATAAGGAAAAGATAAAAAGAGTTAAAATAATTAGAAATTGCTTCTTCATTTTTTTAAAAACTAAGCTAGCCAGTCCAATAATACATCATTATTGAAAAGTCGATTAAATCTACTGCGTCGTCTTGATTCTGGTCGCAACAAACATTATTCGCGCCCCACCAATAAAGCAAAATGCTAAAGTCAACTAAATCAACTCTGCCATCATTGTTAAGGTCGGCACTAGGACAAAGCAGCTTTGACTCTTTTTCGTCTAAAGAAAAGCTGACAATACGGGAATAAATACTTGAAAGAGCCTGTTTTGTCTCTGCCTTAGCTTTGACAAAATAGGAGCCTTTTTCTAAACCGGAACTGTCTAAAACATAAAGCCAGTCGCCATTTTCATCAGCCGTTAACCTTTTGCTTAAAACCAAAGAACCACCTTCTTGGCTTATATCAAGCTGAATGTCAGCTTGAGGTGTTGTTTGACCCAAAATATTTAAAACCTCTCCGTGTTTCAAACTGCTGGGCAAAAGCTCAATAGTCGGCGGCAGTAAAATGCCCTTGATAGTAGTAATCATACTTTCAGAAACAGTAACTGCCAAAGAAAAGGTAATGGATTGTCTGCCTTGGTTGTCTTCTGCCCAAAAGCCAAAATGATGAAGGCCGCCGCTTAAATTAACAATTTCTGTTTCAAAATCAGCCTGCTGGTCAGCAGTTATTGTTTTGACTATCCGACCATCTTGCAAGATAACTATTTCAGCCAAAGGATAGGCCCTGCCTTTGAAAATAACTTTGGTTTCTTTAAAGGAGGGATAATACGGATTAAAAGTAGGCGGCGTGGCTGGAGGCAGAGCAAAAGATTCTTCTATAACGCAAGAGGCGCTACAGCCATCATTAGAAACAACATTGCCGTCATCACATTCCTCGCCTTGCCCAGCATGAACAACACCATCGCCACATCTTGGACCTGAGCCGCTGCAATCAACCTTGCAATAACCATATTGGCCGTTGTTGGCTCCGTCATCACAAGCTTCACCTATTTCAGTTTGACCGTCACCGCAAACAGCCGCTACCTGGGCTGAAATAACAACTCCGCCCTGGTCAGCCAGAGCGGAGTGAGCATTATTAATCAATAAAAAAACTATTAAACTAAAACTCAAAAAAATTAGGCCTAAAATTAACCTGTTTTTCATTGTTCATTCTATTTTCTATTTTCTAACTTCTAGCTCTTTTAATAATCCAGCGGTTGTATCTCTTGAAACAAATGATGAGCAAAAAGACAAGAACAGCTAAAGCCAACAAACTAACAATTAAAAGCCGCCAAGGCAGAACAAAAAAGCTTGTTTTGGCTTGAAGAACCTGCTTTTCTTTGCCCACTTCCAAACTTAAAAAGGCGCGGTAATAACCAAAGCCAAAATTATTCTTTTCTTGTAAAAGATTAGCCCAAAAACCCTGTTTTTCCTCTTCAGCCGGCAGTTCTTGTTTTTGCCAAATAGTAACAAACTTTCTCAAACTGCCCGGCAAAACATTGGTCTTTTCTGGATTGCCCAGAATAACAGCAGACTCCTGGCCAAAAATGTTCTTAACAACAACCTCGCCTTGCGGCTTTAAGTAAACTGTGCCAGTGTTTTTAACAACATAATTAAAAGCCACTGGCAAATGACTTAATATTTTCTTGTCTGTATTAAAATCAGATACTGCCGCCTGCTCAACAACATCCCCTGAAACATTTAGCAGAACTAAAATAGCTACTCTGCTGATAATGCCAATGCCTGCGCCATCTTTTGGCGGAGCAGTACCCCAGAAAATAGCAGCATAATGACCGCCTGGCTGGGCATCTGAAGGCACCTTAATAGTAAAAGACACTTCAGTTGGCTCATCGGGCGCTAAAGTAACTGAACCCGCGCCCACTGTTATCCAACTGGCTAAACCAGTTCGTTCAGTGGTAAAAACCGGCTCTCCCCAGCTCCCCTTCACCTCAACTCTTTCAAAAGAAGGATAGTAGGTTGTTTTTCTGCCCTCAGTGTTGCGTAAAAAAAGCCGACCACTGATAGTATCACCTGGGTCAGCTGCAAACTCCATCTTAGGCGGTGAAACACTTAACCCCCAAGCTCTTAAAGGAAAAACACTCAAGCCAAAAACAAGCAAAAGAATTAAAATAACTGCTTTCTTCATAAGTTTGTTGCCTTGCTTGGTCAATCCTTGGCTTAAAGAGAAATTGAGCAAGTGTAAGTCAAGCTATCTGCGTAATCAGTACCTGCTTTGTTAGCAGCGCTAACTGCTGCCTTGTGGGTAATAATCAAAATCTTGCCTGTTACTGCTACTGAAGTAGAAGCCATAGTTACCTGGCTGGCTGCCAGCTCTAAGCCACCTACATCATTGCCTTCTTTGAAACGATAACGTGGCTTAACAGTAAAAGTACCACCACTGCCTGTTGTGCTGGTGGCTACCTGTATGCCAAATCCTTCCTTGCCTGCTTGCAAAGTATTGAAATCTGAAGAAGTAGCATCAGCTGAACCAATCAACTCAGTCTGGCCAGAACTGTACAAGCCAGGACTGGAAGTATCCCCCTCATCATATATTTTAACAAAAACAGCTGCATTATTAGAAACAATAATTGTGGTACTGCCATAAGCATTATAAACTCCGCTGGCATCCATTGGACCAAAGCTTACTGTGGTAGTGGTAAAACTACAGCTCAAAGAAGCAACTACTAAAGTAGTAATCTTAGGATAAATACTCTCCGAATAGGTGTCTAGAAGGGTATCGTCAGACTTGACTGCTCTGAAGCAGAAGTCCACTCCTGCTGGAGCAGAGTTATCGTAGAGGGCAAAGTCCCAGAGTCCATCCTCACCTGCAGCTATGGCA
>SDBU01005490.1_pt1 | contig 15149 bp, 7 predicted proteins | sample 2277071 | NCBI WGS metagenome assembly SDBU01 (sample SAMN10397929, study PRJNA504765) | marine sediment metagenome | isolation source: marine sediment core GS08_GC12, 126 cmbsf | place: Arctic Ocean: Gakkel Ridge, Loki's castle | collected 2008
CGTTTCGCCTTCGGCATCTACGTCGTTATCTACGATGCCGTCGCCATTGCTGTCAGTGTTGATGTCCAAATCCCAAGCGTAGCTCAACTCATCTGTGCCTGGGTCAGTTGCGCTTCCAGACAGAGCAATTTCTGTCCCTTCATCAGTAGTGTAATCTCCGCCTGCGTTGGCTGTCGGCAGAACGTTCAAAATCGTGACGGCAGCTTGTGCTGTGTGACGGAGATTTCTGTCGTCTTGTACTTCGACGATGACGTTACCGGAAAAATCGTCAGGGTAGACATGCATTGCGCTGGAGTCTGACAAAAAATCCGTATCATAGATGCCATCGCCTTCAAAATCCCAGCGGAATTGCAAGGCGTCTCCGTCTGGGTCTGATGAATTGCTGGCATCAAAGCTGATTTGCGAACCTTCATTCCCCGAATACGAATCTCCGGCGATAGCGATGGGACGACGCAAAGTCGTCGATGTGCCAACGCTTCCATCCTCGAGGACACTGTTGATGGCGAAGAAACCACCCGATAGGATACTTTCAAGAACCGTAAGGCTAAAGGAGCCATCAGAGTTAGCAGTCGTCGTCTCAATCGTTCCATCGGCATGGATACATATTATCAGGTTGCCGGCGGTGACTGCGCCAGGCGAACCCGTGATAATCACATTGCCTGAGTCAGGCAAGGATACGTTCAACAAATCTGCACCGATGGGGAAAATAGACAGGTCAATTTCGATAGGTATACTGAAATAGCCTGTCGAAGTTTTCCTGACACAGGTGATGATATTGCCAGTAATCTGCACGGTGATGACGATGGAGAAGGAACCATCCTGGTTTGCGATTGCCCCTTGAGAGACGCTATCATAAGTGATGATGGCTTCTTCGCCTCCACCGACAGAGCCGTTGCCTCCAAAAACGGTCAGTTGGGCTGCGCCATCGCGGACGATAACAACTCTGCCCGCAACCGGTACGTCCGGGACGATAACCCAACTACGAATAGTCATAACACCTTGCACTTCATCTATGGTGTTGATGCTGAAGCCAGAACCTATCTGTTCGATGGACGTTGTCAGGCTAAAGGAACCATTCGCAGTTGCGACAGCCGAAACATAACTTCCGTCACTAAAGATGCAGATGACAGTTATACCACCTGCGACAGCGCCTTCTCGCCCGATAATCGTTAGATTGCCAAGAGCGTCCGGGACGGAGTATTCTATGGTACCGGCTGCTATGGATGGCAAATTCAGCAGGATTTTCACAGAGATGCTGATGCCATCTGTTGGTGAGATGATAGTGAGTTCGAGTTCTTCTCCAACTGTCGCTGCCGATAGACGGATGCGAAACGAACCGTTTGCATCTGCTGTTACTGTCTGTCTAATGCCATCTCCGTAAATGCAGATAACCTCGCTTTCGGATATCACTGAATCTCTCGCTCCGAAGACGACGATGTCATCGCCTTCTGGAACGATGGCTACCAATTTGGGGATAGGCGAAGCAACAACGGGGATGTACGTCAGATGAGTGATGTTCCCATTAACATCGAGATTATTGATGTTAAAACCTTCGCTAAAGAGACTGACTGGCACAACGACGCGAAACGAACCATCCTCCTCTGCTACACTGGTTACCACGGTGCCGTTCCGATAGATGAGAATCACCGTTTCACCAGCGCCGACCGCGCCAACACCGCCGCACACTGTGACATTATCATCGGCATCTGGCGGTGAAATGGTTATCAGCCTGTAGTCGATGGCATCCACCTGCAAGGAGATGAAAACGGGAATGCTGAAATATCCCGTCACATCCTGAATCACAAACTGGAATCCCGTTCCAGCAACCGTCACAAGCACCCGAATGGTGAAGGAACCAAACTCGTCCGCTGTCACCGTCTGCGTGGAACCATCGGAGAAAACACAGGTGACAGTGTTTCCGGACAATACTCCACCGTTGCCGCCAAAGAGGATAAGTTCATCCCCGTCGGGTATCACAGCGACATATCCCGCCTGCGGTGATTCTAGGACGATGAGACGTGTGGCAGAAGTCACCGCTCCCGAAGCGTCAGTTGTGTTGATGTTGAATCCTGAAGCGATTTGACTTGCCAATACTTGCACGCTGAAGGAGCCATCGCCGTTTGCTGGAACCGATACTGATGTCCCGTCAACAAAGATAAAGATGATGGTGGCATTGGGAGTCACTGAATTCGGTTCTCCTTCGATGGTTACATAACCTGCGCCGTCAGGAGTAGAATATGTGATGTTCCCTACGGTAATGGAGGGCAGCGTGAGGATAATCTTGACGGTAAGACTGATACTCTCTGAAGCATCCACGACGAGGATATCGAATCCCTCGCCTGCAGGTATCTGGTCCCATAATGGAGACGGATTCCTGCGGCACTGAAGGAAGCGCTGTGAGAATGCTCGATCGTTCGCTCTCGATGCCATTGACGCTGACAGCCAGTTCAAAACCATCCCCAACGTTGCCTTCGGGTATCTCAAAGACAAAGGAACCGTTTTCACCCGCAACAGTGGAATCTGACGTGCCATCGCCATAATAATAAACGACAGTGCTACCACCGGGTACAGAGCCAACACCACCTCGGCTGGTGTAATAACCACCGTAAGGACCCGTCAGCACAATCGAACGACGCACTGCTTGCTGAGGTCTGACGACCAATGTGACCGTAAGTGTATCCTGTCCGCCATTGCCGTCATCGGCTGTAAACGTGATGGTGTACGTGCCGATGTCAGCAAAGGTTGGTGTGCCGGTGAATGTACCTGTGGCAGGATTACCTGTGGCTGCGGTGAAAGTAGCCCAAGAAGGAACACCATCCGCACTCAAGGTGACTGTATCACCGTCTGAGTCCGTTCCTGTGACGGTGAGCGTATATGGCTCTCCTGTATTAATAGACTGTTCAATTGGTAGGTCAGTGGATAATATCGGTGGAACATTGGACGTTGGACCAATCCCCCCAACATACCCATTTTGCCACACCTCCACATAGCCTTGCGGAATATTCGTTGGGCTGACGTTTCCTAATAAGAGGTTGACGTTCTTATCTACTACGATGCCGCCAGGAAAGATTACCTGGATGTCGTAAGTCCCTGTAGCAGGAAGCCCGAAGTGAGCGTCATAAGGATTCTGGGAACAGTAACCACTCCCACCGTTAATCATCATCGTACCGATGAGATTAGAATTCCCCGCTCGAAACACACGTGCCACGGCTCCATGACGATTGAACCGACCAGCAGCATCCAAAGGACGCACAAACAGGAAGTTCCCATCATTCAGGTTGTTCTGATACAGACGGTTCGGACCATTCCAGTTCGTCACGTAGAGGTCCAGGTCACCGTCACGGTCATAGTCAGCGAAGGATACACCATGACTTTCCCCGCCGTCATCGACACCAACAACAGCAGCGACGTCCGTGAAGGAGCCATTCCCGTTGTTGCGATATAGGCGATTGGGACGACTATGGTGATTCGTGACATAGATGTCCAGGTCACCATCGTTGTCATAGTCGCCAAACGCAACTCCTCTACTGTAAGCAGGCTCATCGAAACCTGCAATTGCTCCTACATCCGTGAATGTACCGTTCCCGTTGTTGTGATACAGTCGGTTGGGCTGATTCTCATAGTTCGCAACACAGATATCCAGAAATCCATCGTTGTCATAGTCGCCAAAGGTGACACCGAGACTGAAGTCCGCACCAGCCACCCCCGCACTCGTTGCGACATTCGTGAATGTGCCATCGCCGTTGTTGTGATACAGTCGGTTGGGCTGGTTCAGGTAGTTCGTGACGTAGATATCCAGATAGCCATCGTTGTCGTAGTCAGCAAAGGTGACGCTTCGCGAATACGCGCCATCATTCACACCTGCGGTAGCTGCGACATCAGTGAATGTGCCATCGCCATTGTTGTGATACAAACGGTTCGATGCACTGGATTTAGCCACATAGATATCCAGGTAGCCATCATTGTTATAGTCGCCAAGGGCAACGCCGCTCGAATAGGGAACACCATCATAGACTCCTGCAGATGTGGTTACGTCAGTGAAGGTACCATCCCCATTATTGTGGAACAGGCGACTTCCTCCACCGTTGTAGTTGGCTAGATAGATATCCAGATTCTCATCATTATTGTAGTCGCCGAAGGCTGCACCTCCATGCCCATACGCACTGTCATCGACCCCAGCGAAGCCTGCCACATCGGTGAAGGTTCCGTCCCCGTTGTTGCGGTAGAGTCGATTAGGCATATACTGCTTGACCATGTAGATATCCAGGTCTCCATCGTTGTCGTAATCTCCCCAAGCAATGCCGTTCCGCACACCAAGCTCATCAGCGTCAGCAACGCCTGCACTCATACCCACTTCTGTAAAATCGGCAAAACTCAGGGAAGGAAGCAATCCTGCAAAGGTAAACAGCAGGAAGCCTAATAAATAGGTTCGAGATTCTTGGGTTCCTAAAAAGAAGTTACGTTTCATTGTTTTTTTCCTCCTTTGTATCGTCGGTAAAGTATTTGCAAACCAGCAATACATCATTATGGCTTTCGATAACCGTGTTAGTCTATACTAACAGGCGATTCGTAAGACAAATCATCAAACGCAACGCCGTTCACATTCGTGATGCGAATTAGAAATCCCCATCCCGGCTCAATGTTTCCGATTTTCACCAGCAGGCGGTTTTGTCCATGCTGAAGGGTTGTGTCAAGGGCTAAGTCGTCGTAGATGCACGGGCTGCCGCCGGTCGTTTCGAGCAGTTTTTCGCCGTTGAGCCAGACGGTTATGTAATCGTCGTAGCCGACGCGAATCTGGATGGGGCGTTCAGACGGGGAGTCGATGACGGTTAAGGCGTAGCCGTAGACTTTGTCGATGGAGTTCATGACTTTGACGCAGTCTACATAGCCGTCCATCAGGTTGTCGTTCGCTTCCCGCCAGGGAAAGGGCGAACTAACAGTTCGCTCTACATCGAACAAGCTGGCAGCATGTTCGATGTCGAAAACGGCTTTGAGGAGGCGTTCTTCAAAGTCGTCATCAAAATTGTTGCTATCGAAGGGACCAAGCACAGTCCAGCATGGTTCGGCGATGATGCCTAGTCGTGCTAAGTGTTTCCCCACCTCTTCACTCCCTTCGCGCTCATGCACCGTGGCTTGTAGCCACGGTGCTAGCTTGTACAATCTGATAGCTCGTTTTGCCTCTAACAAGCTACCAGGTTCCTTTGCTTCCAACAAGTTAGCAGCCTGCTCTACTGTGAACAAGTTGCCAATTTGCTTTACTTCTTCTGAGTTAGCAGCTTGTTCTATGACTATTTCAAACATCCGCTTCAATTTTTCACTGTTGATATTCGCAAGCGCATAAGCCCAATATTCAACGTGTTCATCTAAGGAACTGATGTTTCTGATAAATAACTTCAATCCTTCGATGGCTTCGTCGAGGGGCTTTTGCGAATAGTGCATCAGATACGACGCCGCCAAGATAGGGTGCATCAGGCTAAGTTCTTCCATCTCTGTGCCATAGACGCCACGCCTTTCTAAATATGCGACAAATTCGCATCCTCTTTTAATGGTGGAACTGATGTTCTTCATCATCCATGAATGGTCGTTTTCTATCATTCCCCCATAGCACAGAGATGCAGCAGCGTTCTCCATTGTACTTGATTGAGTTGTGCTTGGGTACTTGCGAATCAGGTTCAACATTTGGACGAACATCTTTCTTGCGGATGTCCAGTTGCCTCGCTGGGCATAATTTTGCACAAGAAAACCAAGGCAATCAGTGCAAAGCCGCCGGACATCAAATAACCAATCGTAACTTAACATCTGCTCGTATGCTGCGACAGCTTTCTCTGTATTGCCAAGTAAAGAATGCGCGATACCGAGCAAGTTGTAGCTTCTAACAGTAGCAGGCACGTTGCCCACTTGCTCATATTGTTGAAGTGCTTTTTGAGCAAAGGTGAGGGATTGACGGCTATCACTTTCAACCATTATGCTCGCTAAATGATGAAATACATCTCCAAGAAGCGAATCGTCTCCGATTTTTTGAGCGATTGCTAAAGCCTGTTTCTGGTAGGCAAGCGATTTTTCAGCGTCGTGAGGATAAAGACGTGCGACGATAGCGAGAAGCAATTTCACCTCGGCGCGCTCATCCTCGCGCTCACGAATTATTTCCAAGGCGTGATGAACTTCAGATATGAAATAATCATCATTACATTTGATGCTATGAGCGAAAATTTTCACAATTGATTCTGTGTCGGTATGTTCATCGACCAAGGCGGCGGCTTTGTCGCGATACATGCCCGCTTTCTCGAGGTCGCGCATCCAGTCGTGTATATGCTCATCATAAGTATGAGCAATCCCGATATATGTTAGAGCTAGTTCGGTTTTGTCAGTCGCCAGCGCTTCTGCTTTTTGATGGATGGCGATAGCTTCTTCCATCTGGTGAAGTTTTCGCAAACACTCACCAAATTTCATGTAAGTATCGTATCGTTCCTTTTGGCTCAACACCGATTCATGCGCCAGAGCAATCCGATAACAAGGAGCCGCTTGTCGATATTCCAACGCGCTTGCGTGATGCCGGGCGGCTTTGAGCGCGTAAGCACATGCTTGCTCATCGCAACCGGCTCGGTGAGAGTGGTAGGCTATTAGCCCGTAGTTTTTGCCAGTTGGTGGGACGGAGGGTGGCAGGACGGAGTCTGCTGCTACGTTTGGCGTGACAGAGGACGCCGCTACATTTGGCAGGACAGAGCCTGCCGCTACATGGAGTTCAGCGATTTCACGATGCAGGTCTTGTCGAGTTTCTCGGGTCAACGCCGAATATAAGGTTTCGCGGAGGATGTCGTGTTCAAATCGCACCTGGCCGTGCTGGGGTTCAACCCCAGCACTAACACTGGATTTACCCGAACGAACAGGTTCAACACTCGAACAAACAGCGGAACGGGCGTTAATTTCCTTGAACCATTCCGCATCGGTTAATATCTTCATTGTTTTGGGAATATCGACTTTGGGAAAGGCGCGCGTTAACAACGGAATCGGTATTGTATTGCCCACTACCGCTGAATATTGCAAAACCGACTTGCGAATCGGGTCGAGCGTATCGGCGCGGGCTCGGATAAGCCGGTCGATGGTGGGAGGGATTTTATCTATCCTGTCCACTCCCCACTGCTCAACGCTACGGACGATTTCGCGCAGATAGAGCGGGTTGCCTGAAGCGCGTTCTAACAGCCTGTTTTGAATTTGGGCAGGGAGATTGCCTTTTTGTTTTTGCTTCAGACATGTTTGCAACAGCAATCGACTTTCACCCAACGAAAGCGGGTTAAGATGAACCTCACGATATTCTTCGGCATAATCCAAACGTAGGCGTTCTTCCAATGCTATTACGTTGGCGGCTTGTTCGTCGTGCTCGTAGCCTAAACGCTGAAGATAGATGAACAGGATGGGGACTTCTTCCACTAACCGGGCGAGGTATTGTAAAAGGTCTTTGGATGATTCATCAAGACAATGACAATTTTCAATCACCCAAACAATTGCAGTTTGATTACTGATTTTGCGCAGCCAATCGCGCAGAAATATAAACGTGCGGATGCGAATCTGTTCGGCGGTTGCAGTGTTGAATTTTTCATCATCTACATCACACGGAATCCCAAGAAAATCAGCGAAATAGGGGAGAGCGGCATCGCCTACCTGTTCCTGAATAGACTCAAGTGTCCTTGACAAGCTGGCTGCATGGAACGAGCTGGCAGCCGTAAGACGATAGTCGTCGGGCTTTATCCGATGTTCTACTTGGAAATATTCTTGAAACGCTTGGATGATGGGCGCGTAGGATTTTTGGTCATACGATGGGCATTCGCCTTCCAGCCATAGCAATGAACCATCTGCACAATGGGCGTGTAAGGAGGCAAGCAGACGGCTTTTTCCAACACCTGCTTCTCCTGTTATTTGGAATATCCCTCCGCTTCCGGTGAGCTTCAGCCGTTCAACTGCTTCGAGAAGCGCTTGCAGTTCGCCATGTCTGCCTACCATTGGAATATTTTCTAAATTCTGTGCCACATTTGTTTTTTCGCTTGGAATCGCGCTTATCAGACGATGAGCCATTACGTTTTGCGTTTGACTGCGAACATGCACCTCTTCAAAACAGTAATGTTCTTTCAGTAGAAATTGAGCAGTATCATCGACAAGAATCCCATCTTCCACCGCAGACGCCAAAGCCATGAGCGAATGAAATGCTGAACTGCTAAAGGGAGACTGAGAACTCTTTGAGGCTGGGAAGATTGACAGACACGCGCTGATGGAGATGCCCACTTTTCCATCCGGACACGGTTCTGCGGCAATCGCTTTGGCGGTAAGCGCGGCGCGGATGGCATCATCCTCATGAGTTTCCGGATAACCGTAGAGGACAACCAGATTACCGTCGGGGAGGTGATAACACGTTCCTTCATATCGTTGCGCCAACATATCGGCAAGTGAGAGTTCGTTGTTCGGGTGTTCAATACTCGAACAACGCCCTTCCCGAACAACAGGAACAAGAGGGTGGAAATGCACACCTACTTACACCTACGAGCCGCTTGAATTCAGCTATACGCTGACGGACGCTTTCTGAAAAATCATCTCCGAGACGTTTGTCTTTGAAACCTTCGTTGAGTGTTTCCAACGTTCTGTCTCGCAACTGATTGATTGCGCGATGCATCCGCACGTTAAGCCTGGAAGGAGGTATCTCAAGAAATTCGGCTATCTCATTATTGGATAAGCCTTCGAGATGTTTAAGCGTGATAATAAGCCGATTTGACTCTGAAAGAGAATCGAGAACCGATAGCAAAGCCTTTAACTTTTCCCCATCTTCTAATCTCTCCGGCGGTTCCGCAAAATCGTCCGATTCGCCTCTGAATGCAATTTCATCTTCTACCAGGAGAAGCCGCCCTCTTTGTCGATTATACCAGTTCAGCCCTTGATTGTATGCGATTGAACGCAACCACCCCCCGAATCGCGCCGGGTCGCGTAGTGTTATCAGTTTGCTATAGGCTTCCAGAAATACATCCTGAGCCAAATCCTCTGTTATCGTGGTATTCTGAGTAGCATTAAACAGCAAACCGTGTACCATCGCCTGATACTTTCGGACAAGAAGTGTAAATGCGTCCTTTTCACCCGCTAATACTCTTGCAACAATTTCTTCATCGGACATTTATCAGTCTCCGGACAAATTAATATAAAAACCCCGTTAAGTTAAAGTAACATAAATTGAGAAAATATTACATGATTTTTGAAAAAAAATTTGGAGGATTACAGAAAGCGTAGAAATATGGAAAGATGGTAATTTGGCAATTTCCCAATTACCACGTCTCATTTGGACTTAAACAAGGTCAGAACTTATACAACTTCTCAGATTGAGAGCGCAAACGTGCCCTGGTTGCATCGGGACCATCCCATGAACGAATTATGAATTAAAACGTGAAACGTGGTAGATGAGATAGTCACGTTTCACGTTTCAGGTATCACACATGGAATTTTTCCCAGCATAGCACTTCATCCAAACTTTTCTTCCGCGCCCGTCCCGGTTGTGCTGCGTAGCCCAATGCAATCAGGGCTATCAGTTTATATCCACTGGGTACATCAAGGAGGCGAGTGACTTCTTCACAATATGTTTTTTTATCACCTGCCACCCAGCAAGAGCCGACGCCCAGCGCGGTTGCTCCAAGCAAAATATTCTCGACAGCCGCGCATCCATCTTCGAGATAATACTTGGTATCCTCGCAAAATACAGCAACGCATGCTGGTGCTTGTGCGATAAACTTTCCATAATCGGTAATATCCGCTATCTGGGTGCGCATAGCTTCGTCGGTGAACACCACAAATTTCCACGGTTGCTGATTCATAGCAGTCGGCGCCCACCGTCCACAATCTACGATTTGCTCAATAACTTCTTTTGGAATCGGTTTGGGTTGGTATTGGCGAATGCTGCGCCTTGTGCGAATAGCTTCTAATGCATCCATGTCGTTCCTCCTCTGGTTATGTTAAATTTTACAATATCATACCACAGGAGTTTATTTTTGCAACATTTTAAAAAAACCGTCGCGGCATCAGAGTTATTTCGACTTGCGCAAAATAACCTTTTGTTGTATAATTTAACTTGGCTTTAATTTCTGCGGCTAAAAAAGGGAAAAAGGCAAAAATATCAGGGGTATACTATGGCAGAAGTGAATATTTTAAAATCGGTGCCTTACTTGTTGATGGCACCTTCCAAAAAAAGATGAAACATGTGAAAATCACACGGGGATTTTATTATGCCGCAAGAACTTGATTTATCACAAGAATTTTTATGCGATGCTGAAAACCTTTTCAAGCAAAATGCATATCGCTCTACTCTCTCGCGTTGTTATTACGCTGTTTATCATGCTTGTATCGCTCTTTTTAAAGAGTATGGCTTCCATCCTGGGAATTTTATCGGGAGAAGTGGACGGAGTGCCAACCGTTGGGAACACGGTATTATTCGAATTAATTTCTTCCGCGAGTTTGTGCAAAAGCGCCATTTACTTGAGTGGAAAATCGGAGGACAAATCCGTCGACTCTATTCTGACCGTATCAGTGCAGATTATCAACCAAATGCGGTTTTACCTAAAGCGTATGCCGAAAATTCTTTGAATATAGCACATAAATTGGTTGGAAAAATAAAAGGATTGGTGAAATCATAATGGTAGCAGAAACTGCAACTCAGAGGGAAAGTTTGAAAGAGGTAATGGAACAAATTATTAATGAACTTCGCGAAGCATTTCCAAATGCGGAGTTTCTTCTCGAAGGTGAAACTTATAATGACGAAGATGCAATCATTCGAATTTATGCTCCTGAGAGCGACTTGAATAATATCAGTGATAAGGCATCTGAACTCAGTCTATCTTCTGAACTTGATACAGGTTTTTTTATTCTTACAATGGTGAACTCCATAGAAGCTTATCCAATTCGTTAATCGGAGGGTTTTATGAATCCCGATTTTCTTTTTACTGAAGATTTAGCAGAATTAGACCCGGATACAGACCGGATAATTGCTTATGAAAAGGAACGGCAGGTAAATAAAATCATTTTAATTCCGTCGGAAAGCATTTGTCCGAAGGCGGTGCGGCAGGCATTGGGATGTGTGTTTACCAATCTGTATGCTGAAGGATATCCGTCGTTGCGGATGACGAAGCATGAACGGGAATACCTGCTGGATTTCAAACATCAATTTTCCTATCACTGGCGGTATTCTGACCGGCGATATTACAAAGGATGCGAGTTTGTGGATTTCATCGAAGCGTTGGCGCAGCGGCGCGCGGCGGAATTGTTTGCTACGGAAGAAACGCCTGCGGAGCGAATTTTTGCGAATGTCCAGCCACTATCCGGTGCGGCGGCGAACAACGCGGTTTACGATGCCTTTCTTGAGCCAGGTGATACTGTCATGGGGATGTCGCTGACGCAAGGTGGACATTTGACTCACGGGAGTGAGGCAAATCGGTCTGGCAAATTCTACAATATTGTTTCATACCTTACGGACAGAACAGGCAAATTGGACTACGACGCCATCAGAGAATTGGCGTTGGAACATCAGCCGAAGATGATTATCGCCGGCTACAGCGCGTATCCCTGGAGCATCAATTGGTATCAGTTTCGCGAGATTGCTGATGTGGTCGGGGCAATACTGATGGCGGACATCTCACACCCCGCGGGGTTGGTCATAGCAGAGCAGTATCCGAATCCGGTGGGTATAGCTGATGTGACGACGCTCACCACGCATAAAACCCTCTGCGGCCCGCGCGGGGCGATTATTCTCACAACCGACGAGGAAAACGCCAAAATGGTCGACCAGGCAGTATTCCCCGGCGAACAGGGAGGTCCGCACATCAACAATGTCGCGGCGAAAGCTGTCACCTTTAAAATTGCGCAGACAGAGAAATTCCAAAAATTGCAGGAAAAAATTGTGGCGAATGCTAAATATCTCGCTGATGCCTTAGAACAACGCGGTCTAAAATTAGCTTATGGCGGTACGGATAGCCATCTGCTATTGATTGATTTAAAGGGGATAAAGACAGCAACGGGGCAACTATTGAAAGGCGAGATAGCCTCGCGCATCCTCGACCTCTGTGGCATTACCTGCAACAAAAACGCCATCGCCGGCGATGAGGACGTCCTTGACCCTAGCGGCATCCGGCTGGGAACAACATGGATTACGCAACGCGGATTCGGCGAAAACGAACTCGATAAGTTAGCGGAACTGATTCACCGTGTATTGTCTAACATCCAGGCTTTCTCTTACATGCGGATGAATGGCGAGGCGGGCAGAGGTAAAATTGATTTGAATATCATGGAGGAAGTGAAAAGGGAAGTCGCTGAATTAGTCGAGTATCAAGTAACGAGTGAGGCTCCGTCTTTGTATAGACCATCTCTCCAGGGGGCACCGTTGCTTGCATTACACCGGGAACTCAATGCTCATCTAAAAGAGCGATACGGATTTTCAATGCCTGCGTACTATGGCAATATCGAAGCGATAGAAGAAGAATTGCAAGCCGCTAAGACTTCTGCCGCGATATTCGACCTCTCCGACTCTGGACTGTTGGAAATAATTGGCGAGCGTGCAAAAGCTTTTTTACAAAGCGCGACCACTAATAATGTGATAGCCCTTAATATTGGTCAATGTCAGCGGTCATTTTTGCTTGATGAAAAAGGACAAATAATTGACGATATTTTAGTCTGCCGATTCAAAAACGACGAGCGTGGGCGCGAACATTATTTGATGGTAACGAATCCTCCAAACACGGAGAAAGTGCGACAATGGCTGCTCGGACTTTCTGATGGATATCTGCTTTTTGATAAAGAGGATATTTTCGCTAAGGTTGATGGGCCAATCGTTTTGGATGATTTTTCCGGCGAAATATTCGCGCGCATAGCGCTACACGGTCCGAAATCGCCGGAAATTCTACAAGCTATAGGTGTGCAAGAGGATGCGCTTGACGAACATCCGTTTGTCGATGCGCATATTTTCAAAACAGGATACATAGATGGCGACTTGAGATTTGAAATTTACATCTCCGCACAATACGCGCCTGAAATCTGGGATTTATTGCTCAAAGGAGGCGCAAAACCCGCGGGTTTTCGCGCAGAAGAGAAACTCCGCGCAGAGGCGCATCTCCCGATATATGGTGATAGCAAATCGTCCATTGATGTTACTTCACTCTACAAAAAATTCAAATCTCTGTTTGACATTTCAAAGCCGTATTTCATTGGACAGAGATTTATTTTAGAACAAATCAAGTCGGATTCTGAAAAGAAGGAATTTCACTACGAGGAAGTGGAAGGTCCGCTGAAACACAGTTGCCTCTACGACGAACATCTGAAATTAACCTCTAAAACGAACATGGTTCCATTTGCAGGATGGTCGATGCCGGTTTCGTATGGGCGCATCAGCGAAGAACACACGGCTGTGCGAACCGCGGCAGGTTTGTTTGACGTGTCGCACATGGGCATACTCGAAATCAGCGGCGCAGGCGCGACTCGATTCCTCGATTTGGTCGCGACAAATTACGCCTCGCGGTTGCGCGTTGGACAATGCCATTATTCATATATCCTCGACCCCGATGGAATTCCGATGGATGATATTATGGTTTATCTTCGAGAACCTGAACACTACATGGTGGTCGTCAACGCTGTCAATACGGAGAAAATAAAAGCATGGCTCAAAGCGGTCAATGCCTGGGAAACTATCATCGACAAAGAACATCCGGGCAGAGAGGTTGATGTAACGCCTCTCATTCAAGACCTAAAAGATGAGAGTAGTGGAACCGAACGGAAAGTCGATGTTGCTCTACAAGGCCCAAATTCACTGTCTATACTACAGAAAGTTATTGTTGAAGCTGACCGCGAGCGATTGGCAAAACTGAAGAGGTTTGAGTTTATCGAAACCGAACTGCGCGGCATTCCGCTTATTATTTCACGAACAGGATATACTGGCGAGGAAATCGGCTATGAATTATATCTCCACCCCGACGAAGCGACGAAGCTTTGGAATCTGCTATTGGAAGAGGGGAAGGAATTCGGAATCAAACCCGCCGGTTTAGGCGCGCGCGATTCCACTCGCACCGAAGCAGGTTTACCGCTTTATGGACACGAACTGGCAAGCGAACATAACATCACACCAATAGAAGCGGGGTACGGCGCATTCGTCAAACTCCATAAACCATTCTTCATCGGACGCAAGGGATGTCTGGATAAAAAAGCTAATCGAGAACAGTGCATCATCAGGTTCCAAATGAATTCCAAAGGCATTCGGATGGTCAGGGCGGGCTACCCTGTCGTCAACAAACGCGGTGAGTTCATAGGCAAGGTCACTTCCTGCGCGTTGTCCAGCGAGGGATTTCTGATAGGCATGGCTTATGTCAACAGCAAATATGCAGAAGTCGGCGCGCAGATAGGAATATTTGCCCTCCCACGAGGCAAAGTCGAGATGGAAAAATCCAAAGACCAGTTGGCGATAGGTGATAAGGTGTTATTGCACGATGATGCGACAATTTTGACCAGGTTCATGGATGAAAGTGAAACGTAAAACATAATGCGTAAAACTTAATAATTACGCATTACGCATGCTAGAATTAAATATGAAAAAAACTTTAGCGGAAGACTGGAAGATTGGAAGGTTGGTGCTATATCGTTTTTCCAAATACATTGCCTATCTGCCCGCGTTGCTGATGGATTTATGCCTGAGTTGCGCGCTAACAGGCATTTCGTTTTATGCAAGCGAGCAGTATCTCGGAATCAGTCACACGCTGTTAGGATTTTTAGGCTCTCTCAGCACCGCGTTTTTCGTTTCTCTCTCCATTCCAATGGGGACAATTTCCGACCGAATAGGACGCACACGCATGTTATATGCTGCTTGCGTTCTCACAGGCGTGGTCAACCTACTCATTCCCTTATTTTGTCGGAGCGCGCTCTCGCTTGGGCTGCTGTTTCCTATGCTTGGTACTAGCCAAGCGTTATTCTGGCCAGTGTATGAGGCTTGGCTTGCTGAACGTAGTGGCGGCGGTCAGTTATTACATCGGATTCGAAATTTCAACATATCTTGGAGCGTAGGGATTATGCTCGGTCCGTTTGTCGCCATGGCATCCGAGACCACCAGCGTAAACGTCACAAAATTGGTTCTCGCTATGGAAGGGGTG
>SDBU01005491.1_pt1 | contig 15147 bp, 12 predicted proteins | sample 2277071 | NCBI WGS metagenome assembly SDBU01 (sample SAMN10397929, study PRJNA504765) | marine sediment metagenome | isolation source: marine sediment core GS08_GC12, 126 cmbsf | place: Arctic Ocean: Gakkel Ridge, Loki's castle | collected 2008
ACTACGCCTTGTATATGAACCCTGGTCGCCTACGGCGCCGCCAAAGGCGGGTAAACCTTTTTACTTAGCCATCTATAGTTGAATTCGTAATCAATCCAAAGCCGGGTCCTATGGGCCAGGCTTTTTAATGTTTACAGTGTGAAATTGTGTTTAATTTTTATACCAGTTTAAATAGCTTATTTCACACTAAAAAAGCTTATTTGCACTATAAAGTGTCTAAAATTTAGACGTTACCGTGAAAGTCTGCATTTACTCTTTTGTCTTTTTTTTCAGGATCATCCTCAACAGATTATCTAACCTATTAGGGTTTTCCTCATTTGTTTTAGATAGTTAAACCAACAGCTCCTCTTAACCTCTAATTACCTGGCTAATTGTATTTCCTTGTCCATTATCCTGGCATTGTATTTGCTACATCGTGGCACAAGCAGGCGTTTTAAATTCGGTTGCTTTTTTTTGCCAAAACAATGGGCCAAGGATAAGAGTCTGGATGGAAAAGAAGATTGTTGTGCTGGATGCGGACGAAATACAGTGCCGGGAGTTGTGCGCTATGCTGGGGAGAGACAAATATCAGGCAATCTCCATGCAGTTGCTGCCGGATCTGAGAAAATGCATTGAAGAGAGTGCCTGCCTGGCGGTCTTCATAGACATCGATACTGTATTAATTGACAATCGCACCATCCAAGACCTGACTCTAAAATACCCGGAAGTCTATTTTTTCTGTATTTCCAAACATCCATATAACCCTGAATTAAAAGATGCCATTTGCTACCATATTTATGCCTGTCTCAACAGGCCGATTGACCCGGACGAACTCTTTTATTGGTTAAGGAGTATCAAGCAAAATGACTAATACCGAAACCCAAAATCCTGAGACTAAACGCCGGATCTGCATTCGGATTTTTGTTATGGCCGCAGTGGCGATCCTGTTTTTGTCAGGTCCGGCTTTATCCGCCGATCAGAAGGCGCAGGTTCTGGCCGAGCTGCCGCAGGCTGATATCCCGCAGCCCCAGTTGTTTTGCGGATATTGCCACATTCTGACCTATCCGGACGTGGTCCAAAAAAGCTATGAGCTTTGGAAAAAGAGCAAGCACAAGGAATTCGGCTGCGTCGAATGCCACTACCCGCCCATAGGAACCGCGGGACTGGGTAAGACCTCGGGTTCAAGTCCTGCGACCGTGAGTACCCACATTCCCCAAAAGTCGCCGGAGCGCTTCTCCTACATTAAGCTTGGTGGCGAAACCATCAGAACCAGACCTAAGATCAGCGATGCCAACTGCATGACCGCCAACTGCCACGGCAAGCCGGATGATAAATTCAAGACCAAAAAAATCAAATTTACCGAGAAGGTGCTTTTCGTGCACAAGCCGCACCTGGAAAAGAAAAACCAAATCGAGGGCCAGCAGGTCAACTGCACCTCCTGTCACCAGCACGAGACCGACGCCAAAAAATTCGAGGTTTCCAAGGCCACCTGCCATCTGTGCCACTTTAAAAACGTCAGGTTCAACCAGGATCGGGGAAAATGCACGCAATGCCATGAGCTGCCCACCAAGCCGATCCAGACCTCGGGCGAAAAGCCGATAACCCACAAGATGCTTCAAGATGCCAAGGTCCTTTGTGCCGGCTGCCATATCGAGTTGATCCAGGCCGCAGGAGGGGGTCAGTATGAAGCCTTATTCGAAGGCGGCGAACTTAAAACAGCCCTGGTTTTGAATGCCGGCCAGATAAAAAAGGAGAATTGCCTGGCCTGCCATGATCGGGCCGAGGCTCTCAAGGAAGACGGCAACAAAAAGCTGATGCACCAGAAACACGTGACCATCAAAAACGCTCGCTGCCTGGACTGCCACCAGCCGATTTTGCACACCAAGTCGGATTTAAACCAGCCCGTCATGGCAGCCTATGCCGGTTCAGACTTGAATCAACCCAGGCTTCCAGGCTGCGCCGCCTGCCATTCGGAGCCACACCGCTATCAGCGCCTTTTGGCCGCCGGGTCGAAACGCCCGGGGGTTTCCAGGACACCTGATTTTATGTTCAAGGTTCGTACCAATTGTCTGGGCTGCCACATAGAAAAGGAATTCAATGCCAAAGGCCAGATGATCATGAAGGCTTCGGCCAAAACCTGCGTGCGCTGCCACACCAAGGATCACAAAAAAATGCTCAAGGACTGGAAGACCGAACTGGCCGATGAGATCGAGTACAGCAAAGAGATTGAGCAAGAGGCCCTGGTAGCCCTTGCCAAAGCCAGACTCCCTGAGCCCAAACTGGCCGAGGCCCGCAAGATGCTCAACCAGGGCCGGGAGAATCTGAACATCGTTAAATTCGGTAACGGAGTTCACAATAAGAAGTATTCCATCATGCTTATTGATGCGGCCATAACTCATTTCGAGGATATGATCGAGTATCTAGAAGAAGGACAGTAAAAACATTTTTAAAAAAGGAGGTTTAGTATGCGTAAAAATTTACCCCTTTCCAGGCGACAGGTGCTCAAAGGAGCCGGAGCAGCGGCCCTCACCGGAGCGGCCAGTCTTATGCCTGCAGGCAAAGCCTTAGCGGCCCGGGCCAAAGCGCCCCGATGGGCGTTTGTGGTTGATCTGCGGCGCTGCATCGGCTGCCGTGCCTGTACCGTGGCCTGCAAAGCCGAGTTTGAAGTTCCCTTAGGTGCATTCCGCGCCGCTGTCTACGAGGAAGTTGTCGGAAGATATCCCGACTCCGAGAAGCTCTTTTTACCCCGGCTCTGCAATCACTGCGAGGGCAACAAGGAGGACAAGGTTCCGCCTTGCGTCAAGGAATGTCCGGAGTACCCCAAAGACCGACGGGAGTTCGTCACCGCTGACGGCAAAAAGATCCGGTATCGCGGTGGTGCCACCTACAAACGTCCTGACGGCGTGATCATGTTTGACAATTCTTTGTGCATCGGTTGCGGCAAGTGCATCGAATTCTGCCCATACGGTGCCCGCAACTGGGACAAATCGCTGCTTTCCGGCAAGGACAAGACCAAAAACGCCATCACCAAGTGCACTTTTTGCCAGCACAGGATTGATGAGGGGGTGGTACCTGCCTGTGTCAACATCTGCCCCGGGCGGGCGCGGATCTTCGGCGATCTCAACGATCCGGCCAGTCCGGTTTCCAAGCTGGCCAAAGAGTTCGGGTTGGTGGACAAGCGCAAGCAAACCACCTTGCTCCCGGGGGAAAATACGGTGCCCATGTGTTTTTACATCGACTACCAGGGGGAGTTGAAGAAGATGGCGACGGCCAAGAAGAAGTTCGAGAAAATGGATGCCATCCTGGACGTTATAAATTAAAAAGGAGGACATAATATGAAGCGAGAAATAAATCGCCGTGATCTTTTAAGGCTGGGCGTCGCGAGTGCTGCGGTTCTGGCCGCCGGAAAGACGATCGGTTCCACCGCCCTGGCCGGGACGGTGGATTTTGTTGAAGGCGGGAAGGATTTCTCACCCAAGACCGGCGTTGAAAGAAAGATGATTCCTTCATCTTGCTGGAACTGCGTGACCCGGGATTCCATGATCGGCTTTGTGGAAGACGGCCGGCTTGTCAAGCTGGAGGGACATCCGGATTCTATCAGAGGCAAAGGAAAATTATGTGCCAAAGGGGCTGCCGGTATGAATCAACTCTACGATCCGGACCGGATTCTTTATCCCATGAAACGGGTGGGCAAGCGCGGTGAGGGCAAATGGAAGCGCATATCCTGGGACGCGGCCCTGACCGATCTGGCGGCGCGTTTGAAAAAACTGCGCGACGAGGGCCACCCGGAAAAGTTCATGTTCCACTACGGCCGCATGAAGGCCTCATCCAGCAAGATTGTCAAAAGCGCATTTTTGGGCGCTTACGGCACCGGGACCATTGGTAACCACACCTCCATCTGCGAGGGCGGCAAGTGGACGGCCCAGGAGATGACCTGGGGCAAACACTACGACAACTGGGATTTTGACAACACCAAATACGTTCTCAATTTCGGCAGCAATTGCCTGGAAGCCCACACCAATTCCATTCCCGTGAGCCAGCGGCTGATCGATGCCGTGGTCAATCGGGGAGTAAAACTGGTTACCTTTGATGTCAAGATTTCAAATACAGCCGCCAAATCTACGGAGTGGGTGCCTATAAAGCCCGGGACCGACGGCGCGGTCGTTCTGGCCATGTGCCGGGAGATCATGAATGCCGGGCTATACGACAAATCGTTCTTTAAATTTATCAAGGCCACCAAGGGCCGTAATGCAACGACAGCCGAAAAAGTAGCGGCCTTAAAGAAACATCTGGCGAAGTACACACCCAAGTGGGCCGAAAAAATCAGCGGTGTGCCGGCGGCCAAGATCAAGTCTATTGCTCTGGAGTTCGCCAAAACCAAACCAGCCGTGGTGGTCAGCTACCGCGGCGCTGTGGCCCATCACAACGGCACCGATACGGAAAGAGCATGTCAAATGCTGGCCGCTATTACAGGAAACATTGACAATCCGGGCGGCAGATGCAGAGGCGTGGGCCCCAAATGGAAGTACCCCAAGGGCCCCAAAAAGAAGCCCAAGAGCAAAAAGCTCAAAATTCTCGACGGGTTCAAGGGAGACATCGCCTTTCCGACTCACCATGCCAACCACCAGATCCTCAAGGTGATCAAAGACGGCCAGGCCGGGCGGCCGGAAATATATATGTGGTATTGCTACACCCCGGTCTACGCCAACGGAGAGTGCCAGGAAAATATCGATATTCTGAAGGATGAAAGCCTGATCCCCTTCACCGTGTGCGTCAACGCCTACTATGACGAATCTGCCGCCCTGGCGGATCTCATCCTGCCCAATCCGTCTTATCTGGAGTGGTGGGACTGGGAAGACATGGTTTCGCCGACCCAGGTCCCCGAGTTTTACATCCGGCAGCCCTTTGTAAAACCATTGGGCGAAAGCCGCGATTTCAAGGACGTAGTATGTGAGTTGGCAGACAGAATGGGCTTTCCATTAGGCTTTAGCTCGGCCGAAGAGTTTGTCAAGATGTCGTGTGAGAAGACGCCGGGCGTCAAAGAAGCCGGAGGATTCGAGTATATGAAGAAACACGGGGTCTGGCATGATACCAAAGCCAAGCCGAAGTACTTTGGATACAAAAAAGAAGTTAAAGCCGACGCACTCAAGAAAGAGGGCGTCATCTTGGACGAGGCCACCGGTGTTTATTGGAACTGGAAAAAAGCCAAGGTCAAGAGCGAAGCCGAAGCCAAGAAAACAGGCTACGTCAAAACCAAGAAGTCCTACAAGGCTTATGTGGGCCAGAAGATCGGCGACAAGGTATACGCGGGGTTCAAGCCGGACAAACTCAACAAATCCGGTTATTTCGAGGTGTATTCCGAGCTGTTGGAGGCCAAAAAGTTTCAACCCTTGCCGACCTATTATCCCATTCCCTCGCATGAGAAGATGGGAAGGGACGAGCTTATTCTGACCACTTACAAGGTGTCGGTCCACATTCACTCCCGTTCAGCCAACTGCAAATGGTTGACTGAGATCTGTCACGACAACCCGGGCCAGATCAACCCTAAAACGGCTAAACGTTTGGGAATCAAAACCGGTGATAAGATCAAGGTCAAGTCCGAGATCGGCGAAATTAAGACCACGGCGAAGGTTACCGAAGCCATCGTACCCGGAACCATTGCCATCTCGCACCACCTGGGGCACTGGGAGTACGGTAGATATGCTTCCGGCAAGAAGGCTCCGTTGGCCGGGGACAATGATCCGGATCTCAAGCTCAAGAACTGGAACACCTATGGAGTGCATCCCAACTGGATCATCCCGAATCACCCGGATCCGGTCAGCGGACAGCAGAGCTGGATGGACACGGTCGTTAAGGTTACCAAGGCGTAAATAACTTGCCCTTTTCTTCCACCATTGGAAGAAAGGGGCAATGGAATACTGGAATGACGGGATCAAAGGGAAATAGACGATTTTTCAAAAATTGTTTGTTTAGAAAAGAAATAATAAATGCCATATTACCTTCTTTCCACCCTATATTCCGTCTTCCAGTATTCCAACTCTCCATAGAGTCTAAATGCGGAGGCAGCACCTTACCCGGATAGGTAGGAACCAAAAAAAAATCGCCACAAAGGCACAAAGACACAAAGGTAAGTGATCAGTTATCGGTTATCAGTAATAAGTTTTCCCTTACTGATCACTTCTCACTGATGACTGTTCACCCGTGACTGCCTTGGTGTCTTCGTGGCAATGAAATAGTTTTGACATAAAAAGCACGAATTTCATTGGGAGGTTAAATTGGCTGATACAGAAACAAAAGACAACGGTGCCGAGGCCAGGCACCGCAGCGATATCTACGGCCTGTTGGCCACGGTCTATGGTCAGGAGATTACCTCGGAACTCCTTGGGCAGATAAGGACCCCCCAGTTCCTGGGGGCCCTGTCCGTCCTGGAAGTTAATGGCATTGATGATCTCATGCAGAGACCTGACTCGGAACTGCTGGAGGACCTGGCGGTGGAGTATACCCACCTTTTTTTAGGCCCCGGCAAACACATCTCTCCCCATGAATCGGTCCATCACCAACGCGAAGACGGTCAGTGGGGCAAGCTCTGGGGCGCATCAACTGTCGAAGTAAAGAGGTTTATAGAGGCAACAGGGCTGAGCTATAATGAAGAATTCAAGGGCCTGCCGGATCACATCAGTGTGGAGTTTGAATTCATGCAGCAGCTTATCCTCCGTGAAGAACAGGCCTGGATGGATGAGGATGCGGACAAGGCCGCTTCTTGCCGGCAGGTTGAAAAGAAATTCATCGAGGAACACCTCATTAGCTGGGTTCCCGCTTTCTGCGAAATGGTAATACAAGAAGCAGAATTACCGTTTTATCAGGCAGTGGCGGCATTGACCCGCAGCTTTATAGAGTTTGAGATGGAAGAGATGAATCGTAATGGAGATGGTGTCGCTTAACGACGCCAAGGAGCTTGTAAATGAAGAGTATTCCAAAGATACCGGTAATTATCGGGGCTGTTTTCATCCTGGCCTTGATGGTCGTTATCGCCTCAACCATCGTTCTGAGAAAAACAGAATTGATGCATGCAGAGGTCCAGCTTGAGGGCAAATTTAAAGACAGAACCGATGCCGTTTTTGTCGGCTCCAAAACCTGCAAAAAGTGTCACGAAAGAAGATATTTGGAATGGACTACATCCCTTCATTCCAGGATGATGCGGGATGCGCGGCTCGACAAAGGGGCCAATATCGGTGAATTTAGTAAATTAGGCGATGTCGGAACGTTTAGCAAAAAGGATGTTGATTACGTTTTGGGCAGCCAGTGGAAGCAGCAGTATCTGAAAAAAGAAGGCGATGATCTTATCGTCCTTCCGGCCCAGTACAACGTTGTTACCGGACAGTGGGTTGCCTATTTCCCTGATGAACCGGCTAAACGAAACTGGTTCAAAGAGTGTGCCGGGTGCCATGCAACCGGCGTTGATCCGGTGAAGAAAAGCTTTGTCGAGATGGGCATCGGGTGCGAGGCCTGCCACGGACCGGGCAGCAACCACGTGGAAGCCGTTCCCGGTTATGAGATTTCCACAATCATCCAGGCCGGGCGGCTGACGCCATTCCTTGCTGCCCAGATATGCGGCTCCTGCCACACCAGAGGCCGGGACAAGTCCGGCAAATATGCTTATCCCGTCGATTACCAGACCCGCAAGGGAGAGGGCAACATTCGGATGTACTTTGATGAGGCCAACCCCGGTAACGGTGATGATTCTCAACGTTTTTGGCCCAGCGGGGAATCCAAATACAGCAACCAGCAGTATCTCGACTGGAAGCAGAGTGAACATGCCAAGGTGGGTGTGGTCTGCGTCACCTGCCACAACGTCCACAGCTCCAAGAGCACTCTGGTTTCCACCGAGGCGCAAGGGCCCGGCGGCCTGGTGGACGCCATCATCTCCAAGACCCGCTTGTTCGAGGACCGGCTGTGTAAAAGCTGCCACACAACCTTTCAGTACCGCTTTACCCACCGCATTCATTCCTTTGGCAGCTGCGTTCGCTGCCACATGCCAAGGGTGGCGAGGATCGGCGAGGCCGGGGACGCGCACAGCCACACCTTCAGATTTATGTATCCCGAGGCCACTGTCAAAGCCGGTGGCTCCGACAAGCAGCCCAATGCCTGCAATAGTTGCCATCACCACAAAGACACACCTACTGAAGACCTGGTCGGGTTTATGGAAGCAGCTAAAAAGAATGACATGCCCAGACCCTTTACCGTCCATCAGAGTTCAACGGCAATTCAGAGATGATCTGGAAAGGATTAAGAAATAGCGGTCGATGAAGAAGAAGGCGGCACATATAGGCCGGCGACGCTTCCTAAAAATCATGGGCGGCGCCTCTGCTTACGCAGTGCTGGGGCCTGCCGGCCTTGCCGGCGCCCAGGCGCAGCGATACGGCAAGCTGGTGGATACGACCCGCTGCATCGGCTGCAAGCGGTGTATGTCGGCCTGCAAACGCTGGAACAAACTCGAGGTGGAGCGCGACGAACTGGTGACCGACAGGGAAACGGATCTTTCCGCCCAAAACTGGATTGTGGTCAATCTGCGGGCCGATTCCAAAAACCGCGAGGAGCGGACTTATGAGCACTGGGCCTGCCATCACTGCATTCAGCCGGCCTGCGCCGGCGTCTGCCCGGTCAGGGCCATTACCAAGCTGCCCAGGGGAAATGTGGTAATTAATGAGAAAAGATGCATCGGCTGCCGCTACTGTTATCAAGCCTGTCCCTTCAAAGTGCCCCGGTTTGATCTTGTAACACGGGTTACCCGCAAATGCCACCTTTGCTACGACAGAATTCCGCTGCTCAACTATATGAAACCGGCCTGCGTGGCCGCATGTCCGGTGGAGGCGCTTTTTTTTGATTACAAACACGAAATAATCCGGCAAGCCAAGCGGCTGGTCGATAAAAAGAAAAAAGCAAGTTACATTTTGGGTCTTAAAGAAGCCGGTGGAACAGATATGCTGACGATCCTGCCCACTAGGCCTGAAAATTTGGGTCTCATCGTCGCCCCCCGGAAAGTGGTTAGCCAAAACCTGGACAAACTCCGAATCACCGGGGCCGGGTTTATGGGCGCTTCGGCTCTGGCCGGAGTGATGTACGCATATGCCGCCCTGACGCCGAATACAGACAAGAGGGATCATGATTAACCAGGTTAAAAACTACTTCGATCTACTATTAAACGATATGGAGCGCTCTCCGGCCTTTTATATCTGGATCAGCATCCTGGTCGCCATGGCCGGGCTGGCGGCCTACACCATGATAATGTCTTTGATTTACAGCCTGGAGATATTCGAATTTTCCATTCACGTGATCTGGGTAATGATGGTCTCCAACTACGTCTTTCTGGTTGTCTCCAGCACCGGGCTTTGCATTGTCACTTCTCTGGGCCATGTTTTCGGCATGCAGCGTTATGAACTGGTCGCCAAACGGGGCGTATTTTTGGCGCTTATTACGATCATCTTCGGGATGATATCTATCGGCGCCCATCTGGGACATCCTGAAAGGGCCATGATCTTCAACCTGTTGACGCCCAATTTCTTTTCGGCCATGTGGTGGATGGGTACCCTCTATACCTTTTATATCGTTTTTATAAGCGTGGAGTACTGGCTTCTGGTCCGGGGAGATCTGATAGAGCGATCCGATGGGGCCCAAGACGTCGAAAAAACCATCTTCAGCCTTCTGGCGCTCAAGAAACTGGACGATTCACGTTTGGGGGCCGTGTTAAAGGATCACAGGCTGCTTCAGTTCGTCGGTGCGGCGGCCCTTATTTCCGGACTTGCGGCCCATAACACCCTCGGGGGCCTCTTCGGCCACGTCGAAGCCAGGCCCTTATGGTACGGGGCCTATTACCCGGTTTATTTTCTGCTATCGGCCTCCTTTTGCGGTTTTGCCTGGCTCCTGGCCGTGTCCATCGCCACCTACAAAATCAAAAGAGAAGAAATCCCCGAGGATTATATGTCGCTCATTTTTGAAATGGCTCAGGTGCTGGCCTTGCTGTTGAGTGTCGGGCTGCTCTTTACCGCTTACAAGATGGGATTCGGCCTGCTTACACCTGCCAAGGTCAAGCCGATCATGCTCTTTTTGAAAGGGCCGTTCAGTTTAGCCTTCTGGTTGTTCGAAATCGCCATCGGTACTGTTTTGCCCATACCGATTCTGCTTTATGCTGTCGGCCGAAGAAACATAACCGGCGTACTGGTGGCATCGAGCATGGTTCTGGTCGGCGTTTTTGTGATGAGATACGACTTTGTCGTCGCTGCCCAGATCTATCCGGTCATCAAGGCCGGCCTACCGTCATACCTGCCTACTTTCATGGAAGTACTTTTTATCGGCGGCGTTTGGGGAGCTCTTTTTTTAACCTACACGTTGGGGGAGATCTTTCTCCCACTTAAGGAAGAAAGACATGGTCACACAGCATAAAAAATAGTTGCAAGGTTTTGTTATGGCATATGCATAGGAGGGAAAATGAGAACAGGTGAGTGGTTGAAACTTGCGTTAACATTATTATTTGCCGCCGTACTGGTTGGTTGTGGTCCAAAAGAGAACCAGGTCGAGAAAGTCGTGTCCGGTCCAAAGACGTATATCGGCTCCGAAGAGTGCAAAGTCTGCCACTTGGAACATTACGATTCCTGGAAGATGACCCTCCACAGCCGCACCCTTCAGGATGTGACCATAAATCGGGACGCCTTGATCACCGCCATTGATCCGGAGGTAATTCGTGCGGATCTAAAGAAGTTGGAAAACGATCTGAAAGTTCCGGTGGATCAGATCTATATCCCCAACGTCGGTGAGATAAAGTACACCATCGGCGTCCAGTGGGAACAGCGCTATCTGGTCGAAAAAAACGGCAGGCTCTATATCGCGCCGATTCAGTATAACGCCTGGAACAACACCTGGACCAATTATCGCGAAGCGGACTGGGACAAGCGTCCCTGGACCGAAAAATGCGGCGGCTGTCACGCCATGGGCACTGACCTGGAAAAAGACACTTTTTCCGAGGCGGCCGTGGGATGCGAAGCCTGCCACGGCCCTGCCTCCCACCATGTTGCGCTTCCAAAAACGGCGATTTTCGACAAGCGCTTGACCATTGTCAATCCGTCAAAGCTGTCCACGGGAATCAGGACCCAGATCTGCGGGGCCTGTCACAGCCGCGGCAAGTCGACCAGGGTCAAGGGTCTTGACTGGCCTGTGGACCACGTGGCCGGCCAGGCCCTGGGACCGTTTTTTAAGCCGGACGAACCGGTAACCGGCACCGTAAGTCCCCTTTACGGCGATGAGGGCACCGACGCCCATCATCAGCAATACCTGGACTGGCAGCAATCCATACACGCCCTGCAAGGTGTCTCTTGTACATCGTGTCATTACGTCCATCAACTGGGTGTGCCGCCGACACAATTCCAGACCAGGCAAGCCGGATCTCAGCAGTGTCTGTCGTGCCACACCATGGTTAAAAACCTGTACGCCCATTCCATCCACGCATTCACCAACTGCATCGGGTGCCACATGCCCAGAGTCGCCGTGAGTGTCGAATCCGGGGATGTGCTCAGTCACAGTTTCAGGTTCATGAGTCCCGAGGAAACATTGAAGGCCGGAAGTATCGAAAAGCAACCCAATGCCTGCAGCAGCTGCCATCATCACAAAGATACGCCGGTTGAGGATTTGGCCGGCTTTCTGGAAGCGGCCATAAAGAAGGACATGCCCAAGCCTTTTAGCGTGCACCTGCGACCCGGACAGTCGGGAAAATGAGGAGCTAAACATGAAAAAGGCCTTTATTAAAAGGTCTCGAACCGTTTATTTCGTATTTGGGATCGGGCTTTTGATTGGACTGGCCGTGCTGGTGACGTACCTTCCCGATCCGGGCCGGACCCAGGAAGAGGTTGTCTCGCCGTACATCACTCGTTTTCGCGAACGGGTCAGAACCGGATACCAGGAAGGATATGAAGTCAAACCCCGTATGTCAGTAAGTTATGATCTGATGAAAGACGGGTACTATGAAGGCAATGAAGTCATGCCTCTTAAGCGCACGCGTTATGAGTTCAAAGCGCCGGGTGTCCTGCGGGGCCCCTTTCCTGTGAGTCCTACCGGAGCCGAGGTGCGTATTCGAAGCCATCTGCCGGACGCCCATGCAGGGATCAAGTTTTACCAGCAGTCCGCATGCACTGAGTGCCATTCTCAACAGGCCCGCAGTTTCCACACGGACCGGGCCGGGATTAACTGCCGCCAGTGTCACGGTGCGGAGCCCATCCCCGCCATCAATCACTACTACTCCCCGATGAACCCGATCCGGCGGCATGCTTACGTTTGCGCCACATGTCACGAGGGAGCCAACGACTTGTTCGCCGAATATATTATCCATGAACCTGCTCCGGGAGCACTGACAACCAAAGAGAGTTTTCCAGCCTTTTTTTATGCCAACTGGTTTATGGTCTTGCTTTTGGCGGGCACAATGGCTTTTTTTATACCCCATAGCCTAATGATGTTCCTGCAAGAGTTGACAATGAAAAAGGGGAAAGCCGGGATTGGCGGCCTGGCCGACTTTATACCGGATCGTTTTAAGGTGACCTTGCTAAAACTGTTCTCGAAAAAGGAAAAACCCGAAAAATGACCGAAAAGATATTCATAAAACGTTACAGCAACATAGATCGGCTGTTTCATATTTTCATCATACTAACATTTATGAATCAGGCAGTTACCGGCTTTAGTTTTTTGTTTATCGCTACTGACCTTGGGGAGAAACTCAGCCGCCTCTTGGGCGGCTATAAGGCCTCCCTTTTTCTGCATAAACTGGGAGGTGTTTTGTTGATTGCAGGTTTTCTGATTCACATTTTGTATCTGTTGTCAAAGATCGACCGGCGGAACCTGAAAGCCAGCATTTTTGGACCTGATTCTCTGGTGCCCAATCTTAAAGATATCCAACACCTTTTGCAACGGGTTCTGAGCTTTTTCGGTTTCGGTTCGCTTCCAAAAATAGACCGTTGGGCCTACTGGGAAAAGTTTGGTTACTGGGGCGTATTCTGGGGGATGCCGCTACTGGGGATTACCGGAGTAATGCTAATGTTCCCCTTGCTGATAACCCGCGTAGTACCCGGATGGACCTTGAATGTGGCTGCTCTTTTGCACAGGGCTGAAGCAATATTGGCGGTGTCTTACCTGTTTATCATTCATTTCTTTTTCGGGCATTTTTCACCTTCTAAATTTCCCCTGAATGAGGCCATGTTTTCAGGCAGAGTGGAGTTGGAAGAGCTAATGGAAGAGAGGCCGGCCTGGGTGGAACGCATGCAAAAAGAGGGGAAAATAGAACTTGTAAAGGCGAAGGCCCCGAACCCTTGGTATAGAATTATTTATTTTATTTTCGGGTACGCAGCTCTTGCTTGTGGCTTCTATATAATAATAAAAGGAATCGATTACAGCCGCTATATTAAGCTGCATTAAAATTGATGGCGTCGTAAAAATAAAAAATTCCCTTTTTACGAATTCATCATAGACAGTTAAATTTTTTTTGAAATATGTTATGTTAATATTAACATAAGGATGTAATCAGGTGAGATAATGCAAGACTTTGAATCGCTTTTAAAAAGTTCGGCCGCCGCCCACGGGCATCTTTGTCCGGGGCAGGTCGTCGGTGTGCGCATGGCTATGCTGGGCTGTGGTCTTATCGGGCTGAATGATCCCAGCAGTTACGACCAGATAAAAAAATTGATTGTCTATGTGGAGATGGACCGCTGTGCTGCTGACGCTGTAGCGCATGTCACCGGAGTTAAATTAGGTCGCCGCTCCCTTAAATTCTTGGATTACGGCATTATGGCCGCAACTTTTGTGAACCTGGAGAGCGGACGGGCATTCAGGGTGCTTTCCACCGAGGAGGCCCGGGATCTGGCATGCGTTTATGCCCCCGAGATTGTAAAAAAATATCCCCGGCAACTGGAAGCCTACAAGCGTATGCCGAACAGCGTGCTGTTTCGGGTGCAGCAAGTTCAGGTGGACATCAGCGAGTTTGATCTGCCGGGGCCCACGCGCTACAAGACGGCCTGCACCCGCTGCGGACAGATGGTACGCGATCACCGTGAGGTGCTTGAAAACGGGAATGCTCTTTGTAGGCCATGTGCCCAAGGTGCCTATTTTTCCAATGCCCGCGAGATTACCTGGCCGGATATGAACAGGGCACCGATTTCACTTGAACCTGATACACAAAACAGTGATGAATTCGTAAAAAGTAAAAAGTGAAACGATTACATTTAGGATGTTAAGAGATAATATTACACAACATATAGACTTTTCATGTATAACTTTTTACTTTTTAAGGCGCCATCAAAGTTAGAAGGAGATGTAGACATGCTTAAAACCGTAAAATTAGAAGACGCGGTCGGAACCAAATTAGCCCACGATATCACTGAAATTCGGCCCGGAGAATTCAAGGGGCCCGCTTTTCGCAAAGGGCACACCGTATGCAACGAAGATTTGTGTCGTCTTCAGAAGCTTGGGAAAAACCATTTATATCTGTTGGATCTCGATGAGGACGAGATTCATGAAGACGAAGCAGCGGGTATTTTGGCCGGAGCATTGGCCGGTGCAGGTGTTGGATGGGAAAATAAGCCCCGTGAGGGAAAAATCAACCTGTTTGCAGATCGAGACGGTCTGCTGGTGGTGGACACGGCTGCGTTGGCTGCCTTTAACATGATTGACGAGGTCATGTGTGCCACTCTGCACAACCACACCCTGGTAAAGCGCGGCGAGCAGATCGGTGCCACCCGGCCCATCCCGCTGATAATGCAGCGTGCTCCCATTGGACGGGCCGCGGCCATAGCCCAACAAAACGGCGGGGTGCTGGCGGTGCGGCCCCTGCGCAAGGCCAAGGCGGGTCTGATGGTCACGGGCAATGAGGTCTATCACGGTCTTATCGAAGATCGTTTTGCGCCCATCTTGACTGAAAAAGTCACGGCCCTGGGCAGCGAGGTTTCCGGGGTGACCTTTGCACCGGACGATGCCGAAATTATCAGCGAGGCCATCCATTCTCACCTGGACCAGGGATGCGACTTGCTGCTCTTGAGCGGCGGAATGAGCGTTGATCCGGATGATGTAACGCGCCAGGGCATACTCGCGGCCGGAGCTGCTGAGATGCACTATGGGGCGGCGGTGCTTCCGGGGGCC
>SDBU01005492.1_pt1 | contig 15145 bp, 14 predicted proteins | sample 2277071 | NCBI WGS metagenome assembly SDBU01 (sample SAMN10397929, study PRJNA504765) | marine sediment metagenome | isolation source: marine sediment core GS08_GC12, 126 cmbsf | place: Arctic Ocean: Gakkel Ridge, Loki's castle | collected 2008
ATCGTGCAGTGGTGAGATCGAAGTATAATCAAAAAGGCGGGATGCCACTTGCCCGATTACAGCTGGGGCATCTCACGGGAGGGGGAGGCTACCAATTTAAGCCAGTAGGAAAAACTATAAAAGCTCCTGGCACCCCAGTTTCCCCTGGCAGAGCCCGCCACACCGTTCAACATTCCCCAAAATTGCCTCTTTCTCAGTCACTTCATCTCTATCGATCATCTCCCACGGTGATATCACAGTGCTATGCCCCTTCTTCTCAATGGCGTAGGGGCTCCTGCTAGGCAAACCTTCAGCCTCACGCCATACTAGCCAGAGGCAGGCGAGAAAGAGCTTGACCATCTTCCGCACCGCCATGGTGTCCACGTGTCCCACCCAGATGACCCCTGGCGACTCTTGCCTGAGCTTTTTTGCTATTTATTAGGGGGCTGTCGCCGTGGGGGGTAATCTCCCTCTTCTTTGCCCAGCTCGCTCCACAGTTTAAGCACACCCATTTCTCTCTGGGGGTGGGGAGTATCTTGTAGCCCTGGCTCAGGAATCGCTCGTTATATTTGTCCTTTTCCTGGATGTAGTATTGGTAGAATTTACCCCTGGCTTGCTTCAGTGAAGTAGCTAGCCTCCAGCACATACTTCTTAGCTGGCTGTTATAGGATAGCCTCCCGCCACCCTCGACCCGCCTCGGCGCGGTGCCATCCTCAACAGAAAAGCCGGCGAACTTCCACAGGGCGGATATTGTGTTTGCCCTCTCAATGTGAATGGGGGCCACCACTTTGGTGATATTCTCCCCGCCGACACCTTTTACCCGGCTAAACCAGGGATATGCCGGGTGGCCCTGAATAAGGTAGGCAACCCTGCCATCAATGTAATCCTCAAAGTCTTTGAGGCGTCGGTGTAGCTCATCGGTCTCAGGGGCTTGCTTTCCCTGCCGGGCAAGATGGCTCTGCCTTACCCCGGAAGCTACCCTCAGCCTTTCTATGGCTAGGGCAGCATCTACCATTGTGGTTAGTGAGGTCATTTGCTTATGTCTTACGCTCCCTCCTCTATGGTTTTCTCCTAGTGGTTGGCTCGCTCATTCTCCTTGGATTTCTCATCTGCCTTGGCTCGCTCGTACATTATGGGTTTCTTTTATCTCATGGCTCGGTCTTATACAATGGGTTTCTTTTTATCTATGGCTCGCTCGCCGACTTGACAGCTCTTCCATTTCTCACGCTCATTACTTGGTGTTTAATCTTTCTACTTCAGGCATGCTACCCAGTGCTCATCCTGTTCGCTGCCGACATTCCTTAGGACAGGTACTTCCTTTGAACATTGTTCAGTAGCTTGGGGACATCTAGGGTGAAAGTTGCACCCAGATGGTGGATTCACAGGACTGGGCACATCACCGACCAGGATAATCCGCTTGCGCGTTGACTCGACAACCGGATCTGGTATTGGGACTGCAGAGAGCAAGGCTATGGTATATGGATGAAGCGGATTCACATAAAGGTCAGCCCTTGAGGCGATCTCGACGATTTTGCCCAGGTACATTACCGCAACCCGGTCACTGATGTGACGCACCACAGATAGGTCATGAGCAATAAACAGGTAGGTTAGATTGAGTTTCGCCTGAAGGTCCTCGAGGAGGTTGATGACCTGTGCTTGAATCGATACGTCCAAGGCTGAGACCGGCTCATCGCAAACGATAAAACTTGGATTAAGCGCCAAAGCCCTGGCAATGCCGATGCGCTGTCGCTGTCCGCCGCTAAACTCGTGTGGGTAGCGGTCAGCCATATCGTGGTCAAGCCCTACCAACGCTAGCAGCTCCCTAATCCGTTCGGAATATTCTCTACCTTGAGATATGTGGTGAGCTATTAGAGGTTCACCAACAATGTCACCACAATCCATGCGAGGATCGAGAGAACCATAGGGATCTTGGAAGATAATCTGCATCCTCTGCCGTATGTGGCGCAAGTCTTCCCCCTTCATCTTGGTCAGGTCCTTCCCCTCAAACAACACCTGGCCTGAGGTAGGGCGATAAAGCTGCAAGATGCACCTACCTAAGGTCGTTTTACCACAGCCGCTCTCGCCAACAAGTCCAAGAGTCTCACCTTTCCTGATAAAGAGACTCACTCCATCTACCGCCTTAATGTCAGCTATTTTACGCTGGCGAATAATACCCTTGGTAATCGGGAAATACTTTACCACATTCTTGACATTAACTAAGATATCATTTTCCATTACTGATGCTGGTCCTTTTCAATATCGAGTCGGCAGGCTGTCCAGTGGTTCTTACCGACCTGCCTCAAGCCAGGCCAGGGCTCCTCTCGGCATGCCTCAACCGAATAGCGGCACCGGGGAAGAAAAGCACATGTAGCTGGCATATCAATTTGATTGGGAGGTATACCATCGATAGCAACTAATCTCTTCTTAACTGCTTCATCAAGACGGGGAACCGATGACATGAGTCCTATAGTATAGGGATGTCTAGGCTGGCCATAGATATCCCTGGCTGTTCCCTTTTCCACAATGCGCCCGGCATACATTACATTGACCCTTTGGGCATGCCTGGCCACTACTCCGAGGTTATGGGTAATGATGACCAGAGCTGTGGCAAATCTCCTAGTCATCTCCCCCATTATCTCTAGAAGCTGGGCCTGAATAGTGACATCGACAGAAGTGGTTGGCTCATCGGCAATTAGCAGCTTGGGGTCGCAGCTAAGCGCTATAGCGATCATTACCCGCTGACGCATACCACCACTAAATTGGTGGGGATAGTCCTTGATTCTTCTCTCGGCATCGGGGATACCTACCAGTTTCAGTAATTCAATAGCTCGTTTCTTTGATTCTGTTGTAGCCATTCCCATGTGGACCTCGAGGGATTCTGTCAGCTGGCGCTGAATACTGAGGACGGGATTAAGTGAGGTCATGGGTTCCTGGAATATCATCGCAATCTGACGGCCACGGACATGCTGCATTTCCCTGTCAGCAATCTTCAACAGGTCCCTTCCGTCAAAGATTACCTCTCCTTGGCAGACCCTCCCTGGTGGGCTAATCAGGCGCATTACTGACAGGGCGCTGACGCTTTTGCCACAGCCGCTTTCACCCACAAGGGCAACGGTCTCACCTGGGGCAACGTCCCAAGATACTCCGTCCACTGCCTTTACGGTGCCCTCATGGGTGAAGAAATATGTCACCATATCTTTGATTTCCAAGAGAGGCTTCATTGACTCCCCTTTCTGTCATTGATAGGGAAAAGGTGTTATTCCGTGTCTTCCATATTCGGGCTATATAACCCCTCTAAGCCGTGGGTCTAACAGGTCGCGCAGACCATCTCCTAGCTGATTGACTCCCAACACCAGTATCATAAGGGCAATGCCAGGCAGAGTACATATCCACCAGGCACTGTATAGATAGTTACGGCCGCCGCTTATCATGGCGCCCAGGCTTGGCATTGGCGGTTGCACCCCCAATCCCAGAAAGCTCAGGCTTGACTCCATCAGTAATATGCCCGCCAGGTTAAAGCTGGTTAACACCAAAATTTGTGCCGTGACATTGGGCAAAAGATGCCGGAAGATAATGCGAGCTGGTTTCGCCCCTACCGCGATTGCCGCGGTGACAAACTCCTGCTCCTTCACTGATAGAACCTGTGACCTGACTAGACGGGCATAGCTCACCCACTGGTTGATCGCCAGCACTATAACCAGATTAACCAAACTAGTTCCGAATAAAGCCATAACGGCTATGGCCAGGATGAGATAGGGGAACGACCACTGAACATCCACCAGCCGCATGATTATGACATCCGCAATACCACCATAGTGGCCAGCAATTAATCCCAACAACACGCCCGCAGTCATCCCCAGCACGGTAACTATTCCTCCCATGACGATGGCAATTCGAACCGAATATATAATCCGGCTAAGAAGACACCTGCCGAGGCTATCGGTGCCCAAGGGATACCCCATGCTGCCACCTTCCATCCAAAAGGGAGGTAACACCCGTGCCGCCAGGTTTATTTCCTGGTAAGGATACGGAGATATTATTGAAGGCCCAATCACGGCCACAACCACCGCAATTCCTACAATGATAATGCCTGATGTGGCTGCCTTGCTGCGCCATAGCCACCAGATGGCATACCTCAGTTGACCCCATACCCTAGATGTTCTTTGCATGGCAAGGGATCCTGCATTATCGGTCATTGAGCCTTACCTCCGGTGGGGCGAATACGCGGGTCTATATAGGCCAGCGAGATATCTACCAGGATATTAATAAGGATAAAAGCAGCCGCCACTATGGTAACAATGCACAGAATAACAGGATAATCACGGTTAAGCACCGACCGGTAGGCCAGGAAGCCTATCCCCGGCCAGGCGAAAACAATTTCAACAATGATCGCACCGCCTAGCTTATAGGCAAGACTTAGCCCAGCCATGGTGACTACCGGTATCAAGGCATTTCTCAAGGCATGCCGGATAAGGACCAATCGCTGGCTAAGTCCCTTGGCATAAGCTGTCCGAATATAATCCTGCCGCATTACCTCAAGCATTCCCGACCTAGTCAAGCGAGCCATCAGAGTCAGAAGCCAGGGGGTTAACGTAAGTGCGGGCAAGATTATATGCTTTAGCTGCACTACTAGTCCCGCCCCCGACCCCGTCCCGGAGGTGGGCAACCAACCCAATTTTACAGCGAACACCAGGATAAGCATTAAGCCCAGCCAGAATTGAGCGACAGATTGCCCCAGCACAGCGCCACCCATTACCGTATAGTCAAATATGCTGTTTCGCTTCATGCCAGCCACAACCCCCGCAGGTATGCCTACTATTATAGCCAAAATCATGGCTACTACCAACAACTTGAGGGTGTTGGGCAGGTAATCTAGCACCGTCTCTAGCGCTGGCCTATTCTGGGCGATGGACGTTCCAAAATCTCCCTGTATCGCATGCCAGAGGAACAACCCGTATTGTACGTGAAGTGGTTTATCCAACCCATAGGCTTCATGAAACAAAGCTACCTGTTCCGCAGTAGCGCGCTCACCTAGCATTATTAAGGCTGGGTCGCCACTGGCATGTAATAACAGAAATACAATGAGTGTTATCCCCACTATCGCGGGGATTGCTTGAAGCAATCTTCTTATTACGAATGCAAACACTAAAGAACCTCTGCTTAAGGGTCAGGCCTCTATTCAGTCTAGGCAAAGTTTGTACACGGCAACCTTCTTCCCCCTCAGTTCCATCTCTATACCCTCCCAGATTTCCAAACTATGAGACATGCCACCACCTTAATCTATCACTGCCTCAATAGCTTCTCTTAAATCGCTTTTGGTAATATTGTCCCCGGCTAGACAGTTAATCTCGGTTCGACCTTTATACAAGAGATAGGCGGGTAAACCCAGCACCCGAAGCCTAGCACACAGCACGCGATTCTCGGCTGCATTAACCTTGGCAACCCTAAGCCGGGTATAATCCTTCTCCAGTTGCTCCACTACGGGCATAAGAGCTAGGCAAGGCTGGCATTGAGGCCCCCAAAAATCAACGAGAACTGGCTCTCTTGACTGTAAGACCTCGCTTTCGTAGTTATCCCGCTTCAATTCTACTGCCAATTCTAATTACGTCCTCTGTTTCTCTCCAGCAAGACAGATATACCGTCGGAAAGCTGGGTCACACGCCCTAGGAATAGACTTCCTTTAGCCAAAAACTCAGTACTCCTTGCCGGTGAAGCTCAATTCACCCCAGAAGTCAAGGGCTCCTACAATCCAAATCGTTTGCGGTATCACAAGCGCGCTCCAAGGAGAGAACTGCTTGGCTCCGGTGGCTATTGCTACAAGTTGGCCCTCGTCAGCCCCAATAACTTTAGCCGGTGCCGGTAGTTCAATCTCGCAGTAGTGGCTACCCGAGCTTACCATAGCCGTTGCCTCCGGCACAAAGAAAATGAGCGCGGGCTCAGTACCATGGGTACCACCCCATTCTGGAGTCATTGCCACTGTCTTCACCCCTTTCCTTTCACAGGCTTGCACTGTTAGCATCATACCCACGCAAGTGCTACCCCCCCAACTTGTTAGTCCAAGAATAGCGCCGCCTGCCTTCAGTAGTCTTGCCATTTGGGAGGTGCACGCCGCGGATATTTGCTTGTTATGCTCACTGCCGACGGAACCTCTTTGTAAGATTACGCCCAAGAAGTTAAGTCGTTTCCCGTGTTCCCTGAGTAACTGCAGAACCACAGGCTGATTTAGCCATGCCCAAGTTGATAGGTGTCTAATTCCGCGTCGTGCACTTGTTGTCACAGCACCATCGAGTAGCTCATTGGGGTGAACGAACGTTGGTAAGATTGACTGTACCGGCGTTCCATAGAAAGCCGCGGCCGTTTGCGGACCGGGCATATTCTCGGGCTCTTGTCCTGTCCAGCCAAGGATATAGACTACCCGTGGCAGAGAAGAATCAACTTTAAATAGCTCGAAGGTCTCCACACTTTTGGGAGTCTTATCTCTGGTAGTCTCAGCCAGCCGAAGGGCAACCTTGAACAAGGCCGATTGAATTGACTCATGGGCAGCCCATTCACTGACACCATCGACAAGTCTCATGACTAGGACAATGTTGACGGTTGACCCAAATGGTGTCATTAGCGATCCTGGACCCCACATATCCACCAACCCCGAATGTTGTGCTGCTAGTCCGCTCCGAATCGTGGGGAGATAGTCAGCCGACGCCATCACTGTAACTCCAGACAATCTATGGGTTATGCCCTCGCCCACCGTTTCAACAGGGCCGAGGATTCCTGGAAAAACACACCCCGGTCCCGATACCTTTACTCGCGGCTCCACAACGTCACGAACAAGAACAATCCTCGTCTGCTCACCTGGCAATGCCACATCCAAATCGGCCGATGCAATTCTCTTGTCTTCCAAGACAGCCTTCACCAGCCCTTCTTTGTCAACCTCCAGAACCCCCTCATTGTAGCTAGTTCGTCTATCAAATCGAACATCTCTCACAGGGAAACTTGCCAGTTCTAGTTTCATGATGGTAACCTCCCATATACAGTTGGGCTGTCGACGTCTGTTTGAAGGGCTTTGAGGGCAGTCTCCACAATTTGTTGTCGGACAGCCAGATCAAGTTCCTCACCTTTATCTGGGTCACCACAGGGATGGCGGATTGCGACCCCGCTGACGATACGGCTAACTCCATTTGACTGTGCCAAGCTAGTTATTGCCGTGATAATAACGACTGGTATTCCCTGTCTTTCGATCTCCTTGGCTAGCGCAGACCCGCTGCGCGTACAGGTGCCTCAGCATGATACCAGCAAGACGCCATCCACGCCTTCAGCCTTCATATCAAGGCCCATCTCTTTGCCTATGGCTTGCATTGCTGCAAATGTTCCGCCATTACCAGTCGTCGCATACAAAGAAGGGTTCAATCGCGCAAACACGCCTTCTCTTTCCATCTGTCTACACACGTCCAGAGGGACTCCGTAATTAGGATTCTCATTCATAGCGGCAGCAGCATACCCTGCATGCACTACTTCCCACTTCCCATCCTTCATTGAGTTCAGCTTGTTAATGGGGTATTTCGCCCATTTAGTGTTTTGGACTACTACAAAGCCGTACGGATTCCCAGCAGCGTGAACACCTGTAGTGCTTGCGAGGGCTAGTTGAGCCTCCTTAAGGTTCGCGATTCGACGAGGGACAGGGATTGCCTCAGGCATTTCAATGGGTATCTCGGTAGTAAAAGAACGACCAGCCAGTTTATCCAGGAGCATGTCAATAGCTCTTTCCTTGCCACTCTTGCTAGCAACCTCAATGATTCGAATGCCTCGGGGAATGTAACCCTCCTCGGCTGCTGGTCCTATGGCCAACCCAGTAGCCAGCTTGGAAACAAACTTGGCCATCCGTGACAAGGCATCCTCCATACCCCTTACCTCTTCTGCTGTCGGCAGGATGAAGAGCCTTCTATCCTTGTATTGCTCATAACCTGCTATTCCTGGATTCTCGATATTCATGCCAGCAACACCATACAAGCCCAAGGTAGTGCTTAAGGAGTGGCAAACCTCCACGCAAGCAAAACCATATCTGCCAGCCTGAAAGGCGGGACCAGCGACCACCATCTCAACATTCTGCTCCCTGGCGATCTGCACAATCGATGTTAGTGCCTCGTTGGTGTGCTCAGCAAAGTAGTTGTCGCCACAGAATGCTGTAACGACAATGTCAGCCGAATCTCCAAGCAAGGCTTGGAGACGTTTCCCAGGTCCCAGTGCTCCTTCATGCGAACCTGGGGGCACATCGGCTTTCTCCTCAGCACCTATACCGGCAAAAAACTGGTTCAAATAGTGCATCACCCGAATTCTAGACATCTGCAAACCTCCTACATACTTATTAGTCTAACTATCCTCTCTTACCTTGATATGCTTGACTTATCTTCAGGATTGCCCTACAATTACAACAGGTATAAAATCCCACTCCCTCTTTCATACCCCCAGAAAGACCTTCTCCTCTATGGCCTCCTCAAGCCACTCACCTAATGTCTTTCTTGCATGCGCAGCTCGTAATCGAGCTTTGTGGACAATCTCTGGGTCTATCAATACATTGCGGGGCTTCCTAAACTTTTCATTCATCGGAGCTATCATAACAGTATTAAGATTAAAATAGGACAAAATACTATTTTTGTCACGCCCCCGAATTGAATGGCTCTACGTCAATAAGTGTGAAACTCTGACCTTAGGCCTATGGAATTAGCAGCCAATATCCTTAGCCGGAAGTTATTCATGTTACGGTCCTTCTCTGGAAGGATAAGCCATCCTCTTTATGGTCTTAATGCGGTTGTTCTTCCCCTCGACAAAGCCATTGGTTATCGGGTAGTCAAAGTAATCCAGTATCTCCTCTCGCCAGTTGCCTAATGTATGCACTAGCTCTTTAAACTCAGCTAGAGACTTATTGTGTTTCCTCCTTACCCACGCTTAATTGCGGAAACACCTAGTTCCAGCTTCACATCCAACCCCCTCACTTGAAAAGAGTTACCAGATTTCTGGGAGGCCTCTCTTAATTAATCGTAATAACTTATAGGGTTTCCGAGAGGCCTCCCTTGAAGGACGATGACTCTATGGCACCTCCTCCCACACTATCTCCCTATCCAGGGGATAAAGAGCCTCATAATCGTAGAACCTTATGTGATCGCGGTGGTAGTTTATTACAGCCTGCCACTCCCCCATCTTGGCCTTATTGTACGGTACCATCATCACTTCAGCATGAATCGGGAGCGTTACCGCCGCATCAAATGTGAGCTGGTTTATCTGTCGGAATAGTTCTTCTTGCTTTGCCCGGTCCATCTCGCCAGCGACTTCCTTAAAAAGAGTGTATATCTCGGCTATCTCTGGGGGAAAAGCCTCAACACCGCCATACTTTTCTGTTTGCTCTGTAAAAAGCAATCCCTGCCACCTTACCACCATCCACGGGCTATAAGATGCCCATCCCCACTGGCTAGCTTGCGTATCGAAGTTCAAAGTATGAAAATTATCGAGACGCGCTGCGTCTTCCACCACCCCGAGGGTCGCCTTGATGCCAACGTCTGCCCAGTAGGCTTGTATTACCTGAGCAATCTCCAGGTCCTTGACTTGCGTACCCGAGGTGCACTGCAGTACCATTTCAAAGCCTTCGGGATAGCCAGCCTCAGCCAGAAGCTGCTTTGCCTTTTCGGGATCATAGGGGTAGGGCTTCATCTCGGGAATAGCCCCCAGCCATGCACCATGAATTAAGTTGGGAAGAGGGGTAGAATAGCCTTCCAGGACCTTGTCGCAGATAGCTTCGCGGTCAATAGCATAGTTCATAGCCTGGCGCACCCTGACATCGTCAAATGGAGGCTTATAACGGTTGATTAGATATAAATGGCCGGCCCCACTAAAGACGCTTATGGCAAGATCTGGATCTCTTTCAATCTCTGCGAGATGCTCTATGCCCGGATGCTGTATAATGTCTACCTCATGCGTTATAAGGGCGGCAAACCGTGTCATAACCTCCGGAATATACTTGAGCGTGACGTATTTGGGACGTGCCACTCCATCCCGATAATCCTCCCAGGCCTCTAGCTCAACGTACTCATCAACCCGAAAGGCCTTTAGCTTGTAGGGGCCAGTGCCCACCGGGTTCTTATTAAAGGCTGCAACCGATTCCTCAGTCCATCCCCGCGACTTGGGTAATACTAGGAAGGCACATAAAGAACTCATTGCATCAAGATTTGGTTCTTCCAGAGTCAATTCAACAGTGTAGGTGTCTATTATCCGGCATCCATTATAAATGTGCATATACTCGTCTTGCTCGTATCGTCCCCCCAACGGCATCTCCTTGTAGTAGTCAAACGAGTATTTCACATCCTCGGCCGTGAAGTCCTCGCCGTTCTGGAATTTAACCCCTTCTCTCAGTTTGAGTCTAATAGTAGTATCATCCAGCCATTCATAACCTGTAGCCAGTACCGGCACCACCCTTGAGGTGATAGTGCCATCAGGTTGCTTTGCAGATTCGGTAGCAATTAGACCGTCCCAGACATGGATAAAGTAACACTGAGGACCAGCTCCCAAGGCGCCCAGACCCGGCGCAGTAACAACGCAGGGATTTCTAGAGGAGCCCACAACCCGAGGTTCTTCGACAGGTGTTGGCGTGATTGGTGCACAGCCTGCCATAAAGGGTAGTGTTAACATCACGGCTAGACAGATACTGCCAACTACCAACAATAGTTTTTTGGTTTTCATTTTAAAAATCTCCTTTAATATTTTAGATTTCTACCCTTCTTAATCAGTATTCCTTTCACATGATAATCACCTCCTCATTGTTTTCCGTAAGTCACTACATACATATGAAAGCTACCACCCCCTTTCGGCTACCTCAGTTTATTTTATAACACTGACCTATGTCAAGCCAGTGGAGCATAAGCCGGTTTTTCCTTAATCGTTTGTATAGCTAATTCATAGCCAGCATCGGCAAGTCTGGTTACCCCCAGGCCTGTGTCGGCTGTTAAAGCTGGCCAACATTAACGCAGCTTCCCAACTCGTTCTTCGACATAAGCTATAATCTCTCCACTGCGGATCAACTTGGTTATTTTGTCTATGTCCGGATACAGCGGCCTATCTTCCTCCAATTTTAGTACGTGCTTCCTAATTATTTCATACGTGGCCTCAGTACCAACACCGGGCTTTAGCTTTAAATTGCGAAACTCCAGGGAATGTGCTGCAAACAAGAATTCTATTGCCAGACAGCGCTTCTAAAGCTCCCTGCCTGGCAAGCCTCTCCCAGCGATAGAACTGGGTGTGGTGAATCTGATGGCGTCGACAAACCTCGCTTCTCGCAGCCCCTGATTGCCTCCCCTCCTCCACCACCCCCAGCTTCTCTTCTGCAGTCATACGTCTACCCTGATTTCTGTTCATACTATTACCCCCTGCTTGGTTATTATAACTCCTCCAAGTGGGTTGTAACATTTTTAGCCGAAGCTAGCTGTCCGACTTCCAGTCAAGCACAACAGTCGATTGGATTATTCTCTACTAATTTTTTCTTTGTATTGTCGTCAATACTCCTTACCAGTGTATTTTAGTTCACCCCAAAAGTCCACCCCATTGGCAATCCATATTGCACGAGGTATTGTAATCTCGCTCCAGGGAGAAACTGGTTTATCTCGTGGGTTTCTTGCTACGAGCCGGCCTCTTTCAGCCCCAATGACTTTGGTCGGGGCTGGTAATTTAAGCTCACGGTGATGGCTACCCACACTTACTATAGCTGTCGTCTCCGTCACATAGAAAAGGAGCGGTGGATCAGTCCCTTGGTCGCCACCCCACTCTGGAGTCATAACCACTGTTTTTATTCCTTTCCTTTCACAAGCTTGTGCTATCAACATCATATCTACAGAGTTACTACCCCCTACGCTTGCGATTCCAACAATAGCCGCGTCTGCTCCCATCAGCCTCGCCATTTGAGAAGTACATGCTGCAGCAACATGCTTATTATGCTCGCTTCCAAGGTGAAGTTTCTGTAGAATTACACCCAAGAAGTTAAATCGCTTGCCATGCTCCTTAAATAGTTCGAGAACTACAGGATGGTTCAGCCATGCCCAAGTCGTTGCATGGTCTCCATCTCCGCATCGTCCGCTGACTGTCACAGCTCCATCAAGTATTTCATTGGGATGAATGGCTGTTGGTAACAAAGACTGTACAGGTGTTCCATAGAAAGCCGCGTCGGTCTCGGGCCCGGGTCTATCCTCAGGTTCATTTCCTGTCCAACCAAGGATATAGACTACCCGTGGTAGGGAAGAGTCAACTTCAGCCAGTTCAAAAACCTCCACATTTTCAGGAACTTTGTCTCTGGTAGCCTCAGCCAGCTGACGAGCAACCTTGAATAAGGATGACTGAATCGACCTATGGGCTTCCCATTCGCTGACACCATCAACGAGCTTGATAGCTAAGACAATATTGATAATCGACCCGTATGGCGTTACCTGTGACCCTGGTCCCCACATATCGACTAACCCAGAATTTTCCGCTGCTATCCCCTCTAGAATCGTGGGGGTGTAATCTGCCGAGACCATCACTGTTACTCCTGATAGCCTATGCGTTCTGCCTTCACCCACGGTTTCAGGAGGACAGAAGATGCCAGGGAAAACACACCCTAGCCCTGATACCTTTACTCGTGGTTCCACAACATCACGAACAAGGACAATCCTAGTTTTTTCACCCGGGAATACCACATCCAAAGTAGCTGACGCAATGTTACTATCCTCCAAGACAAGTTCTACTAGCTTCTCCTTATTAACTTCGAGGACTCCAGTATTGTAACTAGTCTGTCTAGTAAATCGGACTTCTTTCACAGGAAAGTTTGCTAGTTCTAATTTCATAGTATAGCCTCCTACATAGATAGCACTTTTCGTACAAAAATGGTTGGGCCACTGACGTCTGTTTGAAGAGCTTCAAGAGCAGCCTTCACAATTCCTCGCCGGAGAGCCAAATCATTAGGTTCCTCCGGCTCACCACAGGGATGAGAAATCGCTATCCCAGGGACGATGCGATTAACTCCAGCCGACTTTGCTATGTCAGTTATTGTTGTGATAAAAGCTACTGGTGTCCCCCCTCTCTCAATCTCCCTAACTATCGCAGCACCGCTGCGAGTACAGGTACCTCAGGTCGACACGAGTATCACACCGCCTATGCCTTCAGCCTTCATATCAAGGCTCATCTCCCTGCCTATGTGTTGCATGGCTGAAATTGCTGCCCCGTTACCGGTCGTTGCATATAAAAAATCACTTAGCCGTGCAAATAGGCCTTCTCTTTCCATCGCCCTGCATACATCTAGAGGAACCCCGTAATTAGGATTGTTACTCATAATGCCAGCAGCATAGCCCCCATGCAAGACATCCCATTTAGTATCCTGCATAGAGCTCAGTGTGCCAATGGAGTATTTCGCCCACTTAGTATTCTTAGTCGATACAAACCCGTATGGATTTCCCGCAGCGTGCACACCGGTAGTGCTTGCAAGGGCTAGTTTGGCCTCTTTAATATTCGCAATCCGAGGAGGAATTGGAATCACCTCAGGCATTTCGATGGGTATCTCAGTGGCAAAAGGGCGACCAGCTAGTTTATCGGCCAACATGTCAACGGCTCTTTGGGCACCCTTCTTACTTACAACCTCAGTAATTCGGATACCCCGTGGAATGTAACCTTCCTCGGACGCAGACCTTATGGTTGAACCGGCAGCCAGTTTCGAAACAAATCTTGCTATCCTTGATAGAGCATCTTCCATGTCTCTTACAATGTCTGTCGTTGGTAGGAGGAAAACTTTTCTGTTCTTAAACTTCCTGTAAGTGTCTACTCCTGGATTTTCCTTATACATCCCAGTAACACTGTAAAGGTTCTGCGAAGCGCTTAGGGCATGGCAAACCTCCACACAGGCAAAACCATATCTGCCAGCGTTAAACGCAGGACCTGCAATTACCACCTGGACATCATGCTCTTTGGCAATCTGCAGAATCTTTTCAAGTGCTTTATCGCGGTGTTCACTGAAGTAGTTATCACCACAGTACGCAGTAACAACAATGCTAGCTAAATCCCCAAGTAAGGCTTGAAGACGTTTGCCAGGACCTACTGCCCCTTCACAAGAATCTACAGGCATACCTGCTTTATCCTCACCTCCCATACCAGCAAAAAACTGGTTCACATAATGCATTACACGGACTTCAGACACCATAATACCTCCTCCTTTTTGAGGCTATTTCTAAGCAGCCTCTTCTTTTAGCTGTGCTTCTTCCCTTTCCTCCCTTACCAGCTTCTTGTCTTCCCAAGTATGCCCACACCTTCGGCAGACAAACTCTTTTAGGATTATGCGATAGTATACCTGCGTTGAGCTACATTCGGGGCATCTCGGTATTCCCATTTTTAAGTTTTCTCCATCAATTGACTTATCTTCAGGGTTGGTTTATAATTATAATCAGCCTGTCCAAAAAGGGGCGGCAAAGAGGACATGGTGGGGAATTACCCACGAAACTAGCTAATTGTGGGCCTCAAATGGGGAAAGCGTGGCAACATGACCCAATTTTGCCCCCAAGGTGGGAGAGAAAATTTCCCGGTGGGACTTATTAGACAGCCTGTAATAGTTACTTAATACCACTAGCTAATTACCCCAGAAAGACCTGCGGCAGCAGGTCTTTTCTATTTAACCTTGTTTTGTTCTCTCTCAATCTTCCCCTTTATTGCCTCCTCAAGTCACTCTCCCAATGTCTTTTCTAAGCGTAGCGCTTCTATTCGGGCTTTGCGGAGACTGCCCGGATTTATCAATATATTACGGGGCTTTCTGGCAGACTTTTCATTCGTCATAGTTACCATAACGTTATCTATGAGGATAGCACTAAATTAGTATTTTGTCAACCCCTCGAATTGACTGGTTCTACACTGTTTTGTGTGAAAATCGGTAGTTGAAAGCACCCGCTGACCTCTGTAACCTTTGGGTAGTGAAAACTCAAAGTTAGGGAGGTGCAAACAGGTGCAAGATGATTGTATCGCAGTCCTTCACTTGTGAAGGATTAGTATTGCCACAACTTAAAATACTGTGGCAGCAGGAATTGGAGGGCCATATTGAGGTCACAGTAATCTATCGTCGGGGTGAAGCCAGATGTCCCCGGTGTGGTAAGGTGACCCACAAGGAGCATGACAGGAG
>SDBU01005493.1_pt1 | contig 15143 bp, 16 predicted proteins | sample 2277071 | NCBI WGS metagenome assembly SDBU01 (sample SAMN10397929, study PRJNA504765) | marine sediment metagenome | isolation source: marine sediment core GS08_GC12, 126 cmbsf | place: Arctic Ocean: Gakkel Ridge, Loki's castle | collected 2008
CCGCAGAGGTCGCCTAGCCTGGTAGGGCGCGGGCCTTGAGAGCCTGTGTTCGCAAGAACACGAGGGTTCGAATCCCTCTCTCTGCGTTATTTTCCAAATTTTCCAAGCTCTGCCAAAAGTGCGGACAACTGAATTTCAGGATTAGCTCCTGTGAGAATTCTATAATCATATTTTGCAATTATACCAGAAATTTCACTGAGATTTTTATTCTTTGATCTAAAAATTGCTCCATTGATATATTTAAGAAAGTCTGATTCTGACATACCATAAACTTTGATGAGCTCAATCATTTTTTCGCGAGCGTTTATAATTTTTCCATCTAGTGCTAGCTTCAATACACCATCTACATCTTTAATTTTTGTGAGACCAGCTGATGCTTTGACATTATCTTCATTTACAACTCCCAAACTTGCAGCTGCTTGTAGCAAATTAATTGCATGTCTCAAATCTCCTTCAGTATAATCATAAATTTCAGTTAGACCTTTTTCATCAGCCTTTATCTTTTCTTTTTTTGCAATATCCTTTAGATGTGAAACCACCTCTTTTTCTGGAATTGTGGTGAACTTAAAAACAGCACATCTGCTCTGAATTGGAGTAATAATTTTTGAAATATTATTTGCGATCAGAATAAACCTACAAAATTTTGCCGTATCTTCAATTATTCTACGTAATGCAGTTTGTGCATCAGCAGTCATCTCGTCTGCCTCATCAAGGATGATTATTTTGAAAGGGATTTCTGTGCCAAGTCCAGCAAATCTAGAAAACTTTTTGACTCGTTCTCGGACCATATTGATTCCTCTTTCATCAGACGCATTGAGTTCCAAGGTGGAATCTTTCCAATGTTTTCCTAAAATTTCATGAGAAATACAGAGAGCAAGGGTTGTTTTTCCAACACCTGCAGAACCTGAAAAGAGCAGATGAGGCATTTCTGGTTGATTCTTTAAAAGAGAAGTAATGCTCCCAACAATTTCTTTCTGATTAACCAGATCGTCTATCTTATGCGGACGATATTTTTCAACCCACATAATATTAGAAACGGACATTCAGATCTACCCAATGCTCAACCTATACTAAAAAGTCAACTATTTACAGGATCAATTGATCTCACTAAAAGGTAAAAGATATTGATCGATCCGATTCATCTCGAACCTACTTGGGATTACTGATCTTCATGCTTAACAGTACTGAGCTTGCAAAGGTCCATCATACTGGATTTGACTTAGAGGATGTTAAGGTCACCTTTTTGCACGATCTCAAAATCAAAGTAGCTAGTGTGGATGTTGAAGGAAAACAAGGAGAGATGCTGAACATCACAAGATGGGTTGCAACGGTTCTAGAGTCAGAAAAGCATTTAACAATTCAGGAGACAGATATGATAGTTGAGCTAAAGCAAGCTACAGTGAAGGAAAACGTTCAAGGAGAGTTTGAGCTTGCAACACTAGAGCCTCACTTTTATGTAAGATTACTTTCATACATGAAAAAACTTCCCAAGGATGATTTTGACAAAGTTGAGAGTATGTTAAATTCTCTTGTTCGAAAAAGACAAGGAAAAATCATTCATTTGGCTGATTCATCCAAGTTAACTGCAGATCTGAGTAAAAAGCTGACCATTGAGGAAAGGTTGTTCTATGAAAAAATTTACAACACATCAACTGACTTTAAAAAACAAATTTTAGGTGATCATAAATGACAGCACTTGAAATCAAGACAAAGTCTGCAATGTCAGATGAGGTAAAGGAATTTTTAAAACAATACAAAGACAAGTATGGAGATTTCAGATATGTTGAACAAATCGACCAGATGATGCCAAAAAATGCTAAATTCATAGTAATTGACTATAATGATCTAGTTTCACATCCACAAATAGAATCAAAATTTAATGAAAATCCAGATGAAATTTTAACTGCATTTTCAACTGCAATCAAGCAAATTCTTCAAGAAAGATTCCCACAATATGCTGCTAAAATAAAAGATTCAATCAGAGCCAGAATTGTAAACTATCCAGTTCAGCGAAGTCTTCGTCAAATCAATGCTGAAATCATAAACAAGATGACTAGTGTTTCTGGAATGGTAGTTAGATCTTCAGAGATAAAACCACTGGCAAAAGAAATCACCTACAAGTGTGGAAACAATCATGAATTTCATATTACACTAGAAAAAGGAATGGCTGTTCCACCTCTATTCAAATGTGGAAGTGATCCAAAATGTACAAGCAGAGAGTTTACAATTCAGCCTGACAAAAGTAGATTTATCGATTTTCAAATTGCTAGGCTACAAGAGCTACCTGAGGATTTACCTCCTGGTCAATTGCCTCACTATGTTGATGTCACAATCAAACAAGATCTAGTAGATAACGCAAGACCAGGAGATAGAATCATTCTTACAGGAATTGTAAGAATAGAGCAGGAATATTTTACAGGTGTTAGAGCAAACAGTGGCCTTTACAGATTAAGAATTGATAGCAATAATGTAGAATTTCTTACGGGACGTGGTACAAAAACTTCACGAAAAATAGAAAGAGAAGTAATCTCATCTGAAGAAGAAAAAATCATCAAGGCATTGGCAAATAATCCTGATATCTATGAAAGACTAGTTGGTTCATTTGCACCTCATATTCAAGGACATAACTTGATTAAGGAATCAATTTTATTATTAATTGCAGGTTCTACACAACGTATACTTCAAGATGGAACCAAGATTAGGGGAGACATTAACATATTTTTGGTAGGTGATCCAGGTACTGCGAAAAGTGAGATGCTAAAGTTCTGTGCAAGAATTGCACCAAGAGGACTTTATACATCAGGTAGAGGATCAACTGCAGCTGGACTTACTGCCGCTGTAGTCAAAGACAAATCTGGAATTATGATGCTTGAAGCTGGAGCCGTAGTACTTGGAGACCAAGGCCTAGTATGTATTGATGAATTTGATAAAATGAAACCAGAGGACCGAAGTGCATTACACGAAGTTATGGAGCAACAATCAGCAAGTATTGCAAAAGGGGGAATTGTTGCTACACTTAATGCACGAACCTCTATTCTTGCAGCTGCTAACCCAATGTATGGAAAATATGATCCATTCAAAAATATTACAGAAAATGTAAATCTACCAATTCCACTATTGACAAGATTTGATTTAATTTTTGTGGTAAGAGATATTCCCTCAAAGGAAAAAGATACTAGAATTGCACAGCATATCATTAATTTGCATACTCCAACTGGAAACGATACACGTTCTCTAATTGATTCAGATACTCTAACAAAATACTTGGCGTATTCAAAGAAAATCAATCCAGTACTCAGCAAAGAAGCTGAAGAAAAGATTCTCAAATACTATATGAAAATGAGAAATGTAGATTCTGAAGATATGATTACAGTTACCCCAAGACAATTAGAAGGACTAATCAGACTTGCAACTGCTAGAGCACGTATTTTGCTAAAGGACAAAGTAGAAGCAGAAGATGCAGAACGAGCAATTTTCTTGATTGAAAGTATGCTTCAAGATGCAGGAGTTGACGTTAATACTGGAAAAGTAGATCTTGGAGTACTTCAAGGTAGGGCTCACAGTGAGGTTTCAAAAATGCAACTCTTTATGGATATTCTTAGATCCCTTGAAGGCGAACCCAAGACTTCAGTTGAAGAGAAATTATTCCTAAAGGAGCTAGAAAAATCCACCAAGTTCACTGCAGATGAAGCTCGGAGTTACATTAGAAGGATGCTTCGCGAAGCATCTATTTATGAATCCAAACCCGGTCATTATAACCGAGTATGAAAGTAACCGAATTAAAATTACCAAAATCAGCAATTAGTTTTTTAAAAAAACAAGGATACTCAGAACTTTATCCACCACAAGAAGAAAGCATTAAAGCTGGACTATTGGATGGAAAAAATATTCTTGTCTCAGCTCCAACAGCTAGTGGAAAAACGCTAATTGCGATTCTTGCTATGATAAATTTTCTTTCAAAGAACAAAGGCAAAGTAGTTTATTTGTGCCCTCTCCGAGCTTTGGCAGCAGAAAAATTTTCAGAATTTAAAAAATTAGAGAAAATAGATTTTGGAAGAAAGATCAAGGTTCAAATTTCTACTGGAGATTTTGAATCAAAGGATAAAAATCTAGGAGAAAGTGACATACTAATTCTAACAAATGAAAAGATGGATTCTATTATCCGTCATGGTTCTGAATGGGTAGATGATGTGGGACTCGTAATAGCAGATGAAATTCATCTGATTGGAAATGATGACAGAGGTCCAGCACTTGAAATCACACTAACAAAACTCAAACTACTTGAGACTCGTCCTCAAATTCTAGCTCTTAGTGCAACAATAACAAATGCTGATGAACTTGCACAATGGCTTGATAGTGAGCTTGTCGAAAGTAAATGGCGACCTGTTCCACTTTACGAGGGAGTTTATGATGAAGGATCTGTTGTCATGAATGATGGCCGAGAATTTGAAGTTGAAGCAAGCATTAGAGGAAAACCTGTTGATTTGGGAGTAGAATCGGTAAAAAATGGAGGTCAATCACTACTTTTTGCTGAAACTAGATCACGTTCATCATCACTTGCTACAAAAGCAGCCGATGCAATTTCTAAATCATTAGCAAAATCTGATATTGTAGAGCTTGAAAAGATTTCAAAAAAACTTTTAGAAAATAATGAACACACTGAGCTGCTAAAGACTCTTGCAGCACTAATTAAGAAGGGAGTTGCATTTCATCATGCAGGTCTTAATCCAACTTGTAGGGAAACCGTAGAATCTGAATTTAGAAATGGAAAAATAAAATTGCTTGCTGCAACTCCTACCCTTGCTTCAGGGGTTAATCTACCTGCAAGACGAGTTGTTATTTCAAGTATTAATCGATATAATTCAAAATATGGTGGCAACAAACCAATTAGTGTTTTAGAATACAAACAACTCTGTGGCAGAGCAGGAAGACCGCAGTATGATAAATTTGGTGAAGCCATTATAGTTGGAAACTCTAACAGTGCAGAATTAATTGACTATTATGTTAACGGAGAACCTGAACCAATAGAGTCAAAGATAACTGATGACAAGTCACTGAGAACTCATGTTTTAAGTCTTATTGCAACTAATCCTGGAATTAAAAAAGACGAAATTATTGAATTCTTTTTGCAAACCTTGGGCGGTACGCAAATACGAAAACCCACAATGAAATTTGGAATTGATATTGCACTACGATTTCTCACTGAAGAAGAGCTAATAATAAAAAAAGGAGAACGATTTGTTGCAACAGAATTTGGGAAAAAAGTTTCAAAACTATACATTGATCCACTTACTGCAACTTTCTTTCGAGATGCAATTGAGACTGTTTCAAAAGAAAGAAAACACACATTGGGTTTTCTACACTTGATTACAACAAGTGAGGAATTTTTTCCCAAGTTTTCTCTTAGAAACAAAGATTATGAAAAAGTCAGCATCATGCTTGAAAACAATGCATCAGAGCTAATCAAGCCAATTTCAGAGTATGATTGCTCTAGGAGCTTGCTTGCCTTGCAAGATTGGATTACAGAATCATCTGAAATATCACTTTCGGATAATCTGAATACTCAATCAGGAGATATGCACAGAATGGTTGAAACCGCAGACTGGCTTGTATACTGCCTGCGAGAGCTGGCCAAACAAGGTGAACGGGCAGATCTTATAGAAGAATTGGATGTTTTACGAAAAAGAATAATCTATGGTATTCGAGAAGAACTAACCGAACTTGTAAAAATCAAGGGAATAGGTAGGATTCGTGCACGCAAATTGTATAAAAATGGAATTAAAAATCTTGAGGATCTTTCTAAGATTCCAGTAAACAAATTGGCAGAGATTGATAAAATTGGTTCAACACTTGCAGATAACATCAAGTCCCAATTACGAAATGGTAGATAATTGCCAGAAAGAATTATAGCTGCAGTAATTGTTTCCTTTATAGCATTTTTTACTGTTTATTTCCTCTCTCCATTTTTAATTAAAGCTCTTGAGAAACGAAATCTGACTGTCAAGGATTATCATAGAGAAGGAGGAGCTATGGTTGCTCGTCCTGGAGGACCTTCGATTATTGCAGGAATATTGATATCTGAATTAGTTCTGTATGTTTTCTTTCCGATAGTTGAGATAATTGCTATAATCATAACTACTAGTTTGGCCTTTTTAGTTGGATTTGTTGATGATAGGAGAGTAATGGGTGGATGGTTTAAACCAGTTGCACTTGCTGCCTCTGCAATACCTATTCTTTTGCTAGGTGCATATGATTATCATTTGGCATTTCCACTTTTTGGTGTAGTAAGCATCCCATTGTTATATTTTGGATTAGTAATTGTTATGATTACAGTTACTGGAAACACTGTCAATTCAATTGACGTTCTTAATGGTGTTGCAAGTGGTTTTATGACAATTGCGAGTTTTGCATTAACAATCTCACTTTTCATTATACAAAACTATGAAATAGCTTTAGCAAGTTTACCATTAGGATTTGTTTGTTTGGCATTTTACAAATATCATAAATTTCCAAGTAAAATTTTTCCAGGAGATTCTGGAGCTTTGGTTATTGGAGCAATGTATGGAACAATTGCAATAGTGGGTGGTGTAGAAATTATTGCTGCAGTTGCACTTTTACCAGCAATATTCAATTCATTTTTGTTTTTGTCAAGTATGAAACGAATTGTTGAACACAGAGAAATTAAATCTAAACCAGTAGTGTTAACTGAAGATTTTAAGTTAAAGGCTACCCCTCACAAAGACTCACCAGTTACTCTAGTCAGGTTAATTGTTGCTAGGGAGCCTTTGACTGAAAAACAAATAGGTTTTGTAATATTTCGACTAGGAATTTTTTCGGGGATTCTTGCAATAATTACTGCCTTTATGATGGGTGTTGTTCTTTGAAAAACTCAATTTACATTTTTATCTTTTTAATGTGGATCTTAATCATGATTGGGGGAGGCCTTGCAGTAGTAATTCTTGGCCCTTTTCAAATTTCTGGTTTTGGGGAATTGGATTCAATTTTAACATCAGGTAGTAAAGCAATAATTGCTATAGGCATGGTAATTATTTGGATTTTTCTTCTATCAAAAATTAAAAACTGGGTTTTCCAAAAGGAATTAAATCCCTAACTGTTTTTCCAATTTTTTTGTTTTTTATTGTATTCTTCTCTAGAATATTTTTCCTTAGCAGGTATTCCTACAACTACAGTATTTTCTGGTACATCTTTTGTTACCACGGCTCCCATAGCAACTACACTATTCTTGCCAATTGTGACTCCAGCTTTTATTACAGCACGCGACCCAATAATGGCATTATCCTCTATAGTAACTCCTACCATTTTATTACTTGGAGGATAAGGATCATTTGTTAGTACAGCAGCTGGTCCTATGAATACATTATTTCCAATTCTTGATAGGGGCGGAATGTATACTGATCCTTCAATCAAAGTATTCTCACCAATCTTAACGTTGTAATCTATGTGAACCAAAGAACCAATTTTCACATTATTTCCAATTTCTGTATCGTCGCCAACATAAGTATAATGCCAAATCTTCACATTATTTCCAATCTTTGCTTTATCAGATACAAAATTAGTAACCATAAGACATCACAGATGCCATGGAGATGCTTGTTTAATTATTTTTTCAGGTAGTTTTTCTTGATTAACCTTTAGAAATTCAAGATCTTGTTTTTTGTCACGTAATTCATCTGGTAACATTATTGGAATTTCTTCTATAATTGGAAAAAATCGAGAACAATCTGTACAATAAAGAGCTCCTTCTACAATCAATTCGTTTTGTGTTTTTGATTCATAAATTTCAAGAGGAAAATGTTTGTCAATTGGACATGCAAGAATATCTAACATATTTTTGTTCATTTTAGATCTAAATAGATTGGAGTCCCCTTTTGGCTAGATAAAAGTGATGCTTCAGCGATTTTTGTAACATTGACTGCTTCACTAGATTTTACTGTTAATTCATTTTTACCTTCAATCGCACCCAAAAAATTTTTAATTTCTAAAAGTAATGGTTCTTGCATTTCTTTCCTTGGTATTTCTGTTTCATTTTTTGTTTGGATTTTTACCTCTTGTGTGATAAAATCTGAAGATACTATTCCTTCAGTACATACCGCATTGAAGGTTCTAATTCTAGAAGGCGTTATCCAGTTTGATGAAATTATAGCTACTTTGTTATCTTTAAATCCCAACATTATTGTTGCAAAATCCTCATGTTCATGTTGTATTTTTCCTGATCTAGCAAAAACAACTTGTGGAGTATCATCAAACAACCACATAGCTGTATCAATGTCATGAACCGAAGTATCATAGATTATTCCAACATCTTTGATATGCATGGGCATTCGATTTTCTCGGTGAAATTCAAGCATGACTAGTTCACCATATTTTTTTGATTTAACATAATCTTTTACTAGAGTTACTGCTGGATTGAATCTTTCAATATACCCACAAGTCAAAACAACATTATTCTTTTTGGCTAATTGAACTAAATCTTCTCCTTCTTCGGAGAGATAAGTCATTGGTTTTTCAATGAAAACACTTTTTCTTTTTTGAATAAGTTTTGTTGCGATTTCAGAATGAGTTGAAGTAGGAGTACACACAAAAGCTCCATCAAAATTTTCTGAATCTAATAATGAATCAACAGAGTCATAATGATTTACTGAATATTTTTCACCAAATTCTTTGCTCTTTTCTTTATTTGTGTCGCAAACTGCAGTAAGAACTTCAAGCTGTGCTAGTATTCTAGTATGATTTTTACCCCATCCACCAGTTCCAATTTGTACTATCTTCATACTAATACACTGCAGTTAACCATGATGAATATCTTTCATTTCTGTTCATTACTACATCAGTATAATCTGACATCAATTCCTTTGTTATCTTACCTACTTTACCATTTCCTATTTTTAGATCATCGACTTTAATTATTGGTGTTAATTCTGCTGCAGTTCCGCTAAGAAATATTTCATCTGCAATGTATAACTCACTTCTTGTAATTTCTCTTTCACCTACTTTGTAATCTCTGTCTTCAGCCAACTTGAATACTGAATCTCGAGTAATTCCTTTCAAGGCAGATGAACTAGTTGGAGGAGTTATAATTTCGTTATTTATAATTAGGAAGATATTTTCTCCAGGAGCTTCACTTAGATATCCAAATTTATCCAATAGAATAGCTTCATCATATCCATTTCGTTTTGATTCTTGTGTAGCCAAAATAGAATTGAGATAGTTTCCTCCCATTTTTGCTTGAGGAGGAATTGATGATACGCTAAATTTTCTCCAAGAAGAAACTCCAGCTGTTATTCCTTTTTTGTTAAACAAATCTCCAAAAGGAAACATAAAGACTGCTACTTGTGTGGGCGCCTTCTCAGTAACATGCAAGTTTATCCCATATTGTCCAACAAAGTAAAAGGGACGAATATAGCAAGATTTTTTCATTTTATTTTTTTTGCATAAATTTACAATTGCATTCTTGATCTCTTTATCAGAAAAATTTAGAGATATTGAATAGTATTTACCAGAATTTCTGAATCTGGTTAGATGTTCATCTAATCTAAAAATGTGGAGATTTTTAGAATTCCAGTATGCTCGAATTCCTTCGAAAATTGAGGTTCCATAATGGATAGCGTGTGTTGTGATAGGAACATTGGCTTTTTCTATTGGAACGTATTTTCCATCAAACCAAACAAATTTTGAAAAAATAGATTTCACAAAAAAGATGAGAATGTATCTGTAATTAACCTATTTGAACCAATATCCTTGTTTTGGAAATTTCATTCCCAAAACTTTTTTAGTTTTATCTTCAACTGTAGCAAATTTTTCTATAATCTCCCAATTTTGCTTGATAATTTTAGCAATTTTTTCAGGTACGTCATTCATCCAAGTTGTGTTTTTACCTTGCACTGCTTGGTATAATTTGTTTTTCACTTGGGAAGATGAAATTAACTTTCGCCTACCGATTTTTGGATGAAGTCTATACATCTTCAACATATATCCTTCAGCCTTATCACCAGTATATGTAAAGTAATTATCTTCAATTCCATTCAGTATTTGTTTTCTTAATTGCCAAGAGATTGGTGAAAGCAATGGTGGCAAATACCTGCAGAAAGGTGCATGAAAAGTATAATTTGATGAAACAGTTATGGTATCCCCAAATTCTGCTTCTAACATTTGCTTTCGAATCTCATATCTAAATGGGAATATACGACTATTCACTTCCTTTCTATTTTGAAGAAAAACTACAGGCATAACTGTCACTTTTCCTTCTTTTTTTAATTCTTCAATGATTTCTACATGAGCATTGGTGACCGGATTTAGATGTGCAAGATAGATAGCAACCGTCAATTGGGCTATGTAATTTTGTCATCCTATTTCAATTAACTCTTCTTTACTTTGAATGGGGACGATGGGACTTGAACCCATGACATCCAGCGCCCGAGGCTGGCAGTCCACCAAGCTAACCTACGTCCCCGTTCCATGACAGTTTTGTATGGTATTATTTTTTTAGAAAAAATTTGTAAATGGACCGGGAGGGATTTGAACCCTCGATCTCACCCATGCCAAGGGCGTATCCTACCAGTCTAGACGACCGGCCCAAATTATCAGATAAAAATCTGACCGCATTAGATTTTTTGGTTAGGTTATTAACGTTTAGCTGAAGTTTCAATTACTGTCCGATTTTTTAACAGAAGATATTTAACTATTGTAGATGACACTTATCGAGTGGTCGTTGATAACAAAGCAACTATTACTTATGTTCAATTACTAAAAGAAGATCTTGGAATATTTAGAATCGTTCCAAATGATGGACAAGTTCCTGATTTTCAAGCGGGACAATTTATCACAATTGGATTGCCAAACCCAACAGAAAATAATAAAATCGTACGACGTGCATATTCTATTTCATCTCATCCAGAAAACAGAAAGTATATCGAATTGGTAATTAGATGGGTTCGAAAACCTATTCCAGGTCGTTTAACAACACAACTCTTCAATGCAAAAGCTGGTGATGAAGTTAGTTGGATTAAACCTACTGGTGCGGCTCTTTCTATAAATGAAAAACTACCTGATGGAAGTAAAGATGAACGAAGAATAGTTTGTGTCGGTGGTGGTACAGGACTGGCGCCATTTGTTAGCTTTGCTCAACATTTACATGATGTGAATGATAAAAGAGAAATTATCGTTTTACATGGTGCAAGTTATGTAGATGAACTCAGTTACAGAGAAGTTCTTACTGAATTAGAAAATGAAAGTCTTGATAAAGGAAAAGATAAATGGAATTTTAAATACAGAGCAGCTATTAGTCGTCCACAAGAATGGTTTAACAGATCTTGGGGAGGTCAAACCGGAAGAGTGGAAAAATTTTTGAGGCCTACAGATGGAGATAAGTCCCCATTAGAGGAACTTGTAGGAGATAAAATTACAAAGGATAATACTATTTTTTACGTTTGTGGATGGCAAGGCACAATTGATGGATGTATGGACTTTTTGAAACCAAAGGGTTTTGTCACACAGCAGGAAAAACGTGAAGACGGGAGCTTTGAATTAAAGTTCGAATCATACGGCTAGATATCAATTCAAAGAAATAAAATCATTCTAAAAACTAATCTAAAAAAAATTTTTTTAAACCACGATTTCAGCGTCTAGACGTTTTAACATTGCCTCAATAATTGGCACTTCTTTACTAATCATTTCTTCTGCAGCAGGAACTTTTTTCTCTCTAGATATTCGATTTTCTTCAACCAACTCACCAATTTGATCTCTAAACATTAATTTCATTCCAGGAAATGTAGCAACTTTCTCATCCACTGCTCTAGGCTCTGATACATCCACTAGTAGTGTACCTTTCGTTTTCTTTTCCATAACTCTTCTAATTTGATCATAATTGATTAAGAAATAATCAGCAGTGGTTGCAACAAAGATTATATCAAATTTATCAAAACCTGACAAACTATCTTCAAATTTTATTGGTTTTCCACCCAATAATTTAGAAAAACTAGTGGCTCTTTCAATGGTCCTACTAGTTACATCAAATGAATAATTCTTTATGTTAAGAGATTTTGCAACCATAGCTCCTGTCTCTCCAGTTCCAATAAGAAGAACATGCTTTCCAGCTAATCCTGTTTTCTCTTCTGCAGTTTTTACTGCCATGTCTCCAATTGAAATTATTTCTTCACTTATTGCTGTTGAATCTCTAATTTTCATTGTAATTCGTATACTGGCATCAAATAATTTATTCAAGATTTTCCCAAATACTCCAGCCTGTTCAGCAGTTGAAATTGATTCTTTTATTTCATCAAGTATTTCTTTTCTTCCAACAATGATTGAATCTAAACCTGTTGCTAGTCTTAAAACATGCAGATAAACATCAGTATTCCTATACACCTCAATAGTTTGGTCAAAGTGTTCTACATCATGATCTTCTAGTTCGGTTAATGATTCCCAAGTATGTTTTATTTGAGCTATCGTGAGGGTTTTTCCTTCAGTTCTCCTTGCATCAGGAATTTCTCCTGTTTCCAGATTAACCACTAAAAATACTTCAACTCTGAAAGCATTTTGAATGATTAAACATTCTGAAACATCAGAAATTTTCTTAAATGATTCATATGCAACAGTGAGATCCTTAAATGAAAATTTATCCAATTTATAAATTGGAACATTCTTGAAAGTTACTCTTGCATTGATGATTTGAAAATTATTTTTACTCATTTCTTATCTCCTCTATACTCGAAGTTTGGCCCTACCACCTTTTGCTGTACGGAAAACATTCATGCCATCATAAAAGTTCTCAAATAGATAATCAAGAGTTTTTAGATCTTCTTCTGCTTGTTTAATTTCCTGAGGGCTTGTATTTGGATCACCTTGCAAACGTGTCAGTCTTTGTTCTATTTCGTCTCTTTGAGTTTTAATTTGAATTTCATAGTTAGAAATTCCTCCAAACTCAGGACTGAGTATATGTTCTGGTTTGTAAGGTGGTGTTTGATCAAAAGGAATCTCAACCTTTCTTGAAATTTCTGCTTCTTCATCTTGTGAAAGGACAGGTATTGATGGTGCTCGGTCGTTCTTATCTAGCCAAAATTCTGGTTCTCCTAATTCTCGTCGAAATATCACTTCATGTCCGCGTTTATTGGTAAATAATTGAGATGCTTCTGGGGTTACAGCTTCAGCTTCTGCAGCTTTGTATTCTTTCTCAGATGCTTCTTCTACTGCAGTTCTTAGTGCAGCTAATTTTGCTATTGTTTCAGCTTCTGCAGCTTTAGTTGATTTCAATGAGGTTTTAGAAGATGAAGACTTGGTTGATTTTTCTTTTGTTTTTGTTAACTTTGGTTTGCTTTTTGCACCTTTTGGTTTTCCTCGTTTCTTTTTGGGTTTTTCCTTAGTATCTTCCTTAACCAATATCATTACCTAAATCATGTTAAATTTTAAGGTTTTAAGATATGATTTATGCTTAAATTGAGATCGTGAAAACTTTTTGTAAGATGAGAAAAAAATATCTTGTATGGTTAATGATAACAAAGGAATCATTAGTTATACCCAATATCTTAGAGAAGATCTTGGCATCTTCCGAATAACTCCTTCGGATGGAGTTATGCCAGATTATCAGACAGGTCAGTTCCTAACTCTAGGTTTACCAATAGCAGCTGAAAATCATAAGCTTGTTCGCAGAGCTTATTCACTTGCTTCACATCCTGAAAATAAAAAGTATTTTGAATTTGTAATAAGGTGGGTTCGAAAACCTTTACCAGGTCGTGTTACTACTGAGATATTTTATTCAAGCGAAGGAGATGAAATATTTTGGGGAAATCCAACAGGAAATGCTTTACTAATTAATGATAAATTGCCTGATGGACGAAAAGATGAACGCAGAATTGTATGTGTTGGAGGTGGTACGGGAATCGCTCCCTTTGTTAGTTTTGCTAATCACCTCCATGATACCGGAGATAAAAGAGAGATCATTGTTCTTCATGGTGCAAGTTATGTAGATGAGCTAAGTTACAAAGAACTTTTCACTAAACTAGAAAATGAAAGTCTTGATAGAGGAAAAGATAAATGGAATTTTACATATAGAGCTTCAATAAGTAGACCAAAAGAATGGTTTAACAGATCTTGGTCAGGTCATAAAGGTAGAGTAGAATCGTTCATAAAAACAGGAGCTAATGGATTATCCCCAATAGAAGAAATTATTGGTGAAAAATTTACCAAAGAAAATACAACGCTCTATATTTGTGGATATCAAGGAACCATTGATGGATCTCTTGAATACGTTAAGGAAAAAGACTTTGTCACAATGCACAATAAACGTGAGGATGGTAGCTTTGAAGTTAAATTCGAATCATATGGTTAGACATTAAGAATTTTCTTTTGCTAATACTAATAATTTATCTAGTTCTGAATCATTTTCCTTTTTCAAATCATTAATTTCTTCTAAAGGTAATTTTTCACCAATATCGATTGCAGCTTTCAAAGCACTTTTTTTTACTTCTAAACTTGAATCAGAAAAACATCTGTGAATCGCTTCACTAGCTTGAGGTGCTTTAAGATATCCCAACGCTCCCAAAGCACAAGCCCTCACTAATGAGCTTTCATCTTTTGTTAGGGTAATAATTGATTGAACTCCCTCAGAATTTTGTCTGTTGGCAAGTACCAACGCAGAAAATCCTCTAATGTTTTTACTTTCTGAGTTCAGACCTTCTATCAAAAATTTGGTAATATTGTTTTCATTTAATACTAAAGAGCTAAACGCTTCTCCCCTCACTTCTATCTGGGGATCATCTAACTTTGAAATAATTAATTGAATAATTTCTGGATCTTTAGAATTTGATAGTGATTCAAGAATTTTGATTTTTTCTTCCTTTAAACCAGCTTCTAAGGCATTAACTGTATTTTTAAAATCTGTCATGTGAATCTTCTATCAAAGAATATTGTATATAGAAAAATCTCAAGAACTTCATAATTTTTATCATAAAGTCATTCTTAGATTTAAATTATCCCAAATATCTGAAAATGTATGACGTCAGAAACAACACAATCTAATGAAACTACGGAACCTACTGAAACAACAAAACCTACTGAAACAACAAAACCTACTGAAACAACAAAACCTACTGAAACAACAAAACCTACTGAAACAACAAAACCTACTG
>SDBU01005494.1_pt1 | contig 15143 bp, 15 predicted proteins | sample 2277071 | NCBI WGS metagenome assembly SDBU01 (sample SAMN10397929, study PRJNA504765) | marine sediment metagenome | isolation source: marine sediment core GS08_GC12, 126 cmbsf | place: Arctic Ocean: Gakkel Ridge, Loki's castle | collected 2008
GCTGGCCACCACTTCACCGGGAACTTCCCGCCGGTCAAACAGCTGCACCCAGATTTCCTCGGCGTCCTCAACCACGTGGTTGTTGGTTACTATATATCCTTCGTCGGCGTCGATGATCACACCGGACCCCAGGACCATGCCGCGCGACTCCCGCTCGGGGAACCGGTTGCCCCGGAAATCGCGGAAGGCATGCGGTGCCCGCTGTCGGTAAACCCGCTCCGATTTGATCGAGACCACCGGCGGATTGGCGCTGGCGGCCGCCTTGATGAAAGCCTCGTTGATCTGCTTGATGGAGATCTGGCCGGCGGGCGCGGCCGCCTGGAGGGCGTTCCCTACCGCCGCCGATAAAATGAGCGCGCTAAATAGCATTCTGGTCAGCTTCATGTTTAGTCTATTCCTTAATTTTTTCGATGATCAATCATAGCAATCGCCCAGTCCGGGGCTCCCCGTGGGGCCTCGGCGGAGCCGGTACGGCGAGTCTCCGCCCAGGGTTGGGGCTGTGTTTGCTCGATCACAACTTTTAATGCAGCTGGGGAGCAAAAGTTTCCGGCCGAGTGGAGAACAGCCGGCGCCGGTCCGGATGGGCTTTGCTATCCGATGGCCACCCGGCGGACGGCCCCCAAACGGGCCTTGATCGCCAGGATCTGCCGTAGCAGCCGCCGCTTGTAGCGATGGAATTCGTACTCGAAAGTGACCTTGGTATGGACGGGATCATCCTGCAGGGTTAGCAGTAACGCATCGAACCGCTCCGAGAGCCGGCTCAACTCCTGGATCAGGGGACTGGTTTGGCCGTTGATCTGACGCAGCTCCAGGTAAGCGTTATCCACCGCCCGTAGTAGATCCACAGTCTCCGGTGAAGATAGGGCACTGGCGAAGGCCGGCACCACCTCGGTCCCGGTTTCGTGCTTGACAACTTCCCACTGCCGGGCCAGGTGAATGATCATTTCCTCGTGCCTATCCAGCACCGCCAGCAGGTACGGCAGCAGCTCCCCGAAGGCTGGGTCATCGACGGCCGATGTGGCGCTCGGGGTTTGCCAGCCCAGGTCCGCCTCCCGCGGTGGGTGCTCCAGGTCAATCCGCTGCAATAATTCCGAGGAATCGGCGTATACCGCGTGCAGCACCCGCAACTGGCCCAGTACCCGCCGAGCCCCCTGCACTTTACCCCGGCGCCATTGCTCCGCTACGACTTGCTCTAAGCGTTTGATCTGCCTGATGGACAGGATGTGCTGACGGGCGATGCTGATGCCCGTGTCATACGGCCGGGCGCGGACAAAGCGCCCCAATTCCCGGCGGGCTTCGTTCAGCTTCCCGATCCGGTAAAGCTCCAGAGCGTGTTGCAGGTCTGGCGCCGGCGGCTGGCACGCGGCCAGTAGTAACAAACCACTCCAGAACCAGCTTCGTCCGGCTCGCAACCTCACTGCCCCTCCTCGGGGGGCGATTGTTCGGGGACTACCTTCTTGGTCAGCGGAAAAGAGAGCCGGAAGGTGAGCCCCGTCAGGCGGGAATACTCCGAGGGCATGCCGTTGTCACCCACATGCGGATAATTCGCGTACTTGGGATCGGAGGTATGGTCGAACGTCGTCGGGTTAAACAGCGACAGCAACGGCATGGAGCTGAAGTCGTGAAAATACCCCAGTTCCCATTGATAGCGGTGGAGTCGCGGGAGCTTCTCCGCATCAGGGCCCCGCACCGCCGAACCGCCACCGATCAGGATACCGAAACGGTTGCTGCGCCAGCCGTTCATACCGCTTCGAATCACCATGCCCCGCAGCCCGTAGTAACGCAACCGCCGTATGGCAATGCCCTTCTTCTTCTTGATTTTCGTCTTATGTTTCACACGGTAGTAGGTATAGTCGATATTGCTGTTGGCGTTAAAGCTGTATGACACGTTGAGCACGTCCGAGCGGTGGGGCTTGGAAGCCAGCAGCCAGCTGGCGTCGATCCCGGTACCGTATGCCGGCAGTCCCAGCCGCAACCCCACATCGAACTTATCGGTCAGGCCCCACCGGTAGAACACCAATGGCGCCACGTTTTCGGCGCTGATGGTGTAGCCCATAAAACTCTCACCCTGTTTCAGCGGTAGCGGGCTGATGGTGGGATGGGTGGCGCAGGCCGAAAACACCAGCACCGGAATAACAATATATCCAGGGCGGAACATCCAAGAGAGATTAGGCAAGGTGACGTTAAAAGTCAAGCAAGGTAGCCACCGCAGGGCCCCAAATTAAAGGGATTGGCTGGTAACCTTGCTCCGGCCGGTCAGGGCGCCTGGCAGCTCGGACACCAATGGGTGCCGCGCTGGGCCACCCGAGTTTTGATGAGGGTGGTTCCACACACCGCACAGGGCTGGTCCTCCCGGCCGAATACCTGTAGCTGGTCCCGAAAGCGGCCGCTCTCATTCCGCCCGAAGCGAAAGTTGCTGAAAGTGGTCCCCTGGCGCTCGATTGCCCGGCGCAGCAGCCGCCGGATAGCCCGGTGCAAAACCTTGACTTTCTCACCCGCTATGTTCCCGGCCTCAGCTTCGGGGTGGATCCCGGCGGCGAATAGCGCCTCGTCGATGTAGATATTGCCCAGCCCGGCGATAAAGCTCTGATCCAGGAGCAACGGTTTGATCTGTCGCCGGCGATTGGCCAGCATGTCCGCCAGCAGGGACGCCGTGAATTTGGCTGCCAACGGCTCGGGACCCAACCGGGCCTCCAGGGGAGCCAAGTTCGCCAGGTAGCCTATCCGCCCGAATTTGCGCTGATCCCGAAATAGCAGCCGGACCCCGCCCGATAGATCGAACCAGGCCCGAATTTGCTGGGCCGGCATTTCCTCCTTTTGCTTGATCACGAACAGCTGGCCGGTCATGCGCAGGTGCAGGTGCACATGGCCACGGTCCAGGTCCAGCAGGATGTACTTACCCCGCCGGCGCACGTCCCGGATGGCCCGCCCCACCACCTGCCGGGCGAAAGCTGCCGGTGCCAGTGGTGCGGTTACCTGGGGCCAGGCGGCCTTAAAGCCGGTGATCTCACGACCCGTCAGCTCCGGACGCAGATTGCGGACCACGGTTTCCACTTCGGGGAGTTCCGGCATGGCCGGAAATTAGAACTTAATCGATGGGGGCGTTAATGCGAGCTAATACACAATGGAGAAAGTTTAGAGCGCTGGCTGAAAAAGCCTATCCCGATCCAGACAAGATGCTTGAAATCGAATTGGGCTATCGCGATGAAGAGGATGAAGATTAGCGCCAATTCTTCTTCGTCTCAAGATGAGTTTCTCTAATGGCTATGACATAAAACATACTGGCCGCTTGGTTCGGGTAAAAGAATAGTCGCGAGGTTCTTGAAAGATCACACTCCCATAACTCTCCCTCTGTAGGAAGAGTAGAATATAGCTTTTTAAAATGGCCCCCTTCAGGAACTGGTCTGCCTGGGAAGCGTAGCCTGTTGAGGTCCGTGTTCGACCTAACTTGGGTTAATACCTGTTTAAATAGGTCTAAGGCCTTCTTAGCCCTGGGGTTCTTAAGTTCATAGATTCCACACATGTTGTGATTGTAAAGTTTGAACGAAATCAGGTAAGGGTCTCTTTCTGCCTCATCCGGCGCAAGGGGCAGATGGCTGATTAGTTCAAGGCCCAGATCAGCCATATCTTTGGCTGAAGCTAGTCCTTCAAAAACTTCATCACTCGGAGGGCTTTGTGGCGCTTGCGAGCTTTTCGGCATAATAAGATCGCATAGTCTCTAAGGGAATCTCATTGCTCGTATTTTCATGAATCTCTAGCCCATTTCTCGCTTCAATCCAAGGTTCCTCGTTGTGCGTGAGCATCTCTAAGTAGTTCGAGTCATACTTTCCATATACCCGCCAGATTCTATCAAGCGTCTCCTGGTTGCTGCCGAAGTCAAAATTTTCTTTTGGGATTAAAGTAAGAACGATGGGGTTGAATCCAAATTCCTTGAACTGCCCATAAAGGCTACGCACTGCGGGACCATGTACCCATGCCTCGATAGGATCATCGAATAACTTATCTCCAGAAAAGACTGATACCCACGCTTGTGCGTAATATACAAGCTTCTGAAGTTTCTTATTAGAGACAGCCCTCCCATCTTCTTGCCCTTTTCGCAAGAAGTAGTAGGCAACGTCTAGCGCCCTTGGGGTTCCGCCCATGATTATTCCCTTTCGTTCGCGCAGTAATCGTATTAGGCGTACGATTACAATATAGCCACCGACCCTTATCGGATTGCAAGTAATATTCTTTAGTTTTATTTTATCCCAAAACCTGATGAGCGCATTCATGCCCACTACCTTTAACTGGGATATCGCCTACTTTTAACAGCGATTTTCAAGCTGCCTGGCTCCTACCGGCAGGCCTAGATTCATTCCCTATGCCGCGACCGAAATCAATTCATTCAGCCTTGAGCCCATGAAGCCCCCTCGCAGCCAACTGGCCATCGCAATAGTCCTGAGTGGTAGCCTGATGGCGGCTTCAGCGGCCATCTGGATCAGGTTCATCCCGGAAGTCTCCCCCCTGGTGATCGGTTTCATCCGTACCACCGGCGCCGCGCTCCTGATCTTCCCCTGGTTCCGGCGGGAATGGCAACGGCAGGCCCCCTCCTGGCGCGACCTGCGCCTGTCGGTCTTGTGTGGGGTGGCCCTGGCGTTCCACTTCGGTACCTGGATCGCTTCGGTGAACCGCACCACCGTGGCGCTGGCAGGCCTGCTGGTGGCTACCCACCCCATGTTCGTGATCTTGATTTCGTTTGGGCTGCTGCGCATAAAGGTCGCTCCCAACCGGATCGCCGGCGCCCTGTTGGCCTTCGGCGGCATTGTTTTCATTCAATGGCCATTTTTGGCTGCCGGGGCCGGTGGCGCCTGGGGAGGTCATGGCATGGGCAACCTGCTGGCCCTGGCCGGCGGTTTTTTCGCGGCTATCTACCTGCTGCTGGGGCAGGCTGCCCGAAACCGGTTGGGGACCATCATTCACGTTGAAATCACCTATGCCACAGCCGGAGCAGTGCTGTTGCTGGCGGTCCTGCTGGCCGGAGAGGCCCCTTTTCCCGTCACTGCCCGGCCCTGGGCTTTCCTGGCCCTGCTGATTATACTACCCACCGTAGGGGGACATACCATCTTCAATTGGGGCCTCAAGCATCTGGGAGCACCCCTGGTTTCCCTGATCGGTCTGGTGGAGCCGGTGTTTTCCGCCCTGTTGGCCCTGATAATCCTGCGTGAAGGCCTGCCCCTGAGCACTATCGGGGGCGGAATCATAATTTTGGCCGGCTTGGCGCTGGCTGTGTGGAGGCCGGCCGGACCCGTCGGTGACCCACCACGATCCTAGAATCCGCCGGCGGAATAACATAAAGCGGGAACGCCCCAAAATGGGGCGTTCGATTTCGGAGGGCTATGGGCAGCCGGGGACTGCCGGTCGATCAGGATGTAAATAAGAGCAGGGTGAGTCCCACACCGACGAAAAATACCAGGAATAAGGCTATTTTAGCGTGAACTTTCCGGCGGAACCAGACCTGTTGTTCATCAGCCCAATCCACCCGATCCCAGGGATGACCCATAAGATGAGGATGAAAAGGCAGCTTTGGATGGCGGGTGTTAATCATATACGTCGTTTCCATTTTCAAGTGATATTACAGCTGCCGCGCTGGGGGCGGTATGTCCCCCATCACACCTGCCGGGCGATGTGACTATGATCACTTACCGCTGAATCGGTTTGGATTTGTCGAGGGCAGCGGCGCTTGGCAGGCCGCGCGAGGGGGCCCGAAAGGACGTGTTCCGGGTCACACCCGGATATATCCCCGGGCTTTGGAAGCCTTGTAAACCCGGCTCAGTGCCAGGGCCAGCGCGGCCTGTCGCATAGTGCACTTGCAGTCGCAACGGTATTCTCGCACCTGGGCGAAACTTTCCTTCAGGATGTCGATCAGTTCCCTTTCCACCCGCTCGGCCTTCCAGGCGAACTGCTGAATGTTTTGGGCCCACTCGAAGTAGCTCACGGTAACGCCGCCGGCATTGGCGATGATATCAGGGAGAATCTCTATATTATTCATGGTAAGGATATCTTCCCCCTCCGGCGTCACCGGATGATTGGCCGCCTCCACCACTACCTGGGTCTTTACTTTGCCGGCATTCTCGCCGGTGATGACACTGCCCAACGCCGCCGGCACCAGGTAGTCGCACTCCTGGAAAAGTAACTCGTCATTACCCAGGGGATCGCTCTCCTTGAAGTCGGCCACCGAACCGGTGGCCTGCACATGCTTGAAGAGATGAGGAATATCAAGGCCCTTGTCATTCTTGATGCTGCCCTTAACGTCTCCCACTGCGATAACCTTGGCCTGTTTGTCATAAAAGTGCTTGGCGGCGAAGGAGCCCACATTGCCGAACCCCTGGACCACTACCCGGGCCCCCTTCAAGGTCCGGCCCTCAGATTGGGCCCATTCCTCCGAGATGATGACCACCCCCTTGCCGGTGGCGTCTTCCCGCCCAACCGAACCACCCAACTCCAGCGGCTTGCCGGTGACCACCGCCGGGGTGTGGCCTTCTTTGCGGCCATAGGCCGCCATGGCCCAGCCCATGACCTGGGCGTTGGTGCCCATATCCGGCGCCGGAACGTCACGGTTGGGACCGATGATCATCGATATGCGGGTAAAAAAGGTGTTGGTCAGGTCATAGAGCTCCTCGGTGCTGAGAGAGTAGGGATCAATGGTCACGCCCCCCTTGGCCCCGCCGAAGGGGATGTTCACCAGCGCCGTTTTCCAGGTCATCAGCGAGGCCAGCGCCCGCACCTCTTCCAGGTCCACCTGGGGGTGGTACCGGACCCCGCCCTTATACGGCCCCCGGGCGGCGTTATGCTGGACGCGGTAGCCGGTGTAGTGGTGCAGACGGCCATCTTGGTACAGCGGTATCTGTACCCGGATTTCCCGGTAGGGATTCTTCAACAGGGTCATTGCTTCCTCAGGTATACCAGCGATTTTGCTGGCCTCGTCCAGGTGGCGGTTGACCTCCTCGAAGGGTGAGGGCTTGGGCTGGGCAGTCTGGGCGGTCATAAGTTTCTCTCCGGTCTGGTTTTAATCATGGCGGGGTTGGAATTGACTCCCCAAAATACGCGGCTGGAAACGAAAATTCCAGCAAAATTATAGGCTTATGAATCGATTGCGCACCGCCGGGGGCCAAGCTCCCGGCCGGCTCACTGGTGCAGGCGGGCGGTCACCCCCAGGATGGCGTGCTTGAACTTCTCCACCTGGTTCTGGGTGTGGAACAGGTCGTCTACCGGGTGACCCACGTCAGTGGGATAGACTTCATCGTTTAAATCGAGCAGAAATGTCGATTCCAACTTCAGTTGGTAATCCCGCAGAATCTCCTTGCCGACCTGCTTTTCCCGTAGGTAATTGATGTAGAATTTGATAATTCCTTCGGTAGTCAGGTTGAACAATGGTAGTATGCCGTGGTCCGAACGGGCCTTGAAGGTCACCATTCCGGTTTCATCGCCCCGGCCCCAACTTACCACGTCCGCATCGGTGGTAATGAACTTGACCAGGTCTTCCAAAACATTCACCACGTGCGCCGGGCACTGAGCTTTGCTGAATCGGAGAAACGACGCCGGGTTCCACTTGGCCATATTGCTATACTGCTCCCTCGGAGGTACTTTTTCTAACTACAAGATCGGCAAAAAAGCCTGGAATTCCAGCCCGAAGTTACACAGCCTGGCCCTCCGGCGTCTATGCCATAATAGGTGCTCCGTCGAAGCCACTGAAGGGCCGGGGACGGGTTTGCCGCCCCCAGCGGGATCAGAAACGGTTAGCCGGCGTCGTTGCCCCTAACTAGAAAATAGACCGCCACGGTCAAGGTGAATACCTGGAATTCCATCCCCCCCATTGGCTTGGCCTCGGTGGCTATGAATGACCATTGTGGCCAGTGCGCCATGAACGTGGCCCCCAGCATAACGATGGCTATCAGCAGCCCGGCCAGCCGCGTCAGCATATCCCTGCCCAGGGCACCCACAATCATGCAGACTCCACCGGTCAACTCCATCAGTCCAATCATGTATATCACGATGACCGGCATACCTATGCCGTCGGCCATGGCCTGGGCCCGGGTAAATTTGGAGATCCCGTGGGGTATGAATATCCCCGCCAGGGCTACCCGCGGCAGCCAGTGTACTAGGTTGGCATATCGATTTAGAAATTCCATCGATCACTCCTTTCTCTTGGTTAAATCAACTACTTGCGGTCCTGCGGGTGTCCGGGCTCACCAGAGCCGCCTTAATTCTCTTCGCCACCTGCTCCGCCTGTAGACCCGCCGCGGTGGCCACCGCTTCCCCGGGGGCCGACCATCCGAACCGGTCCACGCCGATATTCAGGCCCCACCGGCCGGTGAACCGCTCCCAGCCCAGGGTAGTCCCCGCCTCCAGCGAAACCCGTAGACCGCTGTCGCCTTCGAGCACCGTCGCCCGGTAATCCTCCGGCTGTTCAAAGAACAGCTCCCAGCAGGGTAAACTGACTACCTTTATATCGAGGTCGGCCAGTAATCCGTCCACCTTCAACGCCAGGGCCACTTCCGAGCCGCAGGTAAATATGGTCACGTCCGGCTCCCCGGCCGCTTCCTTGAGCACGTACCCCCCCCGGGGCACACCCTCCCGAGCCCGCCGGTGATACTCCTTGGGCAGCACCGGTACCCCCTGGCGGCCCAGCAGCAGCGCCGCCGGACGATCACCGCCCAGGATCTGCTCCAGGGCCAGGGTGGTTTCAATTGCGTCGGCTGGTCTGTAAACCATTAGACCGGGAATCAGTCGCAGGGCCATATTCTGCTCCACCGGTTGATGGGTGGGGCCGTCCTCCCCCACAAATATTGAATCGTGAGTATAGACCCCGATGGCCGGCAATTGTTGCAGAGCCCGCAGCCGCAGGGCCGGGCGCTCGTAATCGGTAAACACCAGGAAGGTGGCCCCGAACGGACGCAGCCCTCCATGCAGGGCGATACCATTGTTGATGGCCCCCATGGGAAATTCCCGCACGCCGTAGGCCAGGGAACGCCCGTCGCGCCGCTGGGCACCGAAGTCGCCGTAACGTTTGGCGAAATTGGCGGTATTGTTGGACGGCTCCAGGTCGGCCGAGCCGCCCACCAGCCCCGGCAGCTGCTCCGCCACGGCATCCAGCACCTGGCCAAAGGCTTTGCGGGTGGCGATCGAAGCCCCCGGCTCGAACCGGGGCCAAGGCAACTGCGCCGGGTCCAGCGGCTCGAAAAAGGCCCGCCAGCGGGCGTCGAATTCCTGCTCGGCCCGCCGCTCCTTTAAGTGTTCACGCCAAGCCGCCGCCTTATCCCGCAACCGGGGCTGTCGCCGCCTGAGCTCCGTCAGTGCCTCCTCGGTGACTTGAAAGCTGGCCTCCGGGTCCAGCCCCAATTTCTTCTTGGTGGCGGCGATCTCTTCCGGCGGCAAGGGGGCGCCGTGGGTGGCGGCCGAGCCCTCCATGCTGGCCGTCCCATGGGCCATGGTAGTATTACCGATGATCAGCGTCGGCTGGTCCGTTTGCAGCAGGGCCTGGGCCAGCGCTTCCCGAATGGCGTCGTGGTCATGGCCATCGATAGTCAACACGTGCCAACCAAAGCTTGTGAACAACTGATCAACCTCTGTAGAGTCTACCCGCTCTGTTCCGCCCGATATCTGAACCCGGTTGCGGTCGTAGTACATGACCAACCGGCCCAGGCGCCAGTGTCCCGCCAGGGCGCAGGCCCCCAAAGCCACCGGTTCCTGCAGATCGCCGTCGCCACACAAACAGTAGGTGTCGTGGTTGACGATGTCGCCCCCCAGCCGGGCCCGCAGCATCTCCTCGGCTACCGCCATCCCCACCGCCATGGCCACCCCCTGCCCCAATGGACCACTGGTGCATTCCACCCCGGGGGTCAGGCCCACTTCCGGGTGGCCGGGCGTGCGGCTGCCCAACTGCCGGAAATTTTGCAGGTCGTCCAGTTCCAGGTAACCGATCATATGCAGCAAGGAGTACAGCAGGGCCGATTCATGCCCGGCCGAGAGCACAAACCGGTCGCGGTTCAACCAGGTGGGGTCGTCGGGGTCATAGCGCAGTACGTCCCGGTATAGCAGCATGGCGAAATCGAGGGACGACAGAGCCCCGCCGGTATGCCCCGAGTTCGCTCGGCGCACCGTGTCCATGATCAGCCCTCGCAGCTGATTCATCAGCAGGCCGTCAGTCATGGGCGTAGTCTGCTCGTGGTGGGAAAGGGGAGTGGAAGCACACCGCCGGCTGTGAGAACGGGGATAGCATCTACCGGTAATTTACCGTAAAACTTTTGCAATACCAACGAGCTACATGGTTGCCGGCAGTGGCCCGGCGGGATAAACTTACCACCTCATTATCATATTTCGAGGAGCCCATGAATTCAGCGCTCATAGCCCTTTTGGGTATATCCGTCTTCGCCCTGGCCTATCGCTTTTACAGCAGATTCATCGCCCGCAAAGTCTATGGCATCGATGAGGAACTGGTCACCCCCGCCCACGCCCTGCGCGACGACAAGGACTACCTGCCCACTAATCCCCACGTGCTGTTCGGCCATCACTACGCTTCCATCGCCGGGGCGGCCCCCATCCTGGGCCCGGCCATCGCCGTCATCTGGGGCTGGGTGCCGGCCATCCTGTGGGTGGTGTTCGGCACCGTGTTCATCGGCGCGGTCCACGATTTCGGTGCCCTGGTGGTCTCGGTGCACCACAAGGGGCAGAGCATCGGCAAGATCAGTGAGCGCCTGCTGTCCCCCCGGGCTCGCACCCTCTACTTGAGCATCATTTTCCTGCTCATATTCATGGTGATCCCCGTCTTCGCCCGGGCTATCGCCAAGCTGTTCGTGAACTACCCCGGCTCGGTGCTGCCCATCAACTTCCAGATCATTGTGGCCATTATTATCGGGGTCTACGTCCGCCGCAAGCAGGTGCGCCTGCTGGTGCCCTCCCTGATCGCCCTGGTGCTGCTATACGTTATGATCTATGTGGGCTGGCACCATCCACTGCACATCAGCGCTTTCGCCCCCTGGCTGGTACAGATTTTCGGTCCCCTGGGCGACTCGTTCGCCGAGGAGCAAGCCTGGGTGGTGCTGCTTATGGTCTACGGTTTCATCGCCGCCAGCCTGCCGGTATGGTTGCTGCTCCAGCCCCGGGATTACATCAATTCCCACCAACTGCTCCTGGCGTTGGGTGTGATCTACCTGGGCCTGTTCCTGGCTCAACGCCCCATCGTCGCTCCCATGCTCAACACGGCCCCCATCTCCAAGGGCAGCTGGTACCCGCTGCTGTTCGTCACCATCGCCTGCGGGGCTATCTCCGGCTTCCACTCCCTGGTCAGTTCCGGCACCACCGCCAAGCAGCTCCAGGCCCTGAAACACAGCCGGGCCATCGGTTACGGCGCTATGCTGGGCGAGGGCACCCTGGCCCTGTTAGCCACCCTGGCCGTCAGTGCCGGCTTCGATTCTCCCGGCGACTGGCTGCAGCACTACCACTCCTGGGAAGCGGCCGCCGGCTCCTCCATCCTGGCCTTCATCGAAGGCGCCGCCACCTTCTTAAGGCCCTTGGGTATACCCGAAGGACTGGCAACCGTGTTCCTCTCTGTGGTGGTCATCGCTTTCGCCGCCACCAGCCTGGACACCGCCTTCCGCATCCAGTGCTACGTCCTGGGCGAGTTCGGCTCGTCGATGGGCCTGCAACCGCTGGCCCGCAGCCGCTATCTCCAGGCCGGGGTAGTCATGTCCACCGGCCTGTTGGTGACCCTCTTCAATCAGGAACAGGTGCTCTGGCCCCTGTTCGGCACCACCAACCAGCTGGTGGGGGCCTTGGCCCTACTGGTGATCACTGTATGGGTGATGAGCAAGGGCCGGCGCTACTGGTTCACCCTGGTACCCATGCTGTTCGTGGCCGCCATGACCTCCTGGGCGCTGGTCAAGGAGATCGGCTTCTACTATCGCACCGGCAACTACCTGCTACTGGCCATCGCCCTGATCATCCTTTCCTTCGAGGCCTGGATCCTTTACGAGGGCTGGAAGGTGTTCCGGCGGCTGCGGACGGAGCGCAATGTTACGGCGGTGTAAGGGACGTGATATGGGAAAGTGGCAGTGGCAGGGTTGATAAATGAAAATTGCAAAATAAAGATCGCAAAGTACTGAGTAAGGCAGCTTGCCCGACGTGTTGGATAATCCTAAACTTCCAGTCAGGGAAATAAAAGATAAGGAGAGCTGAATGGCTGCGACAACCGCCGCTCAGATGAGCAAGGATGAACTTAGAGAAATGATCGAAGCATTAATCGAACAGAAGCTCCTGGAAATACTTGGCGACCCTGATGCGGGACTGGAGTTGCGCAAGTCGGTGCGTGAGGGGCTCTTGCGACAGAAGCAAGCAGTCTCGGCGGGTGAGCGGGGACGGCCATTCGAGGAGGTGGCGCAAGAACTTGGACTGGAATGATGGCAGTTTATCGTATCCGTATCTTGGATTCGGCAACACGCGAGATAGAGCAATTGGACAAACCTATTGGCCACCGCCGAGACGTTTATCGGGAGCGTTGAAGATTTAGCAGGCCTGGATCCTCTACGATGGCTGGCAGGTGTTCCGGCGGCTGCGGGCGCAGCGCGATGTAACGGCGGTGTAGGGGACGTGGTATGGAAAAGTGGCAGCGGCAGGCGCTGGTGAAGATGTAAGAACTAACCGCATAGGGCGCGGAGAGCTGTGAGAAGGGAGGAAAACGAAATATGACGGAGCTATCAAGAGTATGGAAACAACCCACCCAATTTTAATTCAAATTGAGCACGCTCTTGGGTTTGCTCGTTCATCTACTCTTGCTAATAAGAGGCTGGCAGTAATATTATTTGACAACCTCATCGAACTATGGCTCGTGAATCAACAAGAGCGTGCATTTGAAAATGACAATCTGTGGCATTCGATTGGCCAAGGGAAATGGCCGATGGCCAAGCGACGGGAAACGACTAGATATTTCAATGAAATTCTTAAGTTTTCATCAAATGAACTAGGCATCCTCTCCCAAAAAGAGAAACGCCAACTAATGTTTTGCCACAGCATGAGAAACATTTTATATCATAAAGGGCGAGTCGAGTCAAAGCTGATAGAAGCAACAATCGGTATCTACTATCCAATAATTAAAGAAAAATTGCTCCAAAGGGAACCATTCTTGATGCCCGATGTATTTCTCATGGAAGATTACCATTCCGTAATGATCGAGAAAAAGAGGTTCCATGAACCTAAATCAGATTCATGGAAAATCAGCGTAAATAAAGTACTGGAAACTGGTGCGGTTGATACTAATGTCCCTCTACTTTTTCGAGATTACTTACTCGATAAAATTGAAGTGATCGAATATTTTCTTGAAGTATTAAAACAAGACAGTCCCGATTTCAAAGGCTATGACCAAATATTGATGCTTGCTGCTTTTGACAGAAAGATTAAGTCCAATCTCGAGGAAATATCTGATAGGAAAACTCGCGATGCAATCTCAAATGCCTTATTCCCAGTCTTTAAAAGTAAATGGAAATCACACCCAATTAACAAACTCTCGCATTACAAGGAAAGGTCTGAAAGCTTAGTAAAACTCGATAATGGGGACGCGCTGGAACGATTTTTATTAATTGATAAGGTAATCGACGAACTTTTTCTTGATGCCAATTTTGCTACACAAGCACAAGCAAACTGGATTGATATACAATTGCACAACTACTAAGTAGATGCTCGCTAAAGTGGTTCCACACTCATTAACTTTTTGTTTCCATTCCTCTTTCCCGACAGGTGGTAACGGGCACAGCATAGTTTTCTTGGCCTTCTTGGCGTCTTGGCGGTTCATTCTTCTCTCCGCGCGATGCATTCTCTACGGTTCTTTCTTAACTCTTCACCTGCCAGTGCCAGGCTTGCCGTAGGCTACGCCGAGGCCTGCCACTGCCACTTCCCCCTCCCGTCCCGTGCTCTTCTCTCTGTGCCCTCCGCGCCCTCAGCGGTTCATTCCCCCTGTTCTTTTCTCTTCCCTGCCAACTGCCACTATTAATGGCGCTTGTAGCACTTGGCCTTCATTTGTATCTTGACATAACTTGTGACAGATCTTAGTCCGTCATTCATCGACCCAAGGAGCAGCCCATGAAAAGGGAATTCAACGTCATTATTGAGCGGGACGACGAGGGATATTATGTCGCCTCTGTGCCGGAATTACGAGGCTGCCATACCCAGGCCAAATCCCTCGATACCCTCATGAGCCGGATCAGGGAAGCCATCGACCTTTGTCTCGAAGTAGAAGGTGGGTCGGGAGAACAGGCAGAATTCATTGGGCTTCAGAGAGTTTCGGTCAACGTATGACCAGACTGCCACGCATAAGGGGCCGGGCAGTAATCAAAGCACTCAAGAAATCCGGATTTCAGGTCATTCGGGTTAAAGGCAGTCACCACTTTCTGCGGCATGACGATGGAAGATGCACCGTCGTTCCTGTTCACTCCGGCGAGACTATTGGTCCTGGCCTGCTTATGAAAATAATAAACGATTGTGAAATGTCTCGCGATGAATTCAGGGATTTATTATAGTTTGGTACCCCTCAAACAGCCTTGCCGCTTTCCCCACGCAAGTCTCAAGCCGCTAGTCTCCAGTCTCATCTTCCCTCCCCCTTGCCCCAGCCGTAATATCCCATTTATATTGCTACCCCGCGAAAGGGGTAATACATGGCTATCTTAGGCTTCGACAAACATGATATCCACCTGCTCATCGGTGCGGTAATCGGCTTGGTCGTGGGTGGCGCGCTGGGCTGGGCCGTCGGTTGGGCCACCGGGGACCTGGGCACCGCCCTGTATGTCGCAGTACCGGCCGGCATTGCCATCGGTCTAGCCATCGCCTCCCGTCTGAACCGGCAAAAAAAGTAAGATAATCCTCGCCCGTCCGTCTTCAGGCTGCGTTCGGCACTCTTCATTTTTCATTCATCATTCAACATTCAACATTTAACATTTAACATTCATCATTCAACATTTAACATTTAACATTTAACATTTCATAGCCACCCGCCATATTGATTATAGCCCCGCCAGCTCCTGTTTTGTAGATTACAGCCCCAAAAACTACACTTACAGGGCAAAATGAAGCAACATAACGCACCAAAATTCAATCCCTTCGACAAGGAAATTCACAAG
>SDBU01005495.1_pt1 | contig 15141 bp, 17 predicted proteins | sample 2277071 | NCBI WGS metagenome assembly SDBU01 (sample SAMN10397929, study PRJNA504765) | marine sediment metagenome | isolation source: marine sediment core GS08_GC12, 126 cmbsf | place: Arctic Ocean: Gakkel Ridge, Loki's castle | collected 2008
TTGCCTGCCTCACTGTCTTCTCTATATTCACTTCTTCGTTGTAGGCAGGAAAAAAAACAGAGATAGCCTTAATCTTTTTTGCCATAATATTTGAAGTCTAGCACAATTTTGAATCCTGATGCACTTACTGTAAAGTGGTTAATTATGAAAGATCGCCACCTGGCATTGTTGGCAATAATTTTTGCTACACTTACTGCTGCTGGTACTCCAGTTCTTTCCAAAATCGGCCTTGAAGAAATTCCTCCTTTAAGTTTTGTTTTCATCAGGTTCTTTTTGGCCTTTTTGTTTATTCTCCCGCTCTTTCTTAGGGAAAAGCCTAAGTTTAATAAAGGTATGTTGAAGGTCGCTTTGATTTCTCTTTTTTCCACAGCAAATATTTTTCTTTTTGTTTTTGGTATTCGTTTAACTACGGCCACCGGAGCTCAGATGATTTATGCCTTTGTTCCTATTATGACTGCTGTCATCTCGTACTTTTTAATCAAAGAGTATTTCACTTCTAAAAAGATCTTGGGAATTTTTCTTGGTTTTCTGGGCACTATGCTAGTCGTGCTGCTACCGCTAATTGGCCAGCCCTCTTCTCTGAAGGGTAATCTTTTAGGCAACCTACTAATTCTTATCGGGGCTACCGCATATTCTTTTTACCCCGTGTTCTCTAAAAAACTGCAAGCTCGATACTCACCTACTTATCTCACTTTTGTCTTTCTCGCCGTCACCGCTATAATCAATCTTTTTCTGTTTCCAATAGAGCTTATTACTCACCCCTTTTGGTTTCAAACAGTTTCTCTAAACTCCTGGCTGGCACTACTATATGTTGCTGTATTTGGCACAATTGTTTTCTATCTTTTAACTCAGTATGCCATCAAGTATGGCTCGGCTGTCATTGGGACTATTTCTCTTTATCTTCTGCCAATTGCCACTTTTGGCTGGGCCGCAGTTCTACTGGAAGAAAAACTAACCCCAGGTCTAGCTGTTGGAGGTTTAATGGCTTTAACTGGAGCTTATTTGGTCACCCAAGCCCACAATCGTTCCACTAAGCAATAAACCTTGTCTGTAGGCTGTAAAAGTTATATCATTTTCACACATGCGGACAAAGACAAAGAATCTCCTTTTAATAGCACTAATGTCTTTCTTCCCGACATTTCTTATTTGGTTACCGTTCTTTTTTAGATTAAAAACCCTTTGGACAATCCCCCTTCCTCAAGATGGTATGGCCACAATTGTGGCCAACTACGATGGACCCTTGTTTTTAGTCATTGCCAAAACCTTCTATAACAAAGCTCTCATCGCGACGAATTATTCATTCCCATTGCCAACAGAGTACTACGCGGCCCATTTTCCTCTGTTTCCCTCATTAATCAGGCTCTTTGCCGCTCCTTTGGGTTTTCCTTACGCCATGCTGGCAATAACTCTGGCATCCTCTGTTTTAGCCCTTCACTTTTTCTACAAATTCATGCGTCGATATCTTAAGAAAAACCAGGCACTTTGGTTAACGTTCGTTTTCTCAATCTTGCCTGCAAGGTGGCTTATTGTCCGTTCAGTTGGCTCGGCTGAGCCTCTTTTCATCGCCGCCATAATTGCCTCTATTTATTACTTTCAAAAGAAAAAATACTGGCAAGCAGGAATTTGGGGGGCAATAGCTCAACTGACAAAATCTCCAGGAATAATCCTTTTCTTTGCTTATTCTGCAGCCATTATTGCTCCACATTTCAAAAAAGTGGCCATTATGTCTTTCAAGAAATGGATAAAACTATTCCATTTGGAAAAAGTATACCCCCTAATGCTTATACCTCTTTCTCTCTTGGGTGTATTCACTTTGTATCAATTTACTTTCAATGACTTTCTTGTCTATTTCCATTCCGGCGATAATATCCATCTTTTCTTCCCACCTTTCCAGATATTCAATTACAGTGCTCCGTGGGTAGGAACTTTCTGGTTAGAAGAAGTCATTTTTGTCTACCTTTTTGGAATCCTAGGACTACTCCGATTAATTAAGCAGGAAAGGTATACTCTCGCCTGGTTTGTGGGGCTTTTCTTTGTTTCAATTCTCTTCGTCTCTCACAGAGACATAATCCGCTATTCACTTCCTATTGTGCCCTTTCTGCTGGCAGCATTTTCAGACACTATCGTTAAAAGAGAATTCAAAATTGCAATGGCTCTCCTTGTCATCCCAATCTATCTCTTTGCTCTTGCCTACATCTCCCAAAATGTCATGCCAATCTCCGACTGGGCCCCATTTTTGTAGTTTTCAAACTTGAGAGTGTCTGAAAGGAAAAGTCAGCTATATTGTGTTTATTATGAGTGTCGAGGCAAGAGCCCACAGAGCATCTTTAGCTGAAATTGCAAGCCCTGTTGTATCAAAAAAAACCAGGCCGTTGAGGTTGTTAAATGAAATAATTGTCAAAGAACTTTCGGATTTAATTACCTTGAGTAGAACACCTGAAGCAAGGTATTACCAACCGGGAGAGGGAAAAATTGCCGAACCACTCAGAACACAGGCGTTTATAAGAGAAGTACAACGCTTAGATAATATTAGACTCGCCTCTAATAACTTAAATAGGGATCCTGTAAAGTAATTTAATAATACTTCCGTGAAAATACCACACCAATCTCCAATTGAGCCCCATTTCTGTAGTTTTCAAACTTGAGAGTATTTGAGAGGAATTAACTTGTAATCTCAATATATGTCAACAGTAGAAGCAGGAGCAGGCTCACCTTCTCGTTGGTGGAGATTGAAAGAGTCTTACAATCTCAAAGGAAGTAATTGCCCTGATTGTGATATTGTGCATTTTCCTAAAAGGCCAATTTGTCCTGATTGTGGTTCAGATGCAAATTTTCGAAATCCTAATTCAGAAAAAGCTGAAGTTATAGATAACCAGCCTGTTCCTGCTCAACCTAGAGCAAATCTTCCAAAATAGGCAATCTTTCATTATAATTCCACATAATAAAATAAATAACTATATTAAATATGAAAGAGAACATTACTGAAGTTCCAAGAAGCAAAGATTTTGAATTTAGCGGTCGGGGAGAAATATACTCATTTACAACTGTCTATTATGCGCCTCCTAGATTTAAAGAATTTGAACCTTATACTGTTGCGCTAATAGAACTTGAAGAAGGTCCCCTAATAACCGCCCAACTAACTGACTTTGGAGACGAAAAACCAGAAATTGGCATGCCTGTTGAGATGGTAACCAGAAAATTATTTGCTGATGGAAAACGCGGAGTGTTAATTTATAAATTTAAATTTAGACCACTTTTTACACATAAAGCTCAATCTAAATAATCGGGGTGTACTTCAGATAGATAGTAATTCAATCGAGATTTATATTGTAATGGGTTGATTGTAAGGTTCCGTTTTTTAAGCTTCAAATACTTTTCATAGCCTCTTACCGCCTCTACAACCCCTATTCTAAAAATTCCCCGCTTGCTTTTAATCACTTTATTTGTATCAATGAATCTGAAATTCTGGAGCTTATAACTTGAAAAATTGCGAATTCCTGATATTTTCTTTGGTAATTTTAAGTGGAAAATTTCCACTCTGACGTCGGCTATATCCAAAAACATAAACGGTTTCGGTCTTTCAGGAATTATGTCTGGCATGTCTTGCTTTATCGCTTTCTGGGTAAAAATTTCCTGTTGTAATAATCTCAAGATCGCATCTTCTCTTGGGTCTCTTTTCCTAGAAAAGCCCATTGGTATAGATACAGAGCCATATGGTTTCCCAAGCTCAAGGCGTGGTGTGGACACATCATTGCCAACAAGAACTTTCTTTTTATTACTGGCTGAGGTAATAATCAACCCAGTGGCAATTCTTCTTGTTATCCCTTCTTTTACATAGCTTAAAATTCTATACATTGTGGCCGCGGATGTACGGAAACTGGGGGGCATCTTTCTATAAAGGACCTCTAGGGGAATATTTTCTTCTGCCAATTTCGTCAAAAACCCCAGTATTTCAGTCAATTTACTGTTTGGTCCAGCTGCTTTTACTATCCCCCATTTATCAAGCACCCTCTGAAATTGGGCATAGGATATCGGAATGTCGTGGTTATTTCTTCTGAATACCTCATCAACTGTTCCGTATTTTAAGTATTCTGAGACAAGGAATTCGTTAAACTTTCTCTCTCTTACTTCAGGAGATAGATTCTTATCAAGCATTAAGTCTTTTTCTTAGACCACGGTAGTTTCCAGGTTTTCCAAATAACGAGATTGTACATCAGATAGTTATATGGAAGAACCAAGAAGACAACTATTATGGGTAAAAGAAGTTGTCGGTATTGGGCACCAAGCAAATAAACCCCTAAAGTTCCTGCTGTTGTTTGAATGATTAAAGCCCCAGCCGATGTCAAATTAAACTGGAGAAATTTATAAAGAATTTTACCTATCCCCATTATTTTTTCTAATTTAAAGGTCCAAATGTTATTAAGAGTAAAGTTGCTGATAATGGCAAGTTCTGTTGAGGCCGCCCAGGAGGCCCATTCCGGAAACCCAATGCGTGAGAAAAAAGATAGAAAGAAAGCATTGATTAGATAGCCAATGAAACCGACTGTTCCGAATTTAATAAATCTCTGTTTATCTTTAATACCTAAAATAATGGCCACCTTAAAAGTGGCAATCATTTCTTTGGTATCAAACTTAGATTTCTCTTTTGTTCGAGAGGCAAATTTAAGAGGGACTTCAACAGTTTTTTTGGCGTTTTTAATACTTTGATAAAGTAAATCAACTTTAAAGGCAAATCTTTGTGGTTCCATTAAATTATCTAAGTCAATCTTGTCTAACACTCCTTTTACCTTTGTCAGCCGGAAACCTGTGGTTAGATCGTGAATCTTAGGCTTAAGAAGAACAATGCGGATAAAAAGGTTGCCGAAAAAACTAACAGCTTTTCTGAAAAACGCCCACTCTTTTGGAATAGATCCCCCAGGAATATATCTTGAACCAATGACATAATCTGCTCCATCCAAATAAGCTTCAACCATTGGCTTTACAAATTCAGGGGGGTGCTGAAAATCAGCATCCATTTCCATTACCGCATCTGCATTCAACTTACTCATCGCATATTTCATCCCTCGAATATAAGCCCAACCAAGTCCTTGTTTCTTGTCCTCCAAAATGTGCAAGTTCTTGTATTTCTCCATATTCTTTCTGACTATATCTCCCGTTCCATCATCCGGAGAACCATCGGATGGAAGGTCGTTTACAACGAGGAGGTGCATGTCGGCACCCTTAATTTTGGGGAACTCTTTACCTACCAGCTCATCAATCATTCGGCCAATATTCTCGGCCTCGTTATAAGTAGGCATGATAATTACAATTTTTTGCACAAATTAACTGTAACAGAAGGAGAAGATGAAAGACAAGGTGTAATACAAAACAAAATAACTTGAATTAAACCTATAATTGCGGTAGAATTCTAAACATCCCGATTTATGTCGGGATTATTTTTTTTGTACACATGACTATTAAAAGCAAGACAAAAAACAAGCTATTTCTTTTCAATAAGTTTAAAGAATTAGTATCAAGAGCAAAAAAGCGACTTGGCAAAAAACAGCTAATTATCCTCCTGGTCGTTTTTCTTGGAATTGGTATCTGGAGAATCACGGCTGTAAGGAAATCAGATTGGAAACTGGAAATTAGCAAAGTAGAAAAAGGACAGCTTACGGAAACAATTCCGGCCTCAGGGGAAGTTGTCGCGGAACAATCCGCTGACCTTAGTTTTCAAACCTCGGGAAAGCTTGCCTGGGTGGGGGTAAAAGAAGGAGACTGGGTTGTTAAGGGCCAAGCAATAGCTTCTCTTGATAAAAAACAACTTGAGCTAAGGTTAGAAAAGTATCTCAACGCTTGGGAAAGAGAGTTTACCGAATTTGATGACACCAACGAAAGCGTAAAAGACGAAGTTTTAATTGATTCAATAAGACGCATCAAAGAACGAGCGCAGATTGATTTAGACCAAACACAGATTGATGTTGAAATTCAAAATGAAGTTATCAGGCTTGCCACCCTTACTGCTCCATTCTCTGGAATAATTACCGAAGCTAATTCTTTTCCGGGTGCAAACGTTATGTCTTCGACGGCTATTTATACAATCGTTAGTCCCTATCTGCTCTATTTCGAAGCTGAAGTTAATGAAATTGATGTTACTAGTCTGTTCAAGGGACAAAACGTAATTCTACGGCTTGATGCATACCCGAATGATAAATTTGAAGGCAAAATTGAAAAGATTGATTTTGCAAGCACTATTACTTCTACTGGCGGAACCGCCTATAAAGTAAAAGTCAATCTTCCAACCAATAAAAACCTAAGGTTTAGGCTTGGAATGAATGGAGATGCAGAGTTTGTAGTAAGAGAAGTAGACGATGTACTATTAATGTCTGTGACCGCACTGGTTGAAGAAACCGAAAAATATTTTGTCTGGACAATCGAAGAAAAAAGAGCTAAGAAAGTAGAAATAGAAGTAGGCGTCTCTTCATTTGACGAAGTGGAAATCATATCTGGCCTCAAAAAAGGTGATATTATTATCACAAGGCCACCTTCAAAAATAGAAGAAGGAGATAAGATTGCAGTAATAGGCAATGTTAACTGATTTAGAATTTCCCATGCCTTCAATAATTAAGCTTGAAAAAATCACCAAGATATATCCGATGGGTAACCTTAAAGTCCATGCACTTCAAGAGATAAATCTTGAAATTAACAAAGGAGAATTTATAGCAATCATCGGCCACTCAGGAAGTGGAAAATCAACCCTGATGCATATCATGGGTCTCCTGGATAGACCGTCAAAGGGCAATGTCTTTCTCAAAAACAACGACGTTAGTGAGCTATCTCCAGAAAAACGGGCAGTCTTAAGGAACAAATATATCGGTTTTGTCTTTCAGACATTCAATCTTTTACCAAGAACGTCAGCTTTAGAGAATGTTGCCATGCCACTTATTTACTCCGGAATTGCAAGGGACGAAAGAAAAAGGAAAGCGACAGAAGCACTTGAGAGAGTAGCTTTAGCTGATAGACTTGAACATCATCCATCTCAGCTTTCAGGCGGCCAGCAACAACGTGTCGCTATTGCCCGAGCCTTGGTGAATAATCCAAGTATCATTCTGGCAGATGAGCCAACAGGAAATTTAGACTCCAAATCTGGGAAAGAAATTATGAATCTTTTGGGCGATCTGAATAGAAAAGGACACACTATTGTTTTAGTAACCCACGAACCTGATATTGCTACTAGTGCAAGACGAATAATAGAGATAAAAGACGGAAAAATAGTAAGAGATCATAAAAACAGCAAATGAATAAGATGAGCAAAATTATTCCTGTAGGGACTAGAGAATCAATATTTCTAGCCTTAAGAAGTATTTGGCGAAATAAAGTCCGTTCTGCTCTTACAATGTTAGGGATTATTATCGGTGTTGCAGCCGTAATTATTTTAGTTGGACTGGGCCAAGGTCTTCAAAAGTATATTACTGGTCAATTTGAAGAGCTAGGAACAAATTTGGTAATGGTTCTTCCTGGAGATATTGATTTTGCCGAAGGACATTTTGGCCAAGGTCCTCCAAATTTTGCAGGGAGTAAACTAACTATTAAGCAAGCGGAAAGAATAGCTAAACTTGGAAGCCCCATTGAAACAGCCGTGGCTAGTATTGAGATGCCCGCCTCTATCAAATATCGAGCTGAGTCAAAATACACTACTATTGCAGGAATATCGGCAGAATATGGAAATGTAAGGAATATTGAAGTAAAAGAAGGTAGAAACATTACTCAAGTTGATGTAGATCTTGCACGAAAAGTTGTTGTCCTAGGCCAAGGTATTGTGGAAGACCTGTTTGGAGCAAGCCAAGCTCTGGGAAAAGATGTGTCAATCGGTGAAAAAAAGTTCAAAATTATTGGAATCTTGAAAGAAATTGGTAGCCAAAGTATAGGTTTTGACATTAATAATTTTGCCGCCATCCCTGTTACTTCGGCACAAAGACTGTTTGGAACGGATAATGTTCAAGCGATTACTGTTAAGGCCGAAAAAAGGGAAGACATTCCTCAAGTTATAAACATGACTGAAAAGTTTTTAAGTAAACAGTTAAAAGAAAGCGAATTCAGTGTTTTTGATCAATCAAATCTACTTGAGACTATCAATGAGATACTCGGTGTATTAACGGCCGCCCTTGGAGGTATTGCAGCAATATCTTTGGTGGTAGGAGGGGTTGGAATCATGAACATTATGCTTGTGTCGGTAACTGAAAGGACTCGAGAAATCGGGTTGAGAAAAGCGGTGGGAGCCAAACCTTCTGACATCAGGAATCAATTTTTAATTGAGGCAGTAACTTTAACTGTCTTGGGTGGCATACTAGGAATCACTCTTGGTGTACTGGTCTCAGCTGGACTAAACAGATTCTTTCCAACTTCGGTTACGCTTTGGTCCGTTACTCTTGCCTTTGGGGTTTCTGCGACGGTAGGAATAATATTTGGCATAATTCCAGCAATTCGTGCTTCTCGCCTCGACCCCATAGATGCGTTAAGATATGAATAGAAAAATGAATATTGATATTTTGACTCTCTTCCCTGAAATGCTTAGAGGGCCGTTTGATAGTTAGACTATGCGAGAAAAAATATTTTTTGAAAACAGCAAAGGTGATAGGCTTTGTGGAATATTGTCAAACCCAACTAAAGATAAGGGTAAGCCAATTATAATTTTGTGTCACGGGTTCAGCACTAGTAAAAATAGCGGCACATATGTCAGCTTGGAACAAATACTGAATAAAACTGATATTTCTACGTTTAGATTTGATTTTTATGGACATGGCGAGAGTGAAGGAAAATTTGAAGATATAACAACCTCTGAGGCAGTTAACGATATTTTAAATGCAATAAAATTATTAAAAAGACTGGGTTATACAAAGATCGGTCTTATGGGTGGAAGTTTTGGAGGAATAGCAAGCATTATGGCCGCTTCAAAGACAAATGATTTGTTCGTTCTTGCTTTAAAATCACCGGTATCAAATTTTGAAGAAAAAGAAATAATGACAAAAACCAAGAAGGAACTGGAAGAATGGAAAAGGAAGGGTTACAAATATTATATAAGCGGGGATGGTAGAAAACTTAGATTAAACTACACCTTCGTCAAAGATTTTAAAAACAATAATGGATATAAAGCTGCTAAGAAAATTAAAATTCCAACCTTAATTGTTCATGGAGACAAAGACGAATCAGTTCCAATTGAACAAAGCAAAAAAATTGCAAGTATAGTTAGAGACTGTAGACTGGAGATTATTAAAGGAGCTGACCATCAATACTCAAAACCTAAACATCGGGAAAGGATGCTAAATTTGATTTCTAAATTTATTATTGAAAATTCATGAAAATTGATATTTTGACACTTTTTCCGGAAATGTTTAGGGGGCCGTTTGAAAAGTCGATCCTTTTAATCTTTTTTTATGGTCAATTATGAAGGCGGCAACCAACCAAAGAATAATCAAACTCATCACGAAAAAGGGGCTTTCAAGCGTCTTCCTTGCATATACCGAAAAGGTTGACAATACATAGGCAAAAAGTAAACCATAAGGAATCATAATTACAGGAACATAGGCAATTTTTCGAGGATCTTGTTTTTTCAGTCCCGCATTGAAAAAATAAAATGCAAGAAAGTTGGGGTGGAGCATTGAAGCAAGCAGTCCTCTTGTCACGATTTTAGATTTCTTTAGTAACTCATCTTTTTCCACCCCTCCAGAAAAGACATATCTGCCTAACCAGTAATTAATCAATGAAGTTAGGGTCAATGTCAGAGCGACAATTACACTTATTGAAAATAAAGCCTTAAAACTCCCATCTGAAAAAAAGACTGCTAAAGCAATAATGAAAGAACCAGGAAAATATAACCCTACATAAGCAACTCCTTCCAATAAAGTTGCAATAAACAAGCCGAAAAATCCAAAATTGTTAAAAAGCCTCTCCAAAAATATCACAAGATCACTAGGCGGAGGAATTAAATCCATATTCCAAAGAATAATAGCAGTTAAATAAAATACTAAAGCGGTTAATGGAAGTTTCGGTATTTTCTTAAAAAAGACCATCTCTGTTCTCATCCTACATCAAATTTGCAGATAGGGTAAAATATAATTATGAAAATTGACATTATTACTCTTTTCCCAGAAATGTTTAAGGGGCCGTTCGAGGAAAGTATTGTCAAGCGTGCTCAGGAAAAAGAATTGGTTGAGATAAATATCCATAATTTGCGGGATTGGGCAACTGACAAACATAAAACTCTAGACGACAGGCCTTACGGTGGTGGTGGCGGAATGGTTTTAATGGTCAAACCGATCTATGAGGCCCTCAAGGATTTGAAGTCTAAAAACTCAAAAGTTTTTTTATTAACTCCTCAGGGTAAAGTCTTTAATCAAAAAAAAGCGCAAGAGTTCTCCAAACTTAAACATTTAATATTGATTGCCGGGCATTATGAAGGATTTGACGAAAGAACAAGAGAACATTTGATAGATGAGGAAATTTCAATTGGTAATTATGTTTTGACTGGCGGAGAATTGCCGGCAATGGTTGTGATTGATTCAATCGTAAGACTAATTCCAGGAGTGTTAGGAACAGAAGAATCTCTCTCTGACGAAACTCATTCAGAACCAGGTCATGTCAAGTACCCGGTCTATACCAGACCAGAGAGTTTTAAAGGCTGGAAAGTTCCGGAAGTATTACTTTCAGGAAATCATAAAGAAATAGAGAAGTGGAGAAAGAAAAAGGCCAGATCTTCTAAGTAAGCTGTTTTACAAACTCATCAACCGCCTCTCTCCAAGTCCTAAATTTCATCCCTAAAACTTCTTGGGTTTTCTTTGTATCCAGACCGCCCAATTTTGGTCTCGGAGTTCTTCCGGGAGCTTTTAAAAATTCCTTCATTGAACCTTTTTTGACAACACTCCTCACTCCCCTGGCTTTCTCGAGCAAATAGTTTCCAAATTCGAATGGCGATGTTGTGTCGGTTGTTACCACATGATAAACACCGGGTTTCTTAAGTTCGGCAATTTTTTCCAAAGCAATCACTAAATCATCTATAAAAACAGGAGTAATTTGTTGATCGGAAAACATTGGATAAAGTTTGCCTTGGTCAAATAACTGCAAAATGTTTTTGGCAAAATCCAGTTTTAATTCATAGGGAGCAGCCCTGAATGGATATGCAGTTCTAACAATGACAGAGTTGCTATGTATCTTTTGGATTCTTTTTTCTCCAACAAGTTTTGTCCATCCATACCAGCCAATATTGTCCATTTTTTCTGGAAGCTTTGCCGTCTCTTTGTAAGGCCCAGGGTCTTCATCTGTTCCTAGAAAGACAAAATCTGTTGAAATATGAATCAAAAACTTGCCGTGTTTCTGGGCGGCTTTAGCAATATTCTCAGCGCCGATAACGTTAATCTTCCACACCATTCCTGTTTCATCTCCCCGCTCCTTCTCAGCACCGTCTACGTTGGTGTAGGCGGCAAAATTGATAACCACATCAAATTCATCCGCGTGTTTGTTGAAAAAATCCTCCAGTGCTTTTGTATCTGTAATATCTAATTCTTCCTCTTTAGGAACAACATGTTTTTCTTCTGAGACTAACTCAATAAATCTGGAACCAATCAGGCCACTTCCACCAAATATTAGATATTTTTCATTCATTATCTATCTTTAAACTTTTCCGGAAACAGTTCTCGAAGCGTAGGGTTATTCTTGTCTCTTTCCGAAATAATAGGGTTTTTAATTGGCCAATCAATATTTAAATCAGGGTCATCCCAGACAATTCCTTGAGCTTTTTTATCATCCCAGTATTCATCAACAAGATAAATATAGTGAACCGGCTCTTTACCAGCAACACAAATTGAGTTACCCAAACCTTTGGGAAGAAACAAGGCCATGTGGGTTGACTCAGGAGAAGTATTGTCAAAGGTAAAAGTTTCAACCTTGCCAAAAGCCTTACTGTCTTTTCTCACATCAGCAATGGCGGCAAACATTTTACCTGTAACTGGATAGATTAACTTATTCCAATCTTCAGTATGAAGAGCCCTAATTACCCTGGGGTGAGACATGGAATGACTCCACTGGACAGGTTTAAATTTTAGGCCACTGACTTCTTCTAATTCATTTAAACGAAAGACTTCGTGGAAAAAGCCTCTATTATCTTTATGAACCGGTCTTTCAATAACTAAAAGACCAGGAATAGTGGTCTTTTTAATGATTTGGGGACTATCCATGGTTTTATCGCCCAAGTTTAATATTTGTTACCCCGCTTAGAGTCAATCTTGTTAAAGCCGAAAGAAAGTAAGCGTCATCAACTCTATTTACCATTTCGCTTAATTTTTCAATAGGCCATATTACAACTTTTCCGTTTCCCCCCTTGAATTTTTTCTTTTTAGTTTCAATTATCACAGCATATAAAAATGGGTGGTTGTTAGTCATTCCAGCATCAGGCATTATTCTTCCTAAACTAATCACATCTTTTAGTTTCGCGTCGCCATCACTTGTATTAATACCCAACTCTTCTTTAAGCTGTCTTTTGATAAGATGTATTACTGACTCGTTTTCCTCAGGAAAACCACCGGGCATATCATAGACCTCAGCACCAACAGGGAATTTTTCATCTTTAAGAAGAATTACGTCTGTTATCAATTTATCTTTTTGCAAAAGAACCAGAAGCTTTGCTCCTGACTTTGGACCCATGGCCCAAGAATAAACACCCTCTACCCCCTTCTTTCCGTCTTTTCTTTCAACTTCAAACCAGGCAGCAATTCCATAAATTCTATATTTTTTGGGAGCATGAGCAATTTTGATAAGCCTAACTAGTTTTGCGCTACCAATCATGCCTGGCCTATTAGCCAAATCTTCGACAAATCCTCGAGTGGATCTATTTTTAACAAGTTCAAGAAGGTCCTTTTTAACATCCTCATCTGTATTTTTGAACCATTTCCTTGAATTTAATTTTTCTTTTACGAATTGCTCGCTTCTTTTGCTTGTCTTACCGATTTTTTCTTTTAAAATATTTTCTTTTTTCTCTTTCGGGGGTTTTATCTCCAGCGCTTCGTCTTCGTGCTTATAGTTATATTTCATTTTCCCTACTGTTCGATCAAGAGACATGAAGGCAATAACATTGTGCTCCCCATCTGATATCACTGCTTTTCTTTTGAGAAGAGGTCTCCACCAATTATCGTTCTTTTTGTACCAAGATATGGTGTCCTTAAGGCCGTCATCAAAATTCTCCCTTGTTATTGATGGCTTCCAACCAAGCCTATATATCTTTGCGGGGTCTATAGCATACCGTCTGTCATTACTATGCCTGTCTGGCACATGCCTTATCCAGGATTCATCTTTCCCGCAAAGAGAGATCACTTTTTCTGCAATTTCTCTATTTGATCTGTCATTTTCAGAACCCACAAGGTATATCTCTCCAAGTTTCCCTTTTGAAAGGATCATATCAATTGCCTTGGAGTGGTCTTCTGTATGAATCCAGTCGCGAACATTAAGACCATCCCCATGGACCGGTGCTTTGTATTTGTCAATCAAGTTTGTCACCAGAATTGGGATGTATTTTTCGGGAAACTGGTAGGGTCCGAAATTATTTGAACAATTAGAAATTGTAATATGCATTTTCGTCTTTTTACAAAACTCCATAACAATCTTGTCCGCTTCTGCTTTTGAAATGGCATAAAGATTGTCTGGTCTTGGTGCATATGGTGTTTCTTCATTAAATCGTTCTTTAGAGTTAAGAGGAAGCTCTCCATAAACTTCATCAGTACTGACATGATGAAATCTTGGAACTTTAGCTTTATGGGCCTCCTCAAGAAGAATTAAAGTTCCGTCTACATTTGTTTTCCAAAAAAGATCAGGAACAAAAATACTTCTGTCAACATGGCTTTCTGCAGCAAAATGAACAACGGCATCAATACCCTGCATGGCTTTTTTTACTTTAGGTCTATCAGTAATATCTGCCTCAATGAAGTCAATCTTTTTTAATACAGGCTTTATGGTTTCAATATTTCCGGCATAGGTTAATGCATCTATGACCCTAACTTTGTCTTTAGGGTGTTTTCTCAACCAGTAGTAAAGGAAGTTTGAGCCTATAAATCCGGCCGCTCCAGTTATTAATATTCTCATCTTTTACGAATTAATATTATTACATTTATGCAAACTTAAAGCCATTATGCGTGTTTATCAGCCACAGTTGAAGCGGCCCAGGAGTCAGGCTTGGTTTTTGCTGTAAAACCGTTTCCATTAACCATACCAACTACTTCACGAATCATCTCACGCGTCGGCCCAAGAGAGCCAACGTCGATGTGAATTTCCAAATCATACTTTGCCGGTGATATTGCCTGTCGAAGTTCGGGTACCAGTTTTTGGGCAATTTCTAAAGATTTCAGGGTTTCAGTGTAAATTTTGTCTCTTAATAAGATAGACTTTCTTTTAATTCTCTGTTTTGTCCAGAAATAACGTGCCCCACGGCCTCTACGGTGAATAACGATCGCCGTGACAAAATCAATCTCAGTCTTTCCATTACCCCTTCTCTCTTGAGAATCAGTACCAATAACTAACCTGTAGAAACTGCTTGGTTCTTCCTCGACAAAACCAGCAATCTCAGAAGTCATTTTGGAGACACTCACTTTACCCATTGAAGGGCTAAAAAAGCCATCTTTTATGCCTAATTTTGACATGGCCAATTATATCATTTTTAGGCTTAACTTTCTAAAAACCTAGCATTGTTATATAATTTGGACATTAAATTACCTATGAAAACAAACAAGAAAGTCAGGAAGGCTGTTATCGCCGCCGCCGGCTACGGCACCCGCTTCTTACCTGCCACCAAAGACCAACCCAAAGAGATGCTTCCCATCATTGATAAACCTATTGTTCAGTATCTTGTGGAGGAGGCGGTGGAGAGTGGAATAGAAGACATTATCCTCGTCACCCGCAGTGGTCAAAGTACCCTTGAAAACCATTTCGATTCCAATTTTGAACTAGAACATCGTCTGGAAGCAAACGGAAAAGCTGAAATGCTTAAAAAGGTACAAGAAGTCTCGAGAATGGCCAATTTTATCTATGTCAGGCAACATAAATACCTACCTTACGGGAACGGAACACCCCTAGTATCCGTAAAAGATCTTATCGCCAAAGATGAAAATTTTGTCTATATGT